>Ga0206876_1020_pt1 | contig 45998 bp, 47 predicted proteins | sample Alteio_BWOrgCont_10_FD_152619 | JGI IMG/M metagenome (GOLD analysis project Ga0206876, IMG submission 152619) | Enriched cells from forest soil in Barre Woods Harvard Forest LTER site, Petersham, Massachusetts, United States -... | ecosystem: Environmental > Terrestrial > Soil > Temperate forest >...
TATGCGAACAAGCTCGGCCGGATTGGATACATGTTCAGCCATGGGGCAAAGAAGATGGTAGCAGTTAGCCAGCCCTTAGAGGATGTGGAGAGCCAACAGCGGTAGACTGGAAACGGCGTGCTGTTGTGGTTTGCACGGCGCGGAAAGAGGTTTGGTTTGGGGCGGAAGATCGTTGTAGCTTGCGGAATAATGTTTGTACTGTTGGCGATGCTTGCGGCCGGTGTGATCAACCACCGCAGGCGGCAGGCCGCGATGCAGCAGAGCCAGGTGGAATTACTGAAGACCAGGAACGGCATGGACGCAGCTTCGAGCGCGATGACGGCGCTCGGTTCGCCGGACCCGGAATCTGACCTGCGCGGCAAGCCGGCGCCAGCTTTTACCCTGGTTGATCTCTCTGGAAAGAAAGTGTCGCTAGCTGACTATAAGGGCAAGCCTGTGGTCATCGACTTCTGGGCAACCTACTGCGCTCCCTGCAAGCTGGAGATGCCATGGTTTGAGGAGTTCACCGCGAAGTACAAGAGCCAGGGACTCGTCGTTCTGGGTATCGACCAGGATGACGCTGTCAGCAAGGATGCTATCGCGCAGGCAGCGAAGAGGACTGGCGTGACCTATCCGATCCTTATGCCCGATAAGACGATCTCCGGCAACTACAAGCTGGGTGACTATCTGCCTCAGACTTTCTTCGTCGACAAAAACGGAATGATTGTGGAGGAAGTGATCGGCGGACGGGCGAAGGATGAAATCGAGGCTGATGTGAAGAAGATTTCGGAATGAAGATGAGACTGCAATTCGGCCTGGCGTTGCTGGCAGCGATGGTAGCTGCGAGCTGGGTGTCGCACGCGCAGGATATTCGCCTGAATGACGATTCGCCGGTCAAGAAACCGCATCTCGTGCTGCTGACTGATGGTGTAAGTGTGAAGCCCGGAACTGAGCAGGTAGTTGAGCTGCGATTCCGCGTAGACCCGGGATACCACATCAACTCGCACTCGCCGATGGATGACCTTCTCATCCCAACCACGCTCAAGTTCGTGCCCGGAGCAGTGAAGGTGGAGGGAACAGAGTATCCGCAGGGGGAGATCATCAAGCTTACCGGCAACGGCGAAGGTCTGGATGTGTATCAGGGCGAGTTCAAAGTGCAGATGAGGCTGGTTGCGCCGCGTGGTTTCTCTACGATGACTGGAACGGTGCGCTACCAGGCTTGCGATAACTCGGCGTGCTTTCCTCCCAAGACCCTTGCAGTGCGTGTGGCGGTTACAGCGAAGTAAACAGGTAAATCTAAATTTTGGCGGCGCGGTCTGGCAGCCGACGCCGCTGTGTATTGAGACACAGAGTTGCTGTACGTGTTTCCCGCAACTTGCGCGAGAGACTTGTGTTGCAGCGAAGATTTTCGCTAAGGCTTCGTGGGGACCGTGAGGAAATGGTCGGCGGAAAGCACACGGGGGGTAAAGCGTGCCGAGAAGACATCGCCAGTGAAGAAGTCGCGCTTGTCCATGCGTGTTCCAACCGAGGTGGTTCCTGGGCCAAGCGGCGAGAGAGTTCCGGCAGCCTCTCCCTGGAGCTGCCCGTTGATGTAGCCACGGATGGTTGTTCCGTCCCAGGTCGCGGTAACGGCATACCACTGGTCGAGCGGATGCAGGTGAGCAGCATCGCAGTTGAGCGTGATCGCGCGATGAGCAGCAGCTCCTGCTTGCGGGCCGCCGCTGGCAGGAGCGTCAATGGCGACGGAGTCCAGGCACCACTGGTGGTCAACGATGCGTAGCTCGAACATGCGGCGAGACTGTGAGCCGGTCTCCTGCATGTGGAAGAAGCGCTGCGCGGGAGCGCCTTGTGACGATGGCCGGAAGATAACTTCAAAGGTGTAGGTGGTGGCTCCGGCGAGAGGCGCCTGATCGATAAAGAGCGCGTCTCCTGTTGGATTGCCGGTTTCAGGCTTGTTGCTGGACGCGCCGTGGCCTTCAAAGTGGATAGCCTTGCCGAGGTTGGTATCGACAACCGCAGGCGAGCCGAGGGTGGTGACGTGGGCTCCGCCGATGCTGGTCAGGTTGTCGAACCGCCAGACGACAGGCTGCTGCGCGGCTGCGGGAAGCGTGGAAAGTAAAGCGACAGTGAGAATGAGGGCCTTCATGCACACCAGCATACTTGTCGGCACGCGCGAGTGGCAGTTAGCGGCGCTGCTTCTTCTGGGTGTCGATGAAGCGTCGTATGCGGTCAAGCGAACGGGCTTTGCCGAAGACGACCAGCGACTCCATAAGTGGAGGCGATTGCACGCTGCCGCTCAGAATGGCGCGGAGGAGCATGAAGTTTTCTTTCACACTCCACTCCTGCGCCTCACCGAGAGATTTGAGCGCGGTCTCAATGGCAGAGCCTTCCCAAGTTGCGGTTTCGAGTACGGCCAGCTGTTCGGCAGCGAACTTGAGGGTCTCTTCTGGCGTGCGCTTTTTCGGCAGCCAGACGGATTCCGGCGGCATGATGTCATCGCGGAAGAGGAAGCTGGTCATGTCGCCGAACGCGCCGAGTGTTTCAATGCGCTCTTGTACAAGAGCGGCGACCGATTTGATGTAGGTGTCCGAAAAGATGGTGGAGCGAAGGGCTGAGAAGAATTCGTCCGGCGAGAGCTTGCGGATGTATTCGCCGTTGAGCCACTTCAGTTTTACGAGATCAAAGACCGGACCTCCCAGGGAGATGCGGGAGAAGTCGAACTTCTCTTTCATGTCTGCGACGGAGAAGATGTCTCCCTCTTTGGTATTGAGACCTTTGGAGACGATTTCCTGCTCGGTGGGCTGGGCCATTCCGCCGCCCATGAGGCCGAGGAAGTTGATAAGTGCGTGTGGGAGATAACCGGAGTCGCGATAGTAGATGAGAGAGACGGGATTTTTACGCTTGGAGATCTTTGATTTGTCGACATTGCGAAGCAGGGGCATGTGCCAGAACTTTGGCAACTCCCAACCGAAGGCCTTGTAGAGCAGAACGTGCTTCGGCGTGGAAGAGATCCATTCCTCGGCGCGGATGACATCGGAGATTTGCATCAGGTGATCGTCGACGACGTTGGCGAGGTGGTAGGTCGGGTAGCCATCCGACTTCATCAGAACCTGATCGTCGACATTGAAATGATCAAACGTGATGTCTCCGCGGAGTTCGTCGCGGAAGGTGGTGCTGCCGTCTATGGGCACCTTGAGGCGGATCGTGAAGGGTCTGGCTGCGGCAAGATTGGCATCGATCTCTGCCTGCGAAAGATGGCGGGAGCGGCCGTTGTACTTGGGTGGCTGCTTGGCGGCTTTCTGGGCCTCGCGCTCGGCGTCGAGTTCTTCAGCAGTCTCAAAGGCACGATAGGCGGAGCCGTTGTCGAGCAGCCTCTGGCAGTACTCGCGATAGATGTCTGTGCGCTCGGACTGGCGATAGGGGCCGAACGGGCCACCGACATCTGGGCCTTCGTTCCAGTTCAGGCCGAGCCAGCGGAGAGAGTCGAAGATCATCTGCTCGGAGCCAGGTTGGAAGCGGGTGCGGTCGGTATCCTCAATGCGCAGGACGAACTGACCGTCACGCTGGGCGGCAAAGATGAAATTGAGCAGGCCAATGTATGCGGTACCAACATGCGGGTCACCGGTGGGCGAGGGCGCAATGCGGACACGCGTAGGACGGGAAGCGGAAGAGGTTTCTGGGCTCATGAAGGTTCAGAACCCAGTTTAACAGAGGCAACGCCGAAGCTACGCTGCAGGAGGCGGAGCCGGCGGATAGCTGGGTGGTGCCTGGTAGGTCGGCGGTAGAATCGCGGCCTGCATGATTGGCACGCTCTTCCAGTCAGAAAAAGCAATCACGTAGGTGGTAATCAGGCGGCCGATGAAGGGAATGCCGCAAAGCAACGCAATTTGCGGCGCGAGCCCGGCACGCTTGCAGATGCGCCACATGGGGATCGCATAGATTGCCACTTTGACCGCAAAAACCAGAAGGATGAACACAAAATACACACCCATGAAGGTGCTAACAAGTTGCTGTGTCTGTTGTGTGGTCAATGGTTGAGAGGATGAATCCTGAAACATTACCAGTGCAAGAGAGAGCATTAAATTGCCTCCAGAGTTTCAGCCAATGTACCGGAAAGGGCGGCGTGTGCGCACAAATATTTATTGGTCGGCATGGGCGCAGTCAGAGCTGCCAGGCGCACTGGAGACAATGCGCGGGCGGTCCTCAACATATTCGCCTCGAGGGATGCTGTCGACATCGTCGTCGACGCAGTATGTAGGCAGCGGGAGCGTTGTGATGCCGGGATCTGGCGTGGCCGTTAGCTGGTAGGTGAGGTTGCCGTTGAATCCGACGTTTTCTTCGTGCTTGCAGTTGGAGAAAGTGTAGGTGTAGCCGTCGACATGTCCGGAGGAGAATGTGGTGTAGAGGAAATGATCAGGCTGGGCGGTGAGCGTGGAAAAGCTGCAGGTGAAGCCGAGGTGCTCGTTGTTGACGTAGTACTCGCGCTCAGCGTGGTAGATGGTGCGGATATTTTGCTCTGTGTGATATTCGACATCGGCGCGCTGGCGTTTGGCGCGGCCCGTAACGATGGCCCAATATAGCGCGACTATGAGGGCGAACGCGACGATGACCAGGGTGACCGCTGCGAAGAGAAATAATTTGCGCATGTAAATGCTCAGGTGAGGCGATTAAGTCAGATCGTCAGTGCTGAACGGGCTGCGCTTGCGGCCGAGGGCAGAAATGTCATGCGGGTCAGCGGCGATGGTTGAAAGTGCGGCGTCGATGTCTGCGTCAGTGGGAGCTTCGGCAGTGAGGACGAGCTTTGCGGGATCTTCGGGGAGCTCGAGGGCCTGCAAGAGAACGACGACGTGGGCGACAGCAGTGCCATCGTGGCCGAGACCTTCAGGAGTTTTGCCCTTGATGCTGACACGCTTAATGTCGAGATGCAGCAGATCAGCGACGCGTTCGCGCAGATCAGCGGCAATGGGAACGATTTTGGGTCGATGCATGACAAGTACGCAATCGAGATTGACGATTTTGTAACCGGCAAGAGCGATCTCTTCGAGTGCGGTTTTGAGGAAGACGGTAGAGTCGGCACCCTTCCACTTGGGATCGGTGGGCGGGAAGAAGGTGCCGATGTCTCCGGCGGAGACGGCGCCGAGGAGAGCGTCGGTGATGGCGTGGAGGAGCAGGTCGCCGTCGGAGTGACCGGCGAGGCCTTCGGGGTGGTCGATTTTTAGACCGCCAATGACCAGCGGCACACCTTGCTTAAAGGCGTGCGAGTCAAAGCCGAGGCCGATGCGGAAGTCCATGGAAAGATTGTAGTGCGAGATGCGAGCTGCGACGGACAAGAATCAGTGGGTCTGCTCTAGAGTGGGCGTGAGCAGGGTCATAACTGGGAACTCAATGCCCTTATGGCCGTCGCGAGCTTCGACCATGGTGTTGAACTTGTCCCAATAGGCCTGAATCTCGGGCGGCGCATTGTCAGGAGCATCACCGCTGCGCCAGGTGAAAACTTCGACGACGATCGGCTTGCCGTTTTCTGTGCCGCGCATCAGCACGTACGGTTCGACAAAGACCATGTTGCGTTTTTGCAGCGCAGCCCAGTAATCAGGCATGAGCGCGAGAAATGCATCCATCTGGTCTGGCTTGACGCGGAAAGTTGCGATGACGGTTTCAGGTGCGGAAGGCGGCGGTGTGGGAGCAGGAGTTTGTGCACTGCAGGTAATGGTTGTGAGCGCGAGGATGGCTATTGCAATGTGTTGCTTCATGAGGGCTCCTCTAAAAATGCTGAAGCAAAGGCAAAAGCTTTGTACGCAAAGCTTAAGTGCAAGTTTTGCGAAGGAAACTGGGAAGAAATTAACCGGCGAGATAGAACTCTGCGATTTCGAGGTCGCCGGGCTGGGTGACCTTGAAGTTACGCGCGTGGCCGGGCACGACAAAGACAGGAATATTGGCGCGCTCGAGTAGTGAGGCTTCGTCGGTACCGGTGAAGTCGTCGGCTGTGGCTTCGGCGAAGGCCTTGCGCATGAGCGGGACGCGCGCCCCCTGAGGGGTCTGGGCGTGGACGATGAGTTCGCGGGGGATGGTGGCAGTAATGAGGGCGCCGTCGGCGGTGCGTTCGACCTGCTTGATGGTGTCGACTGCAGGAGTGCCGACGATCGCTGCGCCGTGCTTCTCAATGGCCTGGATGGTACGCGTGATGGTGGCGGGATCGATGAGCGGGCGGACAGCGTCATGGACGAGGACGATGTCTTCGTCCGAGTGCGAGGGCAGCGCGGCAAGCGCGTTGGCGACAGAGGACTGGCGAGAATCGCCGCCTGTCACAACAGAGATTTTTTTCGGGAGCTTGTACTCGTCTAGAAGCTCGTCGATACGCGGTTTTTCTGATTCACGGACGGCCACGTAGATGTTGGTGACCTCGGGCACGGCGAGAAAGGCCTGCAGCGAATGCACGAGGATTGGCGTGCCTTTGAGGGAGAGGAACTGCTTAGGGGCTCCGGCTGAAGCCATACGAGTGCCGATACCGGCGGCGGGGAGGATGACGAAAACAGACATGGGATAGGCAGTATAGCGCTTCAGGGGTGAGGGCCAAGCGCAGGGGGTCGAGTAACCAACAAGCTACATGTCGGGGCGAAGTGCATACTCGTTGTGGTGTTTGAAGCCGAAGGCTTCATAGATGGGTTTGCCGAAGCGCGAGGCGTGCAGAGTGATAACGATGTTGGGGTTCTTGGCGCGGCACTCGGCGACAGCAGCGGCAAGAAGGGTTTTGGCGTGGCCTTCGCCACGGTCTTCGGGCTCCGTGAAGAAGTTGAGAAGATAGGCGCGGTTGGGCGCGGGGTCAAGGTAGTGAGGCGGCCAGTCCATGTAATAGATGCCTGCGCCGGCGATGACCTGCTGGCTGGAGGTGTCTTCGAGGAGAAGTCCGACGTACCGCCCGTCGGCGAGGCGTTCGGTGACCCATGGATGGAAGTTGAGGTCCATCTCGGCGTAGCGCTGTTCGGTGGCAAGGTTGTTGTCAGCGAACATGCGGTGGCGATGTTCGGTGATGATGATGGCGTCGTCAACGGTGGCTCGGCGGAGAGTGATCATGGGGGTTTGATATTAGCAAGTGATAAGTAGTAAGTGGCAAGTGATAAGTGAATAAGATTGGTGCTGTGCCGAGGAAAACTTCAAATCTGGCGCTGGACTGCAGCCTTGTGCGGGCGGGGGAACGGGTGTGTGTGGCTGTATCGGGTGGGGCGGATTCTGTGGCGCTGCTGCTGGGATTAGTGGAAGCCAATACCCAGAGTGCTCAAAACAAAGAGCCGCTGGGTGTGGTGCTGAGCGCGGCGCATGTGCACCATGGCTTGCGCGGATCGGAAGCTGATGAGGATGCGGCATTTGTGCGCGAACTGTGCGCTCGCATGGGGATTCCGTACAAGCAGTTTGATGTGGATGTGGCGGCGCGGCAGGTGGCGGAGAACGAAGGATTGGAAGAGGCCGCGAGGGAGCTGCGTTATGAGGCGCTGGGCAGCCTGGAAGTGGATGCAGTAGCGACTGGGCACACGCTCGACGATCAGGCTGAGACGGTGATGATGAAGCTGTTACGGGGGGCATGGACGGAGGGACTGGGCGGGGTCTCGCCGGTCGTGCAGGGTTTAGGCAAATCAAGGATTGTGAGGCCGATGCTGGGGGTAAGACGGAAAGAGGTTGAGGAGTTTTTGCAAAGCCTCGGGCAGGTCTGGCGTGAAGATTCGAGTAACCGGGATGTAAGCCTGACGCGTAACCGGGTGCGGCATGAGCTGATGCCGATGCTACGGAGCTTCCAGCCTGAGGTTGACATGGTGCTGGCACGGATGGCGGCGACCGCACGCGATGAGGAGGCGTTCTGGCATTCGGAACTGGCGAGGATTCTTCCACAGGTATTGTTGCCTGGGGCTCCTGTGCGGGGTGGAGGCCGTGCTGTGAGCAATGTGGCAGGCACGTTGGTGTGGGCTGTGGAAATTCCTCGTCTTGCTTTGATGCCGGCAGCCCTGCGCCGGCGTGTGGTGCGCGCGGCGGCGAAGAGCTGTGGAGCGAGGCTGAGCGCGGTAGAGACAGCAAAGGTGTTGGCGCTGGCCGGTTTGGGACAGGATGGGACTATGGCGAAGGTTTCCGGGCGTAGCGGAAGCAGGTTGGAGTTGGCGGGCGGGCTTCGTGTGGAGCGGTCGGCGCGTGAGCTGCGGTTCTGGCACGAAGACTAAGTCAGGTACAGGTGCCTAAGCAGAAACCGGTTACTAAAAGTTGCCTGGTTTGCGGTGCTGGATTTGTCTAGAGGGAGTAGAATTTAGCGAAATACCCTCGTGCATCGGGAAGGCGTCCGACGCCGTGGGACGTATGTTTTTAGTGTGTTCGTCGGTAGCAAGGCTTTGAAGCGATTTGCCGGGCAGGGCGTCTAATTAATTGAGCCCGCAGGCGAAGCTCCGTGTTGCAGAGCTGATTTGCCGGACGTATGGGTGGAAGTGGAAATGAGGGATCGGATTGAATTCAACGGTTAAACATTTACTGATCTGGGTACTGACGGTGGGCGTGCTGCTCATGGGCTGGAGGCTCGTGACCGCGAACATGAACAACGCCAAAGATGTGCCTATTTCTGAGTCGAAGATGCAAAACGACATCGACGCAGGGCTGATCAAGGACATCACCGTCAACGGCAGTGAAGTAACCGGTACGTACAAGGACTCAACGAAAGGCGCTTTCCACACTGTAGTCACACCTACCTTTATGGACCGTGCTGAAGAGCAGGATATGACCGCTCACGGCGTGGAATTGAACGTGAAGGACCCGGACAACAAGGCCTGGGTGAGTATCCTGCTGCAGATCCTTCCGATCGCGGTAGTGTTCGCGCTGTTCCTGTTCATGATGCGGCAAATGCAGAGCGGCGGAAACAAGGCGCTGAGCTTTGGCAAGAACCGCGCGCGGCTGCTTTCGATGCAGCAGAAGAAGATTACGTTCAAAGACGTTGCAGGCGTTGATGAGGCCAAGGAAGAACTGAAGGAGATCATCGAATTCCTGCGCGAGGCGCAGAAGTTCCAGCGCCTGGGCGGACGCATCCCCAAGGGCGTGCTGATGGTCGGGCCTCCGGGAACGGGTAAGACTTTGCTCGCTCGCGCTGTGGCCGGTGAGGCGAATGTTCCGTTCTTCTCGATCTCTGGTTCTGACTTTGTAGAGATGTTCGTTGGTGTTGGAGCTTCGCGTGTTCGTGATCTCTTCGAACAAGGCAAGAAGAATGCTCCGTGCATCATCTTCATCGATGAAATTGACGCTGTTGGGCGGCACCGCGGTGCCGGTCTGGGCGGCGGCCACGACGAGCGCGAGCAGACACTGAATCAACTGCTGGTCGAGATGGACGGCTTTGAGTCCAACGACGGTGTGATCCTTATTGCGGCGACGAACCGGCCTGATGTACTGGATCCGGCGTTGCTGAGGCCCGGACGTTTTGACCGGCGCGTGATTGTGGACCGCCCTGACATTCGCGGACGCGAAGAGGTTTTGCGCGTGCACTCGAAGAAAGTGCCGTTGTCTGAAGACGTGAACCTGGGCATACTGGCGCGTGGAACACCAGGATTCAGCGGTGCGGACCTTGCAAACATGGTGAACGAAGCAGCGTTGACGGCTGCACGGTTCAACCGGAAGTCGGTACACATGTACGACTTCGAAGTCGCCAAGGACAAGGTGTTGATGGGCGCCGAGCGCAAGAGCATGCTGCTCAGCGAGGACGACAAGCGCGATACGGCGTATCACGAAGCCGGGCACGTGCTGGTCGCAGCCAAGCGCAAGCATAGCGATCCGCTGCACAAGGTGACAATCATCCCGCGCGGCATGGCGCTGGGTGTGACGATGCATCTTCCGGAAGAAGATAAGCACACGGTCACCAAGGACTATCTCGAAACGCAGCTTGCGATTTTGATGGGCGGACGCTGCGCCGAAGAGATTTTCATGGACCGCATGACGACTGGTGCGGGCAACGATATCGTTCGCGCAACGGAGCTGGCTCGCAAGATGGTTTGCGAGTACGGCATGAGCGACCTGGGGCCGCTGACTTATGGCAAGAAAGAAGAGCAGATCTTCCTGGGCCGCGAGATTGCGCAGTCTCGCGACTACTCTGACGACACAGCGAAGGAAATTGACCGGCTGGTGAAGAAGTTTGTCGACGAAGGTTACAAGTCGGCGCACCAGATCCTTGAGGACAACCGCGAAGTGATGCATCGCATGGCGGAAGCCCTGTTGGAGCGCGAGACGCTGGATGCTGCGGAGATCGAACTTCTGATTCAGAACAAGGAACTGCCGCCGGTGCGGTCGGCGCTGGCGAATGCAGATGGTGATGGCGATATACAGAAGGTGCTGAAGCCATCCTCGGATCGCAAGACGGGCTTCAACGAAGGACAGACTAACCCCGTGTAGTTTCCAAAATCGAAAAAGTGATGAGGCGGCCGTGAGGCCGCCTCATTTCATTGCGGATAAGAATTTCAATTGCGGAGATTAATAAAATGTTCACCCGGCCTGCCTGGCTAATACGTTTGGAGGCCGGCAGTTTACTCTGCGCTTCTGTGGCGCTGTATTCGCATCTGCACTATAGCTGGTGGGTATTTGGGTTATTGTTTCTGGCTCCTGATGTATTCATGATCGGCTATCTTGTAAATGTGCGCGTGGGAGCAGCCCTTTACAACGTGGGGCATTTGATTTGTATACCGCTGACGTTATTTGGGTACTCATGGTGGGCGGGCAAACCCCTGGTGGCAGCGGTCGCGATTACATGGTTCAGCCATATCGTGTTTGACAGGTTGCTGGGATATGGGCTGAAGTATCCGACGCAATTTAAGGACACTCACCTTCAACGTGTGGCCGAACGTGCGGGTGCGATAGGCTAACGAGATGAGGAAGTCTTGCCCATTTCTGATTCTTATTGCATTTGCCGCGCTCAGTGGGATGTGGGCAGTACAAGCTCAGACGCAGCATGCAGCACAGCCCTCGGCCCAGAGCCTGGTGACGACTCCGGGGCGTGCGCGGCCCGCGGATGTATTGAAGACTCCGACGAAGGATGATTTGCTGCGCGGCGGTTATGGGCCGTATCGCGCCAACAACGACTTGCTGAGCTACCGGCTGAAGTTGCGTGTGGACCCTGTGACTGAGTCGATCAGTGGAAGCAATGCGGTGCGATTCAAGATGCTCGCTCCAGGAAAAAAAATCCAATTAGAGTTGGACCAGGCACTGATCATCAGCAGCATGACGATGGACGGCAAGGAGCTTAAGTACACGCGCGAGGAACGGACGCTATGGATTGAGCTTCCCGAAGAGCTGGCAAAGGGGAAGGTTGCCGAGGTGACGATTGCTTACTCGGGCAAGCCTGTGAAGCAGGGTCGGTTTGGGTGTTTCAGCTTCGACAAGGACAAAGCAGGCAAGCCGTGGATTACGACTGCGTGCGAGGGCGAGGGGCCGAGCATATGGTGGCCGAACAAGGACCAATGGCGCGATGAGCCGCAGGATGGCATGGAGATTCAAATAGCCGTGCCCAACGGATTGATGGATGTTTCAAACGGGCGGTTTGTGGGGTCAAAAGATTTAGGCGATGGGTACACAGAGTGGGATTGGGCCGTTCATTATCCAATCAATAACTATGACGTAGCACTGAATATTGGCGAGTACCAGCATTGGGCCGGCGAGCATGTGAATAAAGAAACCGGGGAGAATACCACGCTCGATTTTTATGCGTTGCCGGAAAATCTGGACAAGGCGAAAGTACAGTTCGCGCAGGTGCCCGAGATGCTGGATGCCTATGAGCATTACTTCGGGGAGTATCCGTTCGACAAGGATGGATACAAGCTGGTGGAGGTGCCCTATGCAGGCATGGAGCACCAAAGCGCCGTGGCATATGGTAACCACTTTGAGAATGGATATTATGGCCGCGACTGGACGGGTGTGGGCATCAGCCCGAAGTTCGACTTCATCATCATTCACGAGAGTGGGCACGAGTGGTTTGGCAATTCAATCACCGCGGCCGACCCCAGTGATATGTGGATCCATGAAGGATGGACCACTTACCTGGAGGCGCTGTATGTGGAGTATCGCTGGGGTAAAGATGATGCGATCAAGTATCTGAACGGGCTCAAGGCGAAGGTCCGAAATGAGCGGCCAATCATTACTCCACACGGAACAAACGCGGAGCCACCGCAGGACCAGTACTTCAAGGGCGCGCTGATGATCGGCACGCTACGCAGCGTGATTGGCGACGATAAAAAGTGGTTTGCGGATATCAAGGACTTCTATCAGCACTTCAAGTACCAGAACATCATGACGGAGGAAGTTATTGCCTGGTGGAACGCGAAGACAGGGATGAACCTGACTCCGTTCTTCGACCAGTACCTGCGGCACAAAGATATTCCAACTCTAGAGCTGAAGTTTGACCCAGGCAAAGTGGAATACAGGTGGAAGGCGGATGAGGCAGCATTTGCTATGCCGATCCAAGTGGGCAGCGCGCAACATTGGACGCTTATAACGCCAGTGACGACCAAGTGGAAGCAAATGACATGGACGGACACCAAGGATAGTTTTGCAGTGGCCACCGATCTCTATTATGTGAATGTGAGTAAGGAGTAACTGTGGCGAAGCTGGCAACGTGCGTTGGGTCGGCGCTGGCCGTGATTCTGAGCGGGTGTGGGTACCACCAGGTGGGCTCGGCAACTCACCTGCCGCCAAATGTGCACACACTAGCTGTGCCAATTTTTCAATCGCGTGTGCAGGCATACCACACGGAGACAACGTTTACTGAGGCGGTGGTTCGCGAGTTGAATGAACGCACCAAGTATCGCGTGCTGACAGCGAGTGGTGATGGCACGTTTGCCGGTAGCGGCCGAGATGCTGATGCGACGCTGAGAGGCACGATACTGACGGAGACAATTTCTCCTCTGACGTTTGATCCGTCGAGCGGACAGACATCAAGCTACCTTGTGACGGTGCATGCAGTTGTAGAAGTTGTTGCACACGATGGCACAGTGCTGTATCGCAACCCGGGGTTTGAGTGGCGCGAGCAGTATCAGTCGACGCAGGACTTGTCAGGATTTGTGCAGGAGGATTCGGCTGCGGTACGGCGGATGGCGCATGACTTTGCGCAGGGGCTGGTGAGCGATATGTTGGAGAACTTCAAATGAGTACCGCATTACGCAGCTTCGCGGGTGTAGAACGGTTTCTTGCGGAAATAGCAGGCGATGCTCGTAAACCCGGATATGTGCTGCTAGGCGAAGAGGCATTTCTGTATGCGATGTGCCGGCGTGGGGTATTGCAGGAGTTGCTGCCGGAGGACCAGCGAGATTTTGGTCTGCATGAACTGGATTTGGCGGAGACATCCATCTTTGAGGTGCTGGATCTGGCGCAGACACCCTCGTTGATGGCTCCTTTCCAGGTACTGTTTGTGCGGAATGTGAAGCTGCTCTATGGGCGCGGTCAGAAGAAAGATGAGTTCGCCGTGATCGAGGAGTATTTCCGGCGGCCGAATCCGCAGGCACTGATTCTGTTTGTGGCGGACTACATTGAGCTTCCGCAGGACCTGCGAAAGATGGACATGCAGGACAAGGAGCGAACCGAAAAGATTCGCGAGACTCTGGGAGACGTGTGTGGCATCGTTGAATTGCAACGAGTGAGTGAAGACGATGCCGTGCAGTGGGTGTTGCGCGAGGGCGCAGCGAAGGGTGTGGCTTTCAGCGAGGACGCGGCGCGGGAGCTAGTGGATGCTCTGGGCGCGGAGATGATGACAATTTCCAGCGAGGTCGAGAAGCTCGTGCTCTATGCAGGCGCAACGGGAGCGAAGCAGGTGGGGCTGAACGACGTCGAGGCGATGGTTTCGGCGGCGAAACAGCGCAGTTTATATGAGCTGACGGACGCGATCAGCCTGAGAGATGCTCCCCGCGCGCTGGCGCTGCTGCATGGGCTGCTGAATGCGTCTGAGGGTGGCGAAGAGGCTGCGATTGGGCACGTGTTTGCGCTGGCGAAGACCTTCCGGCAGATGCTGGTGCTGAATGAAAAGCAGGTGAAGGACCAGCGTGCGATGTGGCAGGTGCTGTGGCCGGGGTTCCGTGTGGCGCCGTTTGCGGCGGATGCGTTGATTGCGCAGGCACGGCGGTATCGCGACCGCAGTGAACTGATGCGGGGACTGCAATGGATTGCTAAAGCGGATGTGGAATTGCGTTCGAGCCCTCCGGACAAACGGCTGGTGCTGGAGAGGTTGGTACTTAGACTGGCCGGGAAAGCACGCGAGCCGGAGATGAACGCTGCGTGAGGGCTAGCCGTCGACAAGATACCGCAGGTAACAGTCCAGTTACGGATTCTTAGGCGTAAGAATGTGCCGATCGCCGACGGATGCAGGCGACGAGCTAACCGGGACAGTATTGGGTGATTCCAGAACGCTCATATCGGCGACGGGTGCTGAAGTGCCGGTCGCGAGTGTGATAGGGACTCCGGCAACACTTACCTGCATGGAGTGCCAGCCGACGAAGTTCTTGTCCGGGCGCGCAAACTCCAGTACATAGCGGCCTCTGAGCAGAGTGATGAGTTCCAGGATCCGGTCGGTGAGCGTGCCGGGAATTGTATTGACGACAAAACCTCCACTGCGAAGGCACAGATCTACGGTTTCAGCTTCTTCAGTCAAAGCGAACGTGGGATTATGAGCATTAGCGCGAACTTCACCGGTAACGGCGGTGTGGATGCCGTGGTCGGCATAGTACTCGATGATGTCGCGGACTACGAAGACTGAGACTCCATCAAAGTTAATCGCATGGTCCATTTCAGCACGCGATGTGGCGCTGTCGCGATTTTTGGTGCGGGAGACGACGAGCAGCACATGGCGGGCGCGAAGCGGAGCGAGATCGTTGGAGATGCTGGTGATGGCGTCCCAGAGACGGGGGTGCGCGGGGCAGGAGTTCTGCTGACTTGTGCCATGGACTGGCGCACTGGAGATCGTGGCGAGACCGGAGCGGATTGCGGAGGCATCCGCGGCAACGGGTGCGGGCAGAGCAATCAAGCGGCAATCAAGCGCGTAGAAATAGAGATGATCCTGCGAATGAAGGGATTGCGGGACGAGTGCGGCAAGAGAATCGGGAAGATCCTTGATGATTTCCTCTTCGCCGCCGCTGAGGTCAAGCAGGACAGCGATGGCTAGAGGATCATCTCCTTCGACATGCATGCCGGAAGGATGGAAAGGCTTGCCGGAATCGAGAGAGATGTCAAAGTCTTTCAGTTTGGGATGCGCGACTGAGCGCTCATGCTTGTCGATCAGGAGTGTGGGGAACTGCATGCGATTGGTGTAGACATGCAGTGTTTCTGTGGGAAGGTCCGAGGGCGGAGGAGGTGTGTCATCCTGCTGCGCGAGAAGTGGCGAGACGATTAATACAGCCGATAGAAGGCAGAACAAACGCGCGGCGGATAGAGCCCGAGAAATCATGGCAGAAGTATTGCAGAACCAGGCGCAGCCGGGAAAGAGACTCAGGTTTCGGTTGGTCCAGCATCCTGTTGTCGCGAAAGGGTTGGGGCGAACGGTACAATCCCGGAAGGCACCGATTAAGGGAGTGACGATGACACGGATAGTTCGTTCGGCAGCAGTGGGTTTAGTTTTTGGCTTGGCAATGTTGAGCTCGGGTTGGAGCCAGGCGCCGGCAGCGGCTCCCACTGCGCCGACTCCGCAGCAACAGATGCAGCAGATGCTGGACTTCTACAAATCGCACTATGCCAAGCACGAATACCACATAGCGATGCGCGATGGCGTGAAGGTCTACGCACAGGTCTACACGCCCATTGCCGGAGAGTTTGCGGACAAAGGGCCTTATCCGATCCTGATGACTAGAACTCCCTATAGCTGCGGCAACTACGACAATGCAACAGTGCAGCCGCGCGTGACTGGCGACATGGAGATGCTGAAGAGTGGCTACATCCTGGTGTGTGAAGATGTGCGCGGACGCTGGAACAGCGAAGGCAACTGGCTGGAGATGACTCCACCGAAGGACGGCAAGGGCATCGACGAGTCGACCGACATGTACGACACTGTGGACTGGCTGCTGAAGAATGTGCCTGGAAATAACGGTCGCGTGGGAATCATGGGCATCAGCTATCCGGGTTTCTATACGGCGGCGAGCATCATCGATGGGCATCCGGCGATCAAGGCTGCGAGCCCGCAGGCTCCGATGATGAACCTGTGGAACGGCGATGACAGCTATCACGGTGGAGCGTTCATGCTGGGAGCGAACCACTCGTTCTATGCGGAGGGTTTTGCGCCGCAGAAGAATCCACTAACGGTCGCGCCGCGAGAGCGGTTCGCGATACCAGTGAAGGATGCGTACGAGTACTACCTTGGGCTTGGCGCGCTGAAGAATACAGACACAGAAGCGGCGGGAACTAATCCGCTGTATCACGACCAGGTGGTTCACGACACGTATGACGCTTACTGGGCGTCGCGCGATATGCAGCTACACATGCATGGCGTGAAGGCCGCAGTGATGCTGGTGGGCGGCTGGTTCGACGCTGAGGACCTGACTGGACCTGTGAATGCGTTTCACGCGATCGATAAACTTAGCCCCGAAGCAGCAGCGGATACGTTGGTGGAGGGGCCGTGGGTGCATGGCGGCTGGGCGCGCGGCACGGGCGACTCGCTGGGTGACATTCACTTTGGGTCGGCGACCAGCGAGTTTTACCAGAAGAACATTGAGGCTCCTTTCTTTGCGCACTATCTGAAGGATGCTGCGTGGACTCCGCTGCCGAAGGCGTATGTGTTTGAGACAGGCAGCAACGTGTGGAAGAAGTATGACGCGTGGCCACCGAAGCAGGCAGCGGCGAAGACAATCTACTTCCAGGCGCATGGCGGATTGAGCTGGACCGCGCCGACGGAGCGAGCCAGTAAAGATGAGTACGTAAGCGACCCTGCGCACCCGGTTCCGTACGTGGGTTATGTGATGGGCGCGAACCCGCCACAGCGCTACATGGATGATGACCAGCGGTTTGCGGCAACGAGGCCTGATGTGCTGGTGTATGAGACCGAGCCGCTGACCGAGGATGTGACGGTTGCGGGGCCGGTGAAGCCGCGGCTGAAGATCGCCTCGACAGGAACGGACGCGGATTTCGATGTAAAGCTGATCGACGTGTTTCCGGAGAACTTTGTGTATCCCGAGGACGCTGGGCCGCAGGCAAGGCGCGCGGCGAGTGCTTCGACGGTGATGATGGGCGGCTACCAGATGCTGGTGCGCGGCGAACCGTTCCGGGCGAAGTTCCGGAATTCGGCGAGTTCGCCGGAAGCGATCACACCGGGGAAAGTTACGAGCGTGGACTTCGCCATGCAGGATGTGAACCACACATTCCTGAAGGGACACCGGATCATGGTGCAGGTGCAGAGCTCGTGGTTCCCGCTGACGGACCGGAATCCGCAGGTGTTCATGGATATTTCGAAGGCCACGAATGCGGATTACAAGAAGGCGACCGAGACGGTGTTCCACCAGGCGGATGCGGCAAGTGGTGTGGAACTTATGGTGATGCCGAAGTAAGGGCAGTGGGGGGTCCCCCCCTCTTTTTGCAAATAATTGGTTCTAAAGGCGAGCACCCGCTAAATGATTGATGAATGTAGCTAAATGATTGATTCTTCTACTCGATAATAGAAAACAAAGAAGTTAGCAGGGTTTTGGGTAAAAACAAAAGGGCTGCACGCGTTTCTGCGCGATGCAGCCCTTTCTGATCTCTACTCGTTAAGGATAGCAAAGTGGCAGGGGTAACTACGCCAACTTTTTTCGGAAGAAATCACCAGTGTTGATGGGGGTTTTGGAGATTTGAACAGGGGTGAGGGGGTTGACAGGAATTTGTGTGAAGACTAGTGTCAGTTCATCTCGGCGTTGCTGGCCCGGTCTAAGACCGCGGTCACAAAGGCGACCCGCAGGAGAATACAAATGCTTAGCCCATCCGTAAAAGCGGACGTTCAGTCCATTCGCTTCGATTCTATCCGTAACATCAGCTGCTCTCACGACCTCAAGAATAACCGTAAGGTTCTTGTTGGGCGTGTTCTTGCGTCTGAAATTCTTGATCTCAACACTGACGAAAATGTTCGCGCATTTCTGGTTGATGCTGAAGGTCTGAAAAAGAAGCGCAAGGGTGATGTCCACCGCAAGATTGAGGACACCATCGAAAATGACCCCGAAACGTTTTGTGTTCTCAACGGCGGTGTCACCGTGGTCGCCCGCGACTACGAAGTTGACGAGAAAGCCAAGACCCTCCAGTTGCTGAAGCCTAGCATCATCAATGGTGCCCAAACACAAGGAATACTACGTGGGTTTGCGAGCGCTAGCCGTGAATTGGATGTGTTCGTGACTCTTGAAATCATTGTTACGCAAGACGAGGCTCTTATCGCTGAAATTTCCGTTTCTCGCAATTTCCAAAACAACGTACAGAGCATCTCAATCGCGGGACGTATGGGTATTTTGGATGATCTTCAAGCTGTGTTGAAGGCCGCAGACGAAACCTTGAAATTGAGGATGAAGGAAACTCAGCGCTCCGATGACTACACCGATACAGAGAAGCTCATTCAGGTGCTTATGGCGCTGACACCTGCTGATCTTCTGAAGGGTACAGTTATTGGCAGGCGTGATAACAAGGCCTACGCATATAGCCAAAAGGCGACTTGTTTGAAAGATTTTACAAATGTGTATCAGGAGAAAGATTCGACTGAGAACGCCGCTCTTTATCAGTTTTTCCTTGATATTGCTCCTCAAGCTCTTGAACTTTACTTGAGTTGGAAGGAAAACCAGGCCTTTCAGGGCTGCGGCCTCCGTTCCATTGAACGCAATGGCCGTGAAATTTTGGAAGTGCCTGACGGCATCATCTTCCCGATCCTTGCCTCGCTGTCCGTCTTTGCAAAGAAGACGCAGACAGGATGGAAGATCGAGAAGCCAGCGCAACTCACGGATGAAGAGCTTGTCAACACGGCCAAAGTTGCCTATCAGAAAGTCGCTCACAGCAACCCACAGAGTATGGGTAAGGATTCGGCTTGCTACCTGATGTTGCAGCAGCTTACAGAGGTTTATAAAAAGTTGACGTCATAAGCAAAAGAGGCCGTGGTTCTTGCCACAGCCCCGGCACCGTACTGGCAGCCATAGAGCCGTCGTTCGCGTTCGCGAACGATACCCCACCCTTTCGCAAACAGCGCGAAAGGATGGGGCACCCGGTACGCGGTGCATATTACTTCGGTGCCGATGCCGGAGTGTCTGCAGGTTTTGTGGAGTCTGGCACTGTTGATTTGTCGGGGAGGACGGCGGGGATGGCGAAGGGATCCATGAGGCTGGGGCTTTGCATGGTGAAGAATTCGGCGCCATGGTCGGTGATGAACATGTCGTCTTCGAGACGGATGCCGAATTTCTGCGGGATGTAGATGCCGGGCTCGTTGGAGAAGACCATGCCGGCCATCATTTTTTGGGTGTTGCCCTGCACGAGGTAGGGCCACTCGTGCATGTCGAGGCCGATGCCGTGGCCCACGCGGTGGGTGAAGTAGTCGTAGCCGGGGCCGTAGCCGGCTTTGACGATGACCTGGCGGGCGGCAGCGTCGACGATCTGCATGGGGACGCCGGGGCCGGCGGCAGCGAGAGCGGCGTCCTGTGCGTTGTGCACGATTTCGAAGACAGCGCGCTGCTCATCCGTGGGCGTGCCGTAGACGAAGCTGCGCGAGATATCGGAGGTGTAGCCATCGCAGGAGCAGCCATCGTCGATGAGAACCATCTCGCGCTCGTGGATGACCTGCGGCTTGGCGGAGCCGTGCGGGATGGATGAGAAGACGCCGACGTTGAGAGAAGCTTCGCCGCGAACGCCGCAACGGGCGTAGGCCTTGTTGATGAGGTCGACGAACTTGTGATTGGTGTCGCCGGGGCCGCAGGAGAGATAGACGGCTTTGTAGACATCGAAGGTGATCTGGTTGGCGAGCTTGAGCAGAGCGAGCTCCGCGGGGGACTTGAGCGAGCGGCAGCCGGCGGTGACGGGCGTAGCGGAGACGAGCTTCATGGCGGGGACGCCGCGCGCGATGCCGGTGACGAAGGCGTACTGCACATGCTCTTCGACGCCGAGGGTGCCGGTGGTGAGGGCTGATTCAGCGAGACCGCGGCGGAGGAGGTCGTAGGGGTCTTCGTTTTCATGCCAGAGATAAGTGAGCGTGGTTTCGCGCTCGGGGAACGAAGGCATGATCTCGTTGAGATGATCGCGCTCGAGATAAGGACAGATGACGAAGGGCGCGGCGGACTGCGGAAGGACGTAGGCGAAGAGACGCTCGGACTGTCCCCACTGGGCGGAAGAGAAATAGCGGAGCGAGGCGCCGGTGGTGAGGATGATGGCATCGAGGCCGTACTGCTTCATGAGCTCGCGGGCGAGATCGATGCGGTTGGCACGTTCTTCGACGGTGATGGGGACGATATCTTTGGTGCGGTCAGTAAGGGCGGCGATGGGCGCGGGGAGTGGGGTATCGCAGGCGGGCGCGGGAGCGGCGGCTGGTTCGGCAGGAGCGGCAGCAGGTGGTTTGTCGTGCTTCTTCTGCGCGTGCAGGGCGAGAGCAGGGGCTGAGGCGGCTGCGGAAAACAGGAAGCGGCGACGGCTGATCATGCAGGGATTGTAGGACGAAGGGGGCGGTGGATTCCCGGGGCGCAGATTGTCCAAACTTACCCCAGCGGCTAAAGCCGTTTTCCCTATGCAATCTGCAATGGCATGGCTAAAGCCATACCCCTTCGAGGCAAGATGAATTGACCTATTACCGAAGGCGGCGTTTGGCGGAGGGGTTGGCAGGATGCTATGTTCGGGCTTGGCGCGGATGTCGCCAAAGGATTGGGAGCAGGCATGATAACGACGGTGCAGCATCATCTGCTGAATCAGCAGCGCAGTGTGCGGGAGGCGACGGGAACATTCAGCCGGATACTGAGCGGGATCACACTGGCGACCAAGATGATTGAGGCGAAGATCCGTGTGGGCGGGCTGACGAACGTGCTGGGAGCGTTTGGCGCGGTGAACGTGCAGGGGGAGCAGCAGCAGAAGCTGGATGTGTATGCGAACGAGGCACTGCTGCATTGCCTGGGGCAGGAAGACGGTGTGGCGGCGCTGGTGAGCGAAGAAAACGACCATCCGATCACGGTGAACCTGGACCCGGAGAAGGGGAAATACATTGTGGTGTTCGATCCGCTGGATGGCTCGTCGAACATCGATGTGAATGTGAACGTGGGAACGATCTTCAGCATTCTGCGGCGCGAGGGAGACCTGACGCAGTCGATTTTGCAGCCGGGGTATAAGCAGGTGGCGGCGGGGTACGTGGTGTATGGGCCCTCGACGGTGCTGGTGTATACGGCGGGGCATGGTGTGCACAGCTTTGTGCTGGACCCGACGGTAGGAGCGTTTGTGCTGAGCCAGGAACAGATGAAGATGCCGGAGCAGGGGCCTTACTACTCGACGAACGAGGCGAATGCGGCGAGCTGGCCGGCGGAGTATCGCGAGTACCTGGCAATGCTGCTGCGCGGAGAGCTGGGAGGGAAGGCTTATAGCGCAAGGTATATCGGGAGCCTGGTGGCGGATTTTCATCGCACGATTTTGAAGGGCGGAGTCTTTTTGTATCCGCCGACGGAGAAGGCGCCGAAGGGGAAATTGAGATTGTTATATGAGGCGAATCCGCTGGCGATGATTGCGGAGCAGGCGGGCGGTGCGGCAGTGAATGGGGCTTTATCCCCGAACGGCGGAAGAATTCTGGATTTGCTGCCGACGGATATTCACCAGCGGACTCCGCTGATTGTGGGGAGCAAGCGCGAGGTGGAGGCGCTGGTGGCTGCGGTGCGTGGGGCGAAGGGCTGATGGCGGATTCAGTGGCGGAGAGAATCTATTACACGTCGGCGGCGCTGGAGTTTGAGGCGACGGTGACGGATGTGCGATTGCACTCGCGTGAAGGTGAGTCGCAGTTGTGGCAGGTGGCGCTGGACAGGACGGCGTTTTATCCCGAGGGTGGTGGGCAGCCGTGGGATACGGGCGTGCTGCGGGCGACGGCGAAGAGTGGAGCGGTGCTGGAGTGTGCTGTCGAGCGCGTGGAAGAAGATGAGGCGGGTGAGGTGTGGCACTCGGTGCGCAAGCCGCTGGTGGCGGGGACGGTGGTTGCAGGTGCGGTGGATGCGGCGCGGAGGGCGGACCATGAGCAGCAGCATTCGGGACAACATTTGGTTTCGGCAATTTTTTTGAGAGAGATGGGAGCGCGGACGGTTTCGTTTCATCTGGGAGCGGAGAGCTCGACGATCGATCTGGCGTTGCGTGAGGGGATGGAGCGGCTGAGCGAAGAAGATTTGCTGCGCGTGGAAATTTTGGTGAATGAGGAAGTGCTTGCCGGACGTCCGATGACGGCGCACTGGATTGAGCGCGAGATGGCGCAGCAGATGATGGAGCGCGGAGATCTGCGGAAGATTCCTGAGCGGGAGGGGCCGCTGCGGATTGTGCAGATGCAGGGGATCGAGTTCAACGCGTGCGGTGGGACGCACGTGGCGGACACGAGCAAGATTGGCGCGGTGCTGCTGCGGAAGGTGGAGAAAGTAAAGCAGGGATGGCGGGTGGAGTTTTTGTGCGGTGGGCGGGCGGTGAAGGCGGCGCGGCGAGATTATGAGCTGCTGAAGCAAACGGCGGGGATGCTGACGGTGGGGATGAAGGATGTTCCGGGACGGGTGGAGGCGCTGATGGAGAAGTCGAAGGCGATGGCGAAGGAGTTGAAGAAGGCGATGCGTCAGAATGAGCCGGGAGTAGATTCAAAGTAGCTCACACATTGGCAGAGGAATGGCTAGATGCTCGTTCTCATTTTCTTTTTCATCGCGTTTTTCTTTCTAGTGGTGGGAGCGCTTCAGTTTTTGCTATGCGTCGCGGTGCCACGATTACGAAAGTATGCATTGAGCGCCGCGTTTTGGTGGGCTGTCTGGGGACCGTGTACGGTGGGATTGGTTTCGCTTGCGGGTCTTGCCCTTGTGGCCAGGGCGCTGACGGAGAAAGACGGCGATGCTGTTCACATTCATCCGCATCTAGTGACAGGGATAGCGTGGGTCTATGTTGTTCTTGGTGGGCTAGGTACAGCAGCGACTGCTACGAGTCTTGCGTGGCTGCACCAAGCGATTGTGCGGCGATTTACGTTTACACTGTTCCGGATTTATGCGACTGCGGTGGCAGCCGGTATTGGAAGTGTGTTTGGTTGGTGCTTTAGCTGGTGGACGCTTGGTGAACAGGCGCGCTACGGATGGGCTGTATCTCTATGCGTGATGCTGCTTCTCGTGATCGTATTTGCAGTTCGTGCTTATGAAGGAGCTCACGCGCTACGGGGAAATGCGCCGACGAACTTTGCGTGGGTTTCGCGGGATGAGTTTGAGGGAACGTAATCGCGGCTGGCTTGCTGGTATCGGCAAAAATACGGGGATTCTTCGCCCATTCGACTAGCTCCGCTCGCTTAGGGCTCAGAATGACGGTGGTTGGGGTGGTGAGTTACTCACCGTCCTGAGCGATAAGCTGGAAGAGTGAGTCAGTATTGCGATGTCGCGTTGCCGGTGCCGCTGGACCGGGCGTTTACCTATGAGCTCGGAGGGCTGGAGCCGGAGGTGGGTGCGCGGGTGGTGGTGCCGTTTGCGGGGCAGCGGCTGGTGGGCGTGGTGGTGAAATTGCACGATGTACCGCCGAAGCCCGAAGTTGAGGGCCAGGAAATCCAGGTCAAGCGCGTGCAGCAGGTGCTGGATGATGCGGCCCTGCTTCCTGATGAGTTGATGGAGCTGGGTAAGTGGATCGCGGGATACTACTGCGCTCCGCTGGGCGAGGTGCTGCGCGGGATGATGCCGCTGACGGCGGAGGTGCGGCGGCAGTGGGTGTACAAGATTGGCGAACAGGGCAGGAAGGTGCTGAACGATGCGGCGGTGAAGGGGGCGTCGCGGAGGTCGAAGCTGAGTGCGGAGGACCAGAATCGTGAGTATGCGGTGTTGAATTATCTGGTGAGTGGGGAAGTGGCGAAGGCGGCGACAATTCGCAGCGCGACGGGAGCGAATAAGGCGCTGCTGGATGCGATGGCGAGGAAGAAGTGGCTGGTGCGGGAGGCGCTGGCGGAGACGAGAGATGCGCGACGGGTGGAGATGGTGGCGGTGCTAGAGGAGCAAGTTAGCGAGTCAGCAAGTCAGCAAGTTAGCGGAAGAAGAATCCCGAAGTTGAATGAGAACCAGCTGGCGGTGATGGCGGAGCTGGCAGGGTGTGGTGGCAGGGAGTTGGTGAGGGAGTTGCGGGGAAGGCTGGCGGCGCGGGGTGTGCCGGAGTCGACGCTGGGGACGCTGGTGAAGCGTGGGCTGGTAAGGCTGGAAGAGACGGCGATGGAGTTTCATGTGACGAGCCTAGGGTCGCATGGGAAAAAGTTTGCGCATGAGCACGCGTTGAATGAGGCGCAGATGGAGGCGCTGGCGGAGATTACCGCGGCGAAGGGTTTCAGCCCGATGTTGCTGTATGGGGTGACGGGGTCGGGGAAGACGGCGGTGTATGTGGCGGCGATGCAGCGGGCGCTGGCGGCGGGAAAGAGCGCGCTGCTGCTGGTGCCGGAGATTGGGCTGACGCCGGGGACAGCGGCGCAGATGGTGGCGGCGTTCGGCAGCGAGGTGGCTCTGATGCATTCGCAACTGACGCCGGATGAGCGAGCGGAACAGTGGCACAGGATTCGGCGGGGCGAGGCGAGGGTGGTGATTGGAACGAGGTCGGCGGTGTTTGCGCCGCTTGAGAATATTGGGATCATCATCGTGGATGAGGAGCACGACGGGAGCTACAAGCAGGAAGAGACGCCGAGGTATCACGCGCGTGATGTTGCGGTGATGCGGGCCAAGCTGCTGGGGTGCACGGTGGTGATGGGCTCGGCGACGCCGTCGCTGGAGAGCTGGAACAATGCGGAGCGTGGGCGGTACAAGCGCGTGCAGTTGCTGCGGCGGGTGGAAGAGCGTCCGATGCCGGCGGTGGAGATGATCGACATGCGCGAGGAGTTTCGCGCTACAGGTCAAGAGCAGCTCTTCTCAAGAAGGTTGATTGAAGAGACACAGGCGACGCTGGAGCGCGGTGAGCAGGCGATCATCCTGCTGAACCGGCGTGGCTACAGTTTTGTGGTGATGTGCCGGAGTTGCGGCGAGAAGCTGGAGTGCGAGAACTGTGCGATTTCGCTGACGTATCACAAGCCGGGCAATGAACATGATTTGAATGGCGAGGCGCGGGTCGGGCAGAGGCTGGAGTGCCACTACTGCGGGTTCAGGCGCGGGGTTCCGAAGAATTGCCCGAAGTGCGGAAGCGAGCATATGTATTACCTGGGTGCGGGGTCGCAGCAGGGCGAGGAGAGATTGCAGGAGCTATTTCCGGGGGCGCGGATTGGGCGCATGGATCGCGACACGGTGCGTTCGCGCGGAGACATGGAGCGGCTGCTGGGCAAGCTGCACTCGGGCGAGATTAATTTGCTGGTAGGGACGCAGATGATCGCGAAGGGACATGACATTCACGGCGTGACTCTGGTGGGTGTGGTGGGTGCGGATTTTGCGCTGGGGCTACCGGACTTTCGCGCTGCAGAACGGGTGTTTCAACTGCTGACGCAGGTGAGTGGCCGGGCGGGTCGTGGAGAGCTGGCGGGCAAGGTGCTGGTGCAGACGTATCAGCCGGAGCATTACGTGAACAAGTTTGCGCTGCAGCACGACTACACGGGATTCGCAGCGCGGGAGGTCTACTTCAGGCGCGGAGCGAAGTATCCGCCGTTCAGCGTGCTGGCGAATGTGCTGGTGCAGAGTGAAAAGCTGGAAGAGGTGATGGCGATGTGCGTGAAGATGGGGCGGTGGCTGGAAAAGCGCAAGCCGGAGGGCGTACGCGTGCTGGGGCCGGCGCCTGCGCCGATCTCGCGGCTGAAGCGGATTTACCGGTATCACTTTTTGCTGAAGGCGGAGCGGAGAGATGTGCTGGGTGGAGTTTTGCGTGAGCTGCTGGCGTTTGTGGAGCGTGAAGAGATTTCACGACGCGCAGTGGTAGTGGATGTGGATGCGATGCACTTGATGTAGGCGGTTTAGTGCTGGAAGACGCGCGAGACGAGGTGCATCAGGCTGGCGTTGGAGAAGGGCTGCGCGCTGATGCAGAGGACAAGTAGAACGAAGCAGATGGGCGCGACGGCGACCAGAGGGAAGGTCGGGTCAACGGGGTCCTGGACCTTGGGGTGACGCATGCCGGGCAGAAACAGGAGGCCGGTCCATAGCAGCCAGCCGAGCCATGAGGTGATTCCGAGTACGACGAGGATTCCCATGGTGATGGGAGTTACGATGCGATGGAGTCGCGGGGAGACGGCGTAGAGGATGTGCCCGCCATCAAGCTGGCCGGCAGGGATGAGGTTGAGCGAGGTGATGAGGATGGCAATCCACGAGGCGACGAAGACTGGATGCCAGAGGACGTGGGCGGGCTGATAGGAAAGACCGCTGGGATGGAGAAAGTGCTCCAGCAGGCGCATGATGAGCGGCGGGCTGAAATTGACGAGCTTGGTGGGTTCCACGGGGACGGCGAGTGAGAGGTGAATCCCAATACAAGCCATGACGAGAGCGGCGATAAAGCCGGAGATGGGGCCGAATGCCCCGATGGCAAGGAGGGCAGAGCGGGTCTTTACGCGTGAGCGAAGGCGGATGACGGCACCGGCAGTTCCGCTGAGCGAAGGAGCAGGAAGAAGGTAGGGCAGCGTGGCGCGAACGCCGTAAGCCCGGCAGGCGAAGTAATGGCCGAATTCATGGATGAGGAGGATGCCGAGCAGGGTGGCGGAAAAGGGCAGACCTTCGGCGAAGTGGCGAAGGTTGGAGTAGACCCAGTCGTAGGGGAAGATGTCTGCGTCCGAGGCGAGGGGGAAGAGGCCGCGGTGGAAATTGAACATGTACCGCATTCCGACTGCGGTTGTGGAAAACCAGGTGATGATGAACAGAAAGGCGTGGAGCCAGAGGCTTTGCTTCTTAGGGGGGCGGGGCGTAGCCGGCGCAGGCGGAGGAGTTTGTTGCAGCAGCGCAGGAGTTGCCATAGCGTAGGACGGGCCGGCCCTTCAGAGCAAGATGGGAGCGGAGCTAGTCTAGCAGGTGCAACTCTTTGCCTGGCTTGAAGCGAACGGCCTTTCCGGGCGCGATAGTTACTTCAGCGCCGGTGCGTGGATTACGTCCTACGCCGGTTTTACGGGGCTTGACAGTAAAAACGCCAAAGCCTCGCAGCTCAATGCGATCGCCTTCGCCGAGCGCCTTTTTCATGGACTCGAAGATGGTATCAACGGCAGCTTCTGCCTTGATGCGGGGAAGCCCGGTGCGTTCAACAACTCGCTGGATGAGATCTTGCTTGATCAATGGGTCGCCTTCCTTATGTCCTAAGCAGATTTGGTACTTGCCGGTAACGATGGCCGCCCGCTTGTTGAATGGTAGAAAGGGTGTTTTGGATTGTCAACGCCCACAGGACTTTACGATAGGCTCGAAGCGAAGCGATTTGTAACAAAAATTACAGGGGACCGGGGCAACTCCCGGCGGCCCGCATGGAGCATAGATGTCGATTAAGAGCGACAAATGGATACGGAAGCAATCGATTGAGAACAAGATGATCGAGCCTTTCAGCGAGAAACAGGTCAATAAAGGCGTGATTTCGTATGGGCTTTCGTCGTATGGCTACGATTTGCGAGTGTCCAACGAGTTCAAGATATTTACGAACGTGAACAGCGCGATCATTGACCCCAAACACTTTGACGAGCGCAGCTTTGTTTCGGTGGAAGCGGACAGCATTATTGTTCCGCCGAACTCATTTGCTCTGGCGCGGTCTGTGGAATACTTTCGCATTCCGCGGGATGTGCTGACGATCTGCGTGGGGAAGAGCACCTACGCACGCTGCGGGATTATTGTGAACGTGACGCCGTTCGAGCCGGAGTGGGAAGGCTTCGTGACGCTGGAAATTTCAAACACGACGCCTTTGCCGGCGCGCATTTATGCGAACGAGGGGCTGTGCCAGATACTGTTCTTCCAGGGCGATGAGCCTTGCGAAGTGAGTTATGGTGACCGGCAGGGGAAATACCAGAAGCAGCAGGGGATCGTTCTTCCCAAGCTATAGACCATGCAAGTGCGAGGCGAATTGGCCTCGCGAAGCCGTCACAGGTTCCTGCTATTGATGTGAATCCGGTTTCCTGCGAAACTTGTGCGCCCTCCTATCCTGAGATCCATGGCGTTTTGAACTGAGCGCGAAGGATATGTATTTGTGAAGAGCAGCAGTGTTGCGCAACTCGGAATCGTGGCCGCCGACCCGCTGCGTTCGGTGGGTCTGCTGGCAATTCTGGAAGACATTCCGAACCTGTCCGCGCAGGCGATGGACTGGGATACGGCCTTCGAGAACGATGAGCTGGCGGCGATGCTGATTGACGTGCGGTTAAGCGTGAGCGATCTCATCGAGACGATCCATCGGCTGCGGAGAGAGCGTCCGGAGCGAAAGATCATCGCGATGGGCGTGGCGCTGGCAGCGAATCATGTGCAGGCGGTGATAGGGGCTGGAGCCAAAGGCTATCTTGCGGAGACGGCCTCAGAAGCCGAGATACGGATGGCGGTTGAAGTTGTGCTGGATGGGTCTGTATGGGCTCCTCGCAAGGTGCTGGCGCAACTGATTGATGCAGGAGGAGTGCAGAGCATCGCGGCGGATTCGATTGCGAAGAAGATGACACCACGGGAAAGCGAGGTGCTGCATCTTCTGATGGAGGGTAAATCGAACCGAGATATTGCCGATTCACTGAAGATTGACGAAGTGACCGTGAAGGCCCACCTGGGGCGAATGCTGCGCAAGACGGGGGCCAGCAACCGCGTGGAGCTGACGCTGCGATCGCTGGATGAGTTGAGCGGAGCTTCGAAGGGCGCGAAAAAGTAGCAGACCGAACCACGGGACTCAACGAGGGTTTTGCGGTGGCGGTGTAACAAAACTGCAATATGAACGGATTTAGTCTCCTGGCTGTGGAGTTGCCCAAAGGTCTACATACCCGTGGCACCCTATGTACTCTTGCCGCGTGTATGGGGATGGGGCAGTCTTGGCCCAGTACTGACCTGGGAGAAGAGGGGTTGTAAACAGCTGACAACAGCTTGTTTGCAACCCCCATTTTTTCTTCAACGTACAACCCGGTCATACCCGCTTCCATCAGACCTAAGAGAACAGCGAAGATGGGCCATTTCCGGCCCGGGCCTAATGATGAGTAATGAAAGGGAAGCTATGAAGAAGATGATTGGGATTTTATGTGCCCTGGCGATGACTGCCGGCACTGTAAGCGCGATGGCACAAGATAAGGATCAGCAGCGGATGGACGAGCGTTTGGCGAGCGCTGCCCTGGTCATTCGCGAAGTGATGGCGACGCCTGACAGGTCAATTCCACAGTCAATCCTGTCGGGTGCATATTGCGTTGTGGTTGTGCCCAAGTACAAGAAGGGCGCCTTCGTGATTGGCGCGCAGTATGGTCAGGGTGTGGCGACGTGCCGTACCGGCCATGGATGGAGCGCACCTGTGTTTGTGCGGCTGGAAGGCGGCAGCTTCGGCTGGCAGATTGGCGGGCAGTCTACCGATCTAATCCTGGTCGCGATGAACGACCATGGGTTGCAGCACATGCTGGCCAGCAAGGTGAAGCTGGGCGCCGATGCGGCAGCTTCCGCAGGCCCTGTAGGCCGCAACTCACAGGCTGCAACGGATGCTTCCATGCATGCGGAGTTCCTGACGTACTCACGCAGCCGCGGCCTGTTTGCGGGCATTGATCTGGATGGCACGGTGCTTTCACAGAATGCGGACGATACACGGACCGAGTATGGAGCGAACATCAGCTACAACTCTGTGCTGCATGGCGATGTGCCGCCGAACCCGAATGCGGTGAACTTTGTGCACACTATTGCGCGGTATTTCACCGTCTCTCGCGATAACCACTAAAACTGAGTTTTACTGCCAGCCACCATGGACGGCCTTCAGGGGCCGTCCATTTTTTTTGCAGGTTGCGATTGCTGGGTACCGCGACCGATTGCGTACACTTGAGGTCATTGAACGAAACGACCCAGGACGCTACGACCCAGCATGGAGTCGCGAAGCAGGTAAAGCTCAAGCAACGGCTGGAGTACTGGTGCCTTCGTGTGCTGGTGGCTGTGATGGGTATGCTTCCACGGCCGCTGGGACGCGCTGCCGGGGCCATGCTGGGTTGGATGGTGTACGTGTTGCTGGGAAGGTTGCGGCGCGTGGGCCAGCGCAACCTGGCGATGGCGTTCCCGGAAAAAAGCGAAGAAGAGCGCACCAGGATTCTGCGCGGTGTCTATCGCTCGCTGGGATGGCAGCTTGCTGAGTTCTGCCGGATGCGGCGTTACACGGCGGAGAGTGCGGGGAAGCTCATCCGCTACGAGGGGCTAGAGAACTACCTGGCGGCGAAGGCGAAAGGCAAAGGCGTGTTCGTGCTGACAGGACACCTGGGAGCCTGGGAGCTGTCGAGCTTTTATCACTCTCTGGCGGGATACCCGATGTCAATGGTGATCCGGCGGCTGGACAACCCGCTGGTAGACGAGTTTGTGAACGGCATCCGGTCGCAGCACGGCAATCGGGTGATCCACAAAGACGACTTTGCGCGCGGACTGCTGACGGCGATGCAGCAAGGCGATACGGTGGGGATCCTGATGGATACGAATATGACCCCACCGCAGGGAGTGTTTGTGCCGTTCTTTGGCGTGCCGGCGTGTACGGCTTCAGGGTTGGCACGGGTAGCGCTGCGGTCGGAGGCTGCTGTGCTGCCGGGGTTCCTGGTGTGGGAAGGCTCGGAGAAGCGCTACGTGCTGCACTTTGGGAAGGAACTCGAGTTGATTCGCGGAAGTGATTCCGCGGAGAACATTGTGGCGAACACAGCGCTGTTTACGGCTACGATTGAGAGTTACGTGCGGCGCTATCCTGACCAGTGGCTGTGGGTGCACCGGCGCTGGAAGACGCGGCCGGCCGGCGAGGGAGGAATCTACGGATGACGCTGGCTGAGATTGCAAAGCTGGTAGGCGCTCAAGAGAGCAGTGGTGCGGGCTCGCTCAGGCGTGTTTCCGCGGCTGGGAATGCTGGGGCGGATGCGATTGTCTTCGCGCAGGATGATGCGGCGCTGCGAACGGCCGTGGGGTCGGCAGCAGGAGCGATCCTGGCGAAGAAGAGTGATGCCGCGATCGAGGATGCGCGCATCTTGTGGGTGAAAGATCCGAAGTATGCGTTTGCGGTGTGCGCTCGTGCGTTGCAGCAGGATGATGGAGAGCCGCTGCGGCATGCGACGGCGGTGGTGCATGCGACGGCGAAGCTTGGAGAGCGTGTACGGCTGGGAGCGCATGTTGTGATTGAGGCGCATGCCGAGCTGGGCGACGATTGCTCAATTGGAAGCTGCGCGACAATCTGCCGGGGAGCGACGTTGGGCAATCGCGTTGTGGTGCAGCCGGGGTCAGTGCTGGGTGCAACCGGATTCGGCTATGTGCGCAATGCGGAGACAGGTGAGTACCTGCTGTTTCCGCAGCAGGGCGGCCTGGTGGTTGAGGACGATGTAGAGATCGGCGCGAATACGACGATCGATCGCGGAGCGCTGGGTGAGACGCGCATCGGCAAAGGGACGAAGATCGACAACCAGGTACACATCGCTCACAACTGCCGCATTGGAAAGAACGTGGTGATTGCGGCGCAGGTGGGGATCTCGGGATCGTGCACGGTGGGCGATGGCGTGGTGATGGCGGGGCAGGTGGGATTAGGCGATCACGTAACGATTGGACCTGGCGTGATACTGGGCGGCGCGAGTGGGGTTTTTCCCAACAAGACACTGGAAGGACCGGGGCAAATGTTCATGGGAGTCCCGGCAGAGCCCCTGAAGGACTACTTGAAGAATGTCGCTAAGGTGCGGCGGTTGAAGTAGATGAGGTGAGCAGTGGCAGTTGTAATTGTTGGAGGGCAGACGCGTAGCGTGGGTAAGACGAGCGTGGCGTGCGGTCTGATTGCGGCGATACCTGAGGGACAGTGGACGGCGGTGAAGCTCTCCGCGCATGGGCACACGGAGACGGTACAGGTGCTCGAAGAGAAGAGAGCGGGGCACGGGAACGATTCGGAGCGATACCTGACAGCGGGAGCGGTACGGTCGTATTTCATCAGCGCACCGGTGGGCGGAATGTGGCGAGCGATTCCCAAGCTGCTGGATATCCTGGCGGAGGCCAAGAACGCCATGGTGGAGTCGACTGGCGCGCTGGAGTATTTGCGACCGGAGTTGGCACTGGTGGTGGTCGACCCGGCTGGGAAGACGATGAAGAGGTCGCTGCGGCGGATGATGGGTAGATTCGACGGCGTAGTGAGTTCGGGGGAAGGACCTCTTGGCGGAGCTCTGAAGGAACTGGAGGCGAAGCCGCGGTTTGTTGTGAGCCCACCGGAATATGGCAGCCTGTCTTTGACTGCGTTTGTACGGAATGCGCTTAAATAAAACGAGCGCACCGTTGAGGCGGCGCGCTCGTCTGGATGAACTATTGTGCGTCAGTTGGCGCTGTTGGTGAGCGCGTCCATGTAGGCGACATCGTAGACGGTACCCTGAATGGTGATGTTGGTATTGTTGATCTCCGAGCCGTCAGCGGTATTGAAGGCGTGTATCTGGCCACCGTATGCGGTGTACATCTTGTGCAGATTTTGTACCCAGCAGATGCCAGAGAGTGTGCCGTAGTAGACCAGGTTCTGGTTGGTGTTGGGGTACTGCACGGTGAGGTTAGTTCCACCGTTGGTCTGGCTTGCAGTGGGATTATTCGGCGTGATTGTTGGAATAATCTGCACCGGCGTGACTGCACCGACGTTTACCCAGACGACAGAGCCATCGGTGGTGGAGGTGTAGCCGTTGGTGTTGGTTGTCCATGTCGGCTTGCTTCCGCCGCTGGTGCCGGCAGTCAGAGCGACCTCAACGTTCGTGCCATCCGTTACACGTTGACCCTGCGCATATGCGGTGCTGGCGGACCACGACGGCAGAATGGCATTGGAGCCACCCGCAACTGTGGAGTTGGGAACGAAGCGGGTGAGGCAGTTGTAGTTGGCTGCCTGCGTTGTGTTGCCGGCAGCGGCAAGGGCTGCGCGGGCTCCATTGGCACACTGGGTAGAGCCGATCCACAGCGTATTGTCATCGCCAAAGATCATCTTGGTGTGCGTGCCATCCGAGATGGAGTAGGTGTTGGTGATGGTGTATGAGGTAAGGCTCAGAAGCGTCAGGTTTCCAGCAAAAAGACCTGTTCCCTGCAGTTGCTGACCGGCGAGGTAGAGCGTGACGCCGTCAGAAAGCGTAGCTGTGACCCCCCCTGGAATTGGAATGGGGTTGGGAACAGGCAGTGCAGTGAGCGTGGCTGGGTTTCCAGCGGGACATGCTGGATGATTTGGGTCGCCGCAAAGAGGATCGGCGGTGGGGACGTTGGTAATCTCCAGAGCGCCTTCCTGCAGCATGGTTACGCCAGCTGTCGTTCCGCCGCACTCAGGGCCGCAATTATCGATATAGGCAGTGGTTCCATCGAGCGAGAATGAGGCTCCGCTGGGGTGATCGTAGGCAGCGCCAGCGACACCGGCGCTATTTTGATCGGCTACGGGGATAAGACAGAGTGTGGGCAAAAGCAGCGGTTCGCAATCGACATAACCCGGAGGCAGAACAGGGTTGTTGGTCAAAGGCAGCTTGATGATGCGATAGAGTGCATTCGAATTCCGCACCATTGCAAGGATGGCTGTAGCGCCTTGATTGGTGACGACCTTGTCGACGTTGGGCAAGTTGAAGGTATAAGTCGCCCCATTGTTTATGACATAAATCTGGCCGGCATTTGTATTTGCGGCAGCAAAGTACGTGCCGAGCGCGGATGTAGCTACTGAAGCAGGCGTGGTGTTAAAGCTGCCTACCGATCCAGCAGCCGTCTCTTTGCTGTAATTGATTGTGGTCAGGGTGCCATCTGTGTAGGAGAGGATGTATCCAGAGGTCTGCTCGGGGTAATTGAAAATCGTTGTGGGCTGAGCGGCCGAAAACGAGGTGATGTACCACGCAGGGATAGTGTTCTGGATATTGCGGCGGAGATCGTTGAGGGCGTCAAGAATCTCAGCTCCACCCGATGAACCGTTGGTGGTGTAGGAAGCCATCACGCGGTTCAGCAAGCCGCTGGGTGGCGTTGGACGCCCGGCGAAGTTGTACTCAGGGTGGTAGTAAAGCGGGGTATGGCAGGCGCCCATTACCAGCGAGGCAACCGTGAGAGCGAGGCCGCAAAAGAGCTGGGTGGGAAGACTTCTGTTCTTCAACGGTAACAACTCCAGACTGACGCGCAATGCGCGCGAAATGCCGCAATTTCTGTCCCAAGTATAGCAGGGCAAAACCCGGAAAAGCCTCCGTTGGGTCGACCTGGAACCCGGCAGGGCATGAGGGCGAAAGATATAAGATTGTTTAGATACAGCAAATTATAGGAGCGGCATGGCGGCAGAAGTTGACAAGCTATTTCAGGGAAGGACGGTGCTATGTGACGGCGCCATGGGGACCATGCTGTATAGCTGCGGTGTCTTTATCAACCGCTGTTATGACGAGCTGAATGTATCGCTGCCGGAGACGGTCCGTTCTGTCCACGAACAGTACTTGCAGGCGGGCGCGCAGGTGATTGAGACCAATACCTTTGGCGCGAATGCCTACCGCTTGGAGCGTTATGGGCTGCGTGAGAAAGTAAGAGAGTTCAACCTGGCTGGTGCACGGATTGCCCGGCAATGTGTGACGGCAATCGCCGCAAAGCAGGGCTCGGAGGCCTTTGTCGCGGGAGCGGTGGGTTCGCTGGGATTGACGCAGGAGCAGTTGCTCAAGACAGGTTTGAAAAATGCGCGAGCTGCATTTGCGGAGCAGATAGCCGCGCTGGCTGAGGGCGGGGTAGACCTGCTGATCGCCGAGACGATGATGTCAGTCGATGAGGCTGAGCAGGCCGTGTTGGCGGCACACGATGTGGCGCCAGATCTGAAGGTGGTCGTGATGGTGACCGTCAATGAAGATGGCAACTGCCTTGATGGGTCAAGCCCTGAGATGGCTGCGCAGCGATTGACTGCAGCGGGAGCCGACGCGGTGGGATGCAATTGCAGCGTTGGGCCGGCGACTGTGCTGAGCGTGATCGAGCGGATGCGTAAGGTTACGAACCTGCCGCTGGCTGCGATGCCGAATGCCGGGATGCCGCACAACGTGGAAGGGCGCAACATTTACATGACGTCGCCGGAATATATGGCGAGCTTTGCGCGAAAATTTGTGCAGGCAGGCGCGAGCTGGGTGGGTGGATGCTGTGGGACGACTCCCGCGCACATTCGCTCCATGCGCGGAGCCTTGCGCGTGCTGGAGGCTCAGGATGCTGGTGTTCGTGAGCACGCGGCGACTGGCGCATTCACCATTGAACGCGAAGGAGGCGTGGAGCCGAAGCCGCTGCGGGAGCGTTCGCTGATTGGCAAGTGCATTGCGGACGGCGAGTTCGTAACGATGGTGGAGATTGTTTCTCCGAAAGGCTTCGACTCTTCGAAAGAGATTGCCGGCGCGAAGCTGCTGGCAGGGCGCGGTGTGCATGCGATCAACGTGCCGGATTCTCCACGAGCCAGTGCGAGGATGAGCGCACTGACGCTCTGCATGCAGATCCAGCAGCAGGTTGGAGTTGAGACAGTGCTGCACTTTACCTGTCGCGACCGCAATGTGCTGGGTATGCAGAGCGACCTGCTGGGCGCAGCGTCCATGGGGTTGAAGAACATTCTGTGCCTGACGGGCGATCCGCCGAAGATGGGGAACTATCCGGATGCGACCGCGGTGTTCGATACCGATGCCATTGGTGTGGTGAAGATTGTGAATGGACTCAACCATGGGATGGATATTGGGAACAACCCCATTGGAGCGTCGACTGGGTTCACGATTGCGTGCGCTGCGAATCCTGGTGTGCAGGACATTGAAAACGAAGTGCGGCGGTTTGCCTACAAGGTGGAGGCAGGTGCCGAGTATGGAATCACGCAGCCAGTGTTCGACCTGCGGCTGCTGGAGAAGTTCCTGCGTGCGATCGAGGGCTTCCGTATTCCAATTGTTGCCGGTATTTGGCCTCTTACCAGCCTGCGCAACGCAGAGTTCATGAAGAACGACCTGAAGGTTGCTGTGCCGGATGAGATCATGGCTCGGATGGCAGCGCAGACTACCAAGGAAGGCGCGCTGGCTGAGGGGTTAGCGATTGCTCAGGAGATGCTTGCAAGTGTGCGCGGCGAAGTACAAGGGGTCCAGGTGAGCGCTCCGTTCGGCAAATATGGCTCGGCTGCTGAAGTGCTGGGACTGTGAGGAGGCGTGATGGCGAACTTTGAGAAGCAGTTAGAAGAGTTGGAGAAGGTAGTAGAGCAACTGGAGCGCGGCGACCTTCCGCTGGACAAGAATGTAGCGCTGTTCGAACGCGGTGTGGAACTTTCCAGAGCCTGCAAAGCGCAGCTCACGGATGCAGAGAGCCGCATACGGGTTTTGATCGATCCGGAGGAGAACGGGGCGGTGCGGACTGAAGAGCTAGAGGTTGAGGACGAGGGTCGTGTTGATGGGGAAGAAGACTGAACGCGTGTAGCGAGCTAACGGATTAGCGATCGCGGCTGGTAACGAAGCCGGGAACCCAGAGCAGAGCGCGCTTGTAGTCCGATTCAGGTATTTCGGTGATGGAGAGACGAGCAGCTTCGGCGTAGGCGGAGGCTGTGTCACGAGCATAGTCCAGTGAGCCGTGACGGTGGAGGATCTCAAGGATATCGGCGTGTGCGACGCGGGCGAAGCTGCGGTCGGCAAGCACGGTACGAATGGCTTCGCGGTCGGCGCCTGTTCCACGCTCGAGGGCGTGAATGACGGCGAGAGTGGCTTTGCCTTCACGGAGGTCTGAGGCCGCGGGCTTGCCGAGGATATCGTCGTTGGCGGTGAGGTCAAGGACATCGTCGACGATCTGGAAGGCGAGGCCCAGGTTGCGGCCGTATTCGCCGAGAGCCTCTTCATGGCAGGCCAGTGCGGGGTCGGCGACAGCGACGCCGAGATGCATGGAAACCTTAAAGAGGAATGCAGTCTTGCGATAGATGAGGTCGAAGTACTCTTCCTCGTTGATCAGCTTTCCGAGCTTTTCCATCTGCAGGAGCTCACCTTCAACCATCTGCTGCGAGAGGGAGATCAGGAGATCGAGGATGTGCAGGCTGCGTTCGGCGAGCGCTGTCTGGAAGGCTTGCATATAAAGCCAATCGCCGGCGAGGACGCACTTGGCGTTTCCCCAGGTGGCGTTGGAGCTGGGACGGCCGCGACGCGTAGAGGCCTCGTCGATGATGTCGTCGTGGACGAGGGTTGCGGTGTGCAGCATCTCGACGACTGCGCCCATTCGGATGCGCGCATCGGACTTGCTGCCGAGAGCTTTGGCGGAGAGTAGAAGCAGCAGCGGACGTAGACGCTTGCCGCCGCCGGTAATGAGGTAGGCTGCGATATCCGAAACGACAGTGACTTGGGAGTTGGATTGGCGAGCGAACTCGCGCTCGACGGCTGCGAGATCGTCACGGAGGAGATCGAAGACCTCAGCCGCAGTCGCGATGGAGATGGAACTCACGCTGGGTTAAGAGTAGCAGGTTGTTTGTTTTTCGAGGGTTGGGAATTGAGCCATCCCACCCATGACGCAAAAACGCGTCATGAATGGGGCACCCGATGGTTTGTGGATGCTCTATCGATAGTTGGTGAATTGGAGGTCGACGCCGAAGTCTTTGCCGCGCAGGAGGGCGATGATCTGCTGGAGGGTGTCGCGGTCCTTGCTGGAGACGCGGACAGTGTCGCCCTGGATGGAGGCCTGGGCTTTGACCTTGGCGTCCTTGATGGCGGCGACGATCTTCTTGGCGGCTTCGGAGTTGACGCCCTGCTTGAGCTTGATCTTCTGGCGGACGGAAGAGTTGGCGGCGGGCTCGACTTTCTCGTAGTCGAGGTTCTTGAGCGAGACTCCGCGCTTGACGAACTTCTGCTGCAGGATGTCGGTGACGGCCTTGAGGGTGTACTCATCCTGGCTGGCGAGCAGAACGGACTCGTTGTTGCCTTCAAGCGTGATGGTGGACTTGGAGTTCTTAAGATCGAAGCGCGCGTTGACTTCTTTGCTGGCCTGATCGATCGCGTTCTTGACTTCCTGGATGTCGACTTTGCTGACGACGTCGAAGCTGCTGTCTGCTGCCATGGGAATCCTCTTTAGAGTGCGACTAACATTATGCTGCGAAATGCAAAAACAAAAACAAAATCTTAAACGCGGTGGACGCTGAGGTCACGCAGTGGGCGCAGAGGTAGATGGAAAGAGGGTGTGGAAGTTGGCGGTGGTCTGGGCGGCGAGGGCTTCCGGGGTGGTGCCGCGGAGGTTGGCGAGGAATTCGGCGGTGAGTACGACGTTGGCGGGCTGGTTGGTCTGGCCGCGGAGTGGAATGGGTGCGAGGAACGGTGCGTCGGTTTCTACGAGGATGCGGTCGGCGGGAGCGGAGGCGGCGACGGCCTGGATGACGGTGGATTTGGGGTAAGTGAGATTGCCGGCGAAGGAGAGATAGAAGCCGAGAGCCAGAGATTCCGCAGCTTGCGACTCGTTGCCGGAAAAACAGTGCATGATGCCGGGGAGGCCGGTGGGTGTCCAGTGCTCGCGGAGGATAGCGAGCATGTCGTCCCAGGCGGCGTTGGGGTTGCCGTGAGACTCGAACTTGGCCTTGGCGGCGGGTGTGGCGAGTTCTGAAGTACGGCAGTGGAGGGTGATGGGCTTGCGTACTTTTGCGGCGACGGCGAGCTGGGCGATGAAGGCCGCCTGCTGGGTGGCGGCGTCGGGGTTGTCGAGGTGGTAGTAGTCGAGGCCGATCTCTCCTACGGCGATGCAGCGCGGTTGCGAGGCGAGATCTTCGAGGCGGGCAAGGGCTTGGGGGGTGGCCTGGTGGGCTTCCTGCGGATGGATGCCGGCGGAGGCGAAGACCTGCGGGATGGGGTTGTGGCGGTGCTCGGGTTCGACGGAGCGGTTAGCGATGTGCAGGGCGCGATCCATGCTGGAGGGGCCGTCGCCGATGCCGATGGCGAGGAGAGTGGTGACGCCGGCGGCGTGGGCGGCGGCGAGGACCTCAGGGAGGTTGGGATAGTCGTCGAGATGGCAGTGCGAATCGATAAGCATGTGCGCTACCCCCACCCCCCTATGAATTGGGCAAAATCTTCATGAATAGAGACTTAGGTCGGCAATAACTGCGCTGACTAACCTACGCTAATCTCTTCGCTTCTTTTGAGCTTCGACTAGGCAGAGTGCATATGTTTTGGCGACCGAATCAGGGCTAGGTGTCACTCCCTGAATCAGCTTTACGGTGGTCATGATGAGGGCAATCTGTTCATCTGTCATGCCAGCCATGCTATCGCAACAGAAAGGGAAATAGCTGCTTTGACTAACGCCCGTTCTTTTTATGCTTCGCGAGCATCTTGAGCAGTGCGGCAACGGTCACTACTACTTCTGTACCGTCCGACAGAGTCACATGGATGTTGGAACTATCCAGCCGATCCACGCCCGCGATGGTGAGAGGTATGGCCTTCATGGGCATTTAGATGCTGAATCGAGCATCCATGCTATCCCAACAGGAACTCAGGAGGGCTTGGCAGATTTGAGGGGATTCTGCCCTCTGTACGGCCTCAGTTCTAGCAGTTCTTCAACAGTGTAGGCGGCTGTGGTTCCATCTGAAAATGTGACGATGATGCCATAGTCCTCTTCTAGATTCACGCTCTGTATTGTGATGGGACTGGCCATGCCAGCCATGCTAAACCATCGCTGACTGACCCTTGGGCTGCGTTGGGTGTAGGCTTGCTGGAATCGATGCATAACGATCTCATTACTTTCGGGTTGGCTATCGTGCTCATCGGACTGCCCTGCGTCCTTGCTTTCTTTGTCTACGAGAAACGCAAGCCACAACAGAAAGGCCCAGCTCCAAAAGAACTGGAACCGGGCCGGGAAAAGCGTTAAACTCTATTTGGGAACGATGACCACGACGGTATGCTCACCATGCTTTACGGTGACCACTACACGCCCAGTCTGGACGCTGACGGTTATAGACGGCATCCTATACTCCCTTCCGGCCACCTGCGCTAACAGGTGGCCTTTGCTATTCGTCATCCTCAGGGAACGGGATATCCAGCGTGGAACCCTTCTTCGGATGAACCTTATCGACCATCTTCACAAAGCGATTCCAGCCGTAGCCCTGCGCGATAGCCAATCGCTGAAACATCATCAGCGAGTAAAGGTGTTGCGCCAGCATCGGGTGACCAATCTGCGCGGTTAGCCATTGCGTGTTCTTTGCAGGGCGACGACCCTTTTCATTCTTTGGATTCTTCTTCTCCAACTCCGCGCGCAGTCCGGGAGCAAGGCGCTCGTACACCAAGTCATTGGTGTAATGGGCAACAACGCTGTATCTGTTCTTGCTCATTCCAGGCCACGGCCAGTTTTTTAGCGTGTATATGTTCCTGTAAAACTCATCTGGAAACGTCTTCACCCATGCGGCCAATTCTTTTGCCACGATCATCTCTAGGTACTGCTGAAGAGCATCCTTCGGACGTACTTCTTGATAGCCCGTCGCCTCATCAACCAGCGCGATGATTGCGACGCGAGAAAGGCCGCGCAGAAGAATTTCCGCTATCTTCGCCGCTTCTGGATTTTTAAGAGCGTCTGCACGTTCTGCGTCAATGATGGTCTCGCACATCATTGGAAGCAGGTCTGCCTCGAAGCCAAAAGCGGTACGGCCACCACGGGGCGGCTGGAACTCGTAGGCACGATTTGCGCCCGCCACTAACTCATTAGAAAGAAATGGCCTTACCGACTTTTTTGCCAAAATTCTGGGCAGATTTCGCCCGCCGTTGTTTTTAGCTCCGCCACCACCTTCCCCGCCCGAAAAAGCAGCACTGACACCCCGTCGAGAAAGAACTCGAATTCCGCCCTCTAGGACGTAGCAGGGGATAGATACAGTTCCAATCTTTAGTTCTCCCATGTGGGTGGCTCGAAGCGTCTTTCCGCCCCATCGAGCTGCGGCCCCCATCTTTGCTATTTCGCTGCGCTTTTCGGGTGAAATGGCCTCTGCCCTTGCAAAGCCGCCCTTCGCCTTGTTGCTAGTTTCTTCGCTCATGCTTGCACCATTTTTACACTTTCTGCTTGCATTTTACGCTGCAAGCATATATTGTCAAGTTTAAAGAAATGCTTGCAGGAGACACGCCGTGGAAATGTTGCCCAAGACGCTGGTAGAAGCTATCAAGTACTACTCGGACACTCAGACCTGCATCAACGCGGTCGCCGCTCTCCGTTGGCCAGATGGCAAGCCCGCTTGCCCCAAGTGCCACGCGGTCGAGGGTGGGCGCAAGCACTACTGGCTGGATGCTCAGAAGCGGTGGAAGTGCTATTCGTGCCGCAAGCAATTCAGCGTCAAGGTTGGCAGCATCTTCGAGGATTCCCCCCTTGGCCTTGACGTGTGGATGGTCGCTCTCTGGATGCTGGTGAACTGCAAGAACGGCGTCAGCAGCTACGAGATTGAGCGTGCAACTGGAATCTGCCAAAAGAGCGCATGGTTCGTTCTGCAACGTCTGCGTCTCGTCCTTAAGGACGTGCAGCCCGTGATGCTAGGCGGTGAAGGTGCGACCGTGCAGATGGATGAGTGCTATACAGGCGGCGTGCCTCAGAAAATGCACTACAAGCGCCGTATCGAATTGCAGCGGATACGCAACGGCCAAAAGGCAAAGGGCGGCGTAAATCCCGGCAAGACGGCTGTGTTCGGAATGATTGAATCCGAGACGAAGCAAGTTCGCGCGATGGTGCTGCCTAATGTGAAGCGCAGCACGCTCATGGGCGCAATACTTGATAACGTCGGCTTCGGCTCTACCATCCATACCGATATGTATCCCGGCTATCAGGCCATGCCGTCGCAGTACATCCATGAGACGGTGAATCACATGCGCGAGTACGTCACTGATACGGGAGTACACACGCAGAGTATCGAAAATTTTTGGTCACTCTTGAAGCGGACTTTGCAAGGAACTTACGTTGCTGTCGAACCGTTCCACATGGACAGGTATCTAGACGAACAGACTTTCCGCTTCAACAATAGGCTCGGCCACAACGATGGCACACGCTTTCGCAAGGCGCTATCGCAGGTAGGCGGCAAGCGCCTCACATGGAACGAACTCACTGGAAAAGGGTCGCAGCCAGCGGTCTAAGAATCGGCCTTTGCGGGGACGTACTTGTATCTCGTATGAGGCGAAGGTGATTCGTCCTTGGCTTCAAGCTCGCGCTGGCGAAGCTCCTCTGGCGAGATCGAGAGGACGGAAGCCAAAGCAGCGGTGAACCGCTCCTGCTGTGGATTCGCTTTGTCTTTCGCCTTCATTGGAATTACTTCGCCTTCATGCTAATCGCCTGAAACGTCTGAGCTGTCGCCCGTACAGCAGAATCGTAGTTCTTCCCTGAGAGCTTTGGGGACTCTCCATGCTTACGCATAATCTCCGCTTGGTCTTTGATGTACTGGGCTGCTGCTTTGCTAGCTTCTTTGGCGGACATGGAATTCTCCTACTTGCTGTTTAGACGCTTTTACTTCAAGTCTGGCTGTGGGAAAACCTGTTCCAATATGTATTCCGCGAACCAAAGTTGCCAGTATTTCTGCGTGAGTTTCTTGGCCTTTATATGCGCCTCAAACGACGGCAAAATACGCACTGCATTCTGGATGACCGACACCACATCCCCGATGCGGACTTTCTCGCCCGTTGGAACGCACGTCTTGGAATATTCCAAGGCTTTGTGCGCCATCTCTTTGTATTTCGCAGGGTCGGACGCATACAGCTTGTCGAAGCCCTTCCCGGTTAACCGGTGCAACTTCTCTGTGTCTAGGCTCATATTTATAGGTATTTCAGGATTAGGACGAAACCATACAGCGCGGTTAGCGCCAGAAGCAAGAAAAATCCCCAGATGATTCCCGAATAGAGACAATCTGATTTGTGAGCTAGCCAAAGCAGCGATGCGGCTGCTTCTAGAAGCGCCACCGCGAAAGGCACAAGCCCTATCTTGGCTGCCATCTCGTAACGCTCCAAGAGATCGTCGTCCGTAGTGCTTGGAAAGCTGGCGGCTTGCGAGAAGACGAATCCAGAAACTACGAGCAATAGACCCGCAACCGCGACGGCTGCCCCTAACAGCGCAATCGCTACGTCCTTGGCATATTCTGGGACTGGGAACATGCGCCAATCCTACTCGCAACTGCGCTGGGTTAGCCAAGTCAATTATTGCCCTTAGGTCTTGACCTCGGCCGCTGGTGTGCGGCTGCTGTTGTCTTTGGATGCGAGGAAGCCCCTCTATCCATTATAGCGGCGAGGGCAGGGTGGTATGCCAAGGCGATGTGGTTGGAATCGCAGGGCTTAGGGGCGGATGGGTATTGACAAGGATTTGTTGTGGAAAAGATGTGGAAAGGCAGGGGATAGAGGATGGGGGATAGGGGATAGTGGAAGGCAAGTACACAAGGAAAGACAAATGCAGATCCCCTACGGGGATGACAACAAGAAAAGCAAGAGCAAGAGCAAAAGCAAGAACAAAAGCAAGAACAAAGACAAAGACAAGGGCAAATGCTTTGACGCAATGGGCACAAAGTTTAAAAACAAGTTTCGCAAAGTAAGGCAAGGAAGTGGAGGCTGTATGGAAGCGATGAGCAGGCGGGATGTGATGGTGGCGATGATGGCGATGGCAGCTGTGGCGGGAGCGGCTGGAGCTCAACAGGTGCAGACGCCGGCGACGGCGTTGCTGCCGAAGGGTGGGGATTTTCCGACGGACAAGTCGCAGATTTTTCGGATCAGCGAAATGTCAGCAACACCGAATGCAAATGGTGGATGGGGGCGGGCGGTGATTCATGGGACGCTGCCGACGGGGGAGTATGTGGAGTGCCACGAGACGATGTTGCCGCCGGGGAAGATGCCGCATCCTCCGCACCAGCACCCGAACACGGAGCTGGTGCTGATTCGGGAGGGCAAGATTGAGTATTCGATTGCGGGGGTGGCGCAGAAGCCGGTGGGGCCGGGGGATGTAATCTTTACGGCGTCGAACGTGATGCATGGGATGACGAATGTGGGAGAGACGAATGCGCTGTATTTTGTGGTGTCGGTGGGGAAACAGGGGTGAGGCAGGGGATAGGGGATAGTGAAAGACAAAGGCAACGGCAAAAGCAACAGCAAAAGCTTTGAACGCAATGGGCGCAAAGTTTAAAGACTAGGTTCGCAATGTAAAGCGAAAGATTGGACGATGAGATGGTGATGACGAGACGGGAAGTGGTTGTGGGAGCGGCTGCGGTAATGGCTGCAGGTGTTGCGGAGGCGCAGACGGTGGGTGCTCCGGCGACGAATTTGGCGAGTGGGGAGTTGGCGGGCGGGGCGAAGGTTTTCGCGATGGGCGCGATTGCGGGCGTGAAGCAGGCGAGTGGAGCGGAGCGCAAAAATGTGTTCGATGGAAAGCTGGCGACAGGTGAGGCGATCTCAGCGCATTTGAGTGCGGCTCCGGCGGGCACGCCTGCGGCTGCGGCGCACAAGATTGCACATTCGGAGTTCATCGTGGTGATGGAAGGGACGATGGAGTTTGTACACGACGGCAAGACGGACATCGCGAAGGCGGGTGATGTGATGTATGTGGCCTATGGGACGAACCACCAGGTGAGGAATGCAGGGGATGGGGTGGCGAGGTATCTGGTGTTTCAGATGGGTGGGGATACGAAATGAGGCAGGGACTTGGGGTTAGGGATTAGGAAAAGCAAAAGCAAAAGCAAAAGCAAAAGCAAAAGCAAAAAGCAAAAGCTTTGAACGCAATGGACGCAAAGTTTAAACGCAATGTGCGCCATGTTTAAGGCATGCGGTGATCTAAATTCCTGCCACTACTTCAATCGGGAGCCGAGGGCGATGTCTTCGGCGAAGGTGGCGAGGATGGGCTTGCCGTTTTCTCCAGCGCTGGCGGCGAGCAACATGCCGTGCGACTCGAGGCCGCGCATTTTGCGGGGGGCGAGGTTGGTGATGACCACGATGCGGCGGCCGAGGAGTTCTTCCGGCGAGTAGTGCTCGGCGATTCCGGAGAGGATCTGGCGGCGGGGGAAGTCGGGGCCGAGGTCGACTTCGAGGCGGAGAAGTTTGTCGGCCTTGGGAATGCGCTCGGCGACGACGATCTGGGCGACGCGGAGCTCGATCTTGGCGAAGTCGTCGATGGTGATTTCTTGAGTGGCTAGTGGTTGGTGGTTAGTGGCTAGTGGGGCTGGTGCGGCGGCGGGAGTTGGTGCGGCTGGCGTTTCGGGTGTGGGAGCGGGGGTGGGTGCGGATTGTTCTTCCATGTTGGTCATGATCTCGATGAGGGATTTGTCGGCGCGGGGGAAGATGGGGGAGAGGGGACCGAGTTTGGTGCCGGGGCGGAGACCGCCCCAAGTTGTAAGTTGTGAGTTGTAAGTTGTAAGTTCGGCGGGGTCGAGACCGAGCTGGGCCCAGACGCGGGTGGTGGCGTAGGGCATGATGGGGTGGAGAAGAGCAGTGATGATGCGGATGGATTCGGCCATCTCTCGCAAGATCGAGGCAACAGTGGGTCGCTCTTCTTCGTTCTTGATGAGCTTCCATGGTGCGGTATGCGTGAGAGTGGCATCGCACGCCGCTATGTGAGACGAAAGAGCGGCGAGGAGAGCAGCAAAGTGCGTTTCATTCCATCGGTTGTTCTCGAAAAGATGGGTGGGTGAAACTTCAACAATTGCCTCATGGATGACCGTCTCCCAACTCCACTGTCGAGTCGGGTCTGAAAAGGCTGTCCATCGAGTATCAATTCCTTCGGGAACTATTCCTCCAAAATATTGATGAATCATGTTGAGTACACGGCTGACGAGGTTGCCGTAGCCGTTGGCGAGGTCGGCGTTGTAGCGGGTAACGAGAGCGTCGAAGGAGAAGCTGCCGTCCTGGCCGAAGGGGATTTCGCGCAGGAGGAAAT
>Ga0206876_1022_pt1 | contig 44803 bp, 39 predicted proteins | sample Alteio_BWOrgCont_10_FD_152619 | JGI IMG/M metagenome (GOLD analysis project Ga0206876, IMG submission 152619) | Enriched cells from forest soil in Barre Woods Harvard Forest LTER site, Petersham, Massachusetts, United States -... | ecosystem: Environmental > Terrestrial > Soil > Temperate forest >...
GTGGCGCTCGAAGACGAGCTTACCCTGGGCTGATTTCCCCTGCCCTTAACAGGGCAAATACCTTTGACGAATGACTAACGGGAAACAATGCAATTGCATTGGCAAAACAATTGCAAAACCTTCGAAACGCTCTATCTCTCCTATGTTTTCACTAATTCATCAAGCCAGGGCGAGGCTCCCGCCGAGCCGTTGAGTCGATACGTGTACCCACTTCGCGGCTCAGCGGGAGCTTCGCCCTCCCACGCACTGGATCTCAAAAAAATGCTTCACGGCGTTGACCGCCAGTGCCACCCGATCGCTCGCTTCATGCCTTTTCCGGATCGAACCCGCGAACGAGTTCATCTTCCCATTCATCCAGCAGCGGCCAGTCGACAGCACAGGTGCCGAAGTCGGCCATATGCTGATATTCCGTCAATCGGTCGATTGTCTTCTGCAACTGTTTTTGTGATTTTCGGAAAATCGGGCCGTGGCTCGGCAACAGCCACGTGACATCAGAATCGCGAATACGCGTCAATGATTTGATGAACGCGGGAATGTCCGAACCATGATGAGCGTCAATGTTGCCGACACAGCCATCACGATAGATGTTATCTCCCGAGAACAACAGATTCCCCATGCGGAATGCAAGTTGGCTGGCCGTGTGTCCGGGTGTGTTCCAGACGTCGAGCGTCAAGGCACCAAGATGCAGTTTGTCTCCTTCGTTGATCGTCTTTTCGATCTGCATCGGTTTGAGATCAATTGAGATCCCTTGTGCCGAGATTTCCGCATAGGTCACGATGCGATCGCCGTCCGCCAGCAATTGCTGACACTCGGGATGCCCGAGCGTAATCGCACCTGGAAGCAGTTCCTTGGCTCGTTTCAGTCCCTGGATATGGTCCACGTCCGCATGGGTGGCAATCAGGTATTTGCAACTGGCCAGTGAGAAATTCATCTGACGGATCGTATCCACGATCTGGTCGACTGTATCTTCAAAACCGATATCGATCAGCATCCAGTCGCCCGCATCGTGGATCAGATACACACAACACCCAAGCCTTTGCCGGGCTTGATAGTTCATCTCGATCACGTGGGGAAACACTTCTCGACGGGGTAACATGTCAGTTCTTTCCAGAGATCAACGGGCGCGTGCCATTCAGACGTGCTGAAGCGAAAGGGCGTTGGGTTAACCGATTCTACGGATCGCGATGGAAACGAACAACCCGCTTGATCTTTCCGGTTAGTACGGGTCGCACCACGTGTCGCGTTGAAACATGGGTTAGACGCTATGGATTCAGGCTCGCGGGACGCCACACTTTTCTTGGATGCGCTCTAGCTGATATGGGCGCCGCGGGTTTCGACATAAACTGCGTAAACCGAAGTGCTGGCCGTCATGAACAGCCGATTGCGTTTGGTGCCGCCGAAGCAGACGTTACTGCAGATTTCGGGCAACCGAATCTGGCCAATGCGGACACCTTCTTTGGGTTCGAAGACATGCACGCCGTCATAGCCGTCTCCTACCCAACCAGCACTCGCCCAGATATTACCGTCGACATCGCAACGAATACCATCTGCAAGGCCCGCATCCACTTTTGAGCCTCGCGTCAGTTTCATCGAGGCGAACTCTTTCCCATTCGCCAGCTTCTTTTCGTCGACAATATCCCAGACCTTGATCTGCTTCGGGGCTTCTTCGTAATGCGAAGCCCCCGTATCCGCGACGTACAGCTTTTTGTAATCGGGTGAAAAACACAATCCGTTTGGTTTGAAGATGTCATCAGTGACTTTTTCGACCTTCAAGGTTTTGCCGTCGATCCGGTAGACCGCTTCTTTCTGATAAGGCTGCTTCGAATTGTTCGGCGCCTTTTCACCTTCGTAGTTCATCAGGCTGCCATAGCCCGGATCAGTGAACCAGATATCGCCGTTGGGGTGGACGGCTCCGTCGTTCGGAGCATTCAGTGGCTTCCCATCGAACTTATCCGCCAGGACCGTGATCGTGCCGTCGTGCTCATAACGAACCACTCGGCGGTTACCGTGTTCGAACGAGATCTGATGTCCCTGATAATCGAACGTGTTGCCGTTGCTGTTGCCCGCAGGGTTGCGGAATGTGGTGACGTGACCATCCTCTTCGAGCCATCTCATCTGAACGTTGTTTGGAATATCGCTCCAGAGCAGGTATCGACCGACCCCGTTCCAGGCGGGACCTTCCGCCCACAGCATATTTTCACTGTGGTAAACCCGTTGTATCGGGGTGTTGCCGAGTGCATACTTCTTGAAGCGCGGATCGAGCGTCACGATGTCGGGATCGGGATAACGAACCGGCTGCGCCTGCGGGCCGAAATCTCGTCCCATGACGTTCGATGTGGCCAATCCCACAGCCCCCACGGTTGCCGCCAGAAAGGAACGTCGTGCGATTCGAGTCGAAGCGGATTCGATCGAAGTGATTTCGGTAACGACGGAAACGGAATTTGGTTCGATCATGGTTGCTCCTCAGAACGCAAGTGGAACGACAGTTGAGATTCTGGACGCGGATCAGGCTGGCTCGTCACGGTAACAAACCATCGCGGTTCGCGAAACCAAATCGAGAAGTTTGAGATGAGGGCTCACGCAACGCCCGAACCCAAACAGACCGGCCCACTTTCCTGAGACGTTTTCGGACTCGATAAAACGGCGAATGAGAATCAGTGGATTGACATCCACCCGCGCCTTACCAGAGCACTTCGAACAAGTTGCTGCGGTCGTCGGTCCAAACGATGGGGTTTCGTTGAAGTCTGGTTTCAGCAGCAATGCCGACGCTCGCTGATAAGACTGTGGCATCGCGGGCTAACAATGCCCAGACGGCTTTAAATGAACCTGTGTCGGGATTGGCTTCGCTGATATGAATCTGCGAGATCAGTTTCAATTCATTTGCCAGACCGACAACGACCGGCCGCAGATCGAAGTGCAGGTTGGAAATGTGACACGCCAGCAAACCATCCGGTTTCAGATGACGCAAATAGCCAATGAGCGCTTCTTTTGTCAGCAGGTGGGCAGGTATCGCGTCGCCCGAGAAGGCATCCAGAACAAGAATGTCAAACTGCTGCGGCTCCTCGAATTCGAGTGCCAGACGAGCATCACCCGTGACGATCGTCTGTTCCGCGGGACAGTCCCGCAAAAAGGTAAAGTATTCTTGCGCCATCGAGATCACGTCGGGATTGATCTCATACAGCCGGAATCGATCACCCGGCTGACCGTATGCCGCCAGCGTTCCGACTCCTAAACCGACAATCCCCACATGCTTCGGTTGACCCGGTCGAAGGCGCTGCATCAACTGGCCCACCCCCGATGATTCTGAATAGTACGCAGTCGGAATCCGACGTCGATCCGGCGAGACGAACTGCGAACCATGCTCAATTCGTCCATGAGCCAGCCTGACCATGCTGCGATCCGCCTGCGGATTCGGCAGCCGCTCGACTTTTAAGACTCCGTAAAAGTTTCTGGCCACGGCGACTGAACCTGTCGCGCGGCGTCCGAACTGCGAAAAGATTCCGACCGTGACCGCCGTGATCGCGAGGACCAGCAAGGGCTGGCACCACGCGGCGACTGGCAGTCGGACTTTGTCTTCGTGCAATCTCAGACACATGTACAGGATTGCGAAGCCGACGATCCCGAATTGCAGTTCGTAATAAGAGACGAACACCAGCGGAGCCAATAGCCCCACGAACAATCCGCCCGCCGCACCTCCCGCCGAAATCGTCAGGAAAAACGACGTCAAATACTTTGGGTTTGGTTTGAGCGCGACGAGCTCACCGTGGCAGACCATGCAAGTACAGAACAGGGCCGAGAAATACACGACGACTTGCAAGGTCAGAGACGTTTGTGAACCCTGGCTTCCCAGGAACACGGTCAAAAATAGCAGGACCGCGGCCGCGATCGAATAGGGTCGGCGCGCATACCACCGATCACTGTCAAAACAGAAAATGAAGGTCAGCAGATACAAGGCGAGCGGCAGGACCCACAGAAACGGAATGACGGCGACGTCCAGACAGACTTGATTCGTTGTAGCCAGGAGCATCACAGACGGTGTCATCGCCAATCCGAACCATAATCCGGCCATCCCCCAAGTCGGGCGGCCCGGGTCGAGGACGTTGACCGCGACCGGAGACTGTTTGACAGGGATCGAGGCTCGACGCCACATTGTGACAGCACTTCCCGCGCATAACAGTGCGAAAGCAGCGAACAGCACTGACCACATGATCGATTGGGTGGCTGTCGAGAATGACGGTTCCACCACGAACGGATACGAAATCAATGCCAGCAGCGAACCGAGGTTCGACAGAGAATACAAACGGTACGGCGACTGGCCTTCGTGCGTACGGCTGAACCATCCCTGCAGCAACGGACCCGTCGACGAAAGGATAAAGTAAGGCAGTCCGACGCAGGCCACCGTCAGCAGAATAATCTTGAGTGCCGGCCAGTCGCTGTTCGTCGGCTTCCACGATGGATCGGGTGTAATCGGCAACGCGACCAGTGCCAGCAGCAACAAAGCAATGTGCAGGAATCCCTGCTGCCGCGGAGACAAATACTGCGTCGTGACGTGTGCATAGGCATATCCCGCGAACAGCAGCACCTGAAAGACCAGCATGCACGTCGTCCAGACGGCTGGGCTGCCGCCGAACCAGGGAAGAATGTACTTGCCGATGAGCGGTTGTACTTGAAACAGTAAAAACGCACTCAAGAAAATTGTGGCGCAGTAAGCCACAGCCAAACCGCGTCCCGCACTTCGCTGCGTCATGTTGATCGCCCTGTTGCCGTCCCTGCTGCGGGTTGTAACGAAGTGAACGGTTATTCCAACGGAAAACCGCTCCGCAACAAGGGACATACCAACATAGCTCTTAAAACCTGCGAATGTCGCCAAATGGCAACATCCGTCTGAAGACCGTCTCAATCAACGTTCTGGACAATTTGCACGACTTCGACGGGCGTGAATGGCCTGGCCAAACGAGCGCCCAACTGGGCCACGACGCGGGATGCCGCGTGCGAGGCCAGGTGCCCCGCTTGCTTCCAAGTCAGCCCATTCGTGATGCCGTACAGGATTCCCGCGGCGTACATGTCTCCGGCACCCGTCGTATCGATCGCCTTTGTACTGACGCCTTCAATTGGAATCGCCTGACCCCCGTGCATCAGCACAGACCCGTCAGCTCCTAAGGTCAAAGCCACGTCCGCAGCTTGCTGGTGGATTTTTTGAGCACAGTCGATTGGATCGGTCTGTCCCGTCAGGCTGCGGGCCTCTTCGAGGTTGCAGAACAACAGATCAACGGGTCCCGTGATCAATTCCCAGAACAGATCGCGATGCATGTTGATCAGAAACGGATCGGAGACCGTGAACGCGACCTTGACTCCGTTCCTCTTCGCGAGTTCGATCGCCTTCATCGCCGCGGCCTTTGTCGTATCACCGGCGAAGAGATAGCCTTCGATATAGACATATTTGGCTTTCCGAATTTCGGTTTCCGAAATATCAGCCGGTCCTAAGGTTGCGGACAAACCCAGATGCGTCAGCATCGTCCGTTGAGCGTCTGCCGTGATCAGGACGACACAGGCTCCGGTCTGACCGGCGACCTGCGGCACTTCAATCGTGACGCCAAGATTCCGCATGTCCTTCATCCAGAACTCACCCAGTTCATCGAGTCCCGTCTTTCCCGCATAGGCACCTTTTCCACCGAAATCGACCAGTCCCGCGATGGTGTTCGCGGCCGATCCACCCGCACAACGGCTGATCTTCGCGGTGTGCAGGGTTTGCAACACGCGGGTCTGTGTCGGTTCGTCCACCAGCGTCATGATCCCTTTGGGAAACTGCAGTGTTTCGAGAACCGAGTCTTCGATGCGTGCCTGGATATCGACCAGAGAATTACCGACGCCATAGACGTCATAGTCAGTGGACATGAAATCAACCTTCGAGAGATTCCTGACGGAGACGAATAAGAAACCGATCCGATGACAGCCAATTGTCACAAGACGTTGTAGGGTTCTAACAGAGTGTCAGCGGTCTTTCCACTGGCGGGTATCTTGCCGAAATAGGTGTTATATCCTGAACCATTAAACTGAATTCCTCGTTATCGGTTTCTTCGTGTCGCGAACAAAAAGTCGGCATCGACCGATAGAAATAAAAGTGGCCATCAATGCGACGGCCGACCTTCTGCGGATCAATCAACACAACAGGATCGCACCGACTGGCAACCCCGTTCGAGCTGCAATTCTCTCCGACAGGAACCGATCGCGATGTCATCCATTTCCAGCATCTCTTCAGGTGTCATCCCGACTCAATCCAATAGTTCCAATGGCATCAATCAGAGCTTGAATGCTCTGCAGTCGGCCTTGCAATCTGGGGACATTTCCTCGGCTCAGACAGCATTCTCAGCGCTGCTGAAGAACCTTCAGAGTTCGCCTTTGTCATCCGCAACATCAACATCAACCAGTTCGACGAACTCGACGGGAACGAACGGTTCATCAAACTCGACGAATAACATTCAAGGTGATCTGCAATCGATTCAGTCGTCACTTCAATCCGGAAACGTGAGTGCCGCTCAAACGGCATTTACCAAATTGACAACCGATCTCCAAACCGCGGTTAAAGGGCATCACGGCCACCACCACGGTGGTGGTGGCAAAGGCCTGTCTGCTCTTGCGAACAGCCTGACCCAATCCACGACGTCGTCTTCGACTTCAAACGATTCGTCGACCACGAGCAGTCTCACATCCGATACAGTTCAACCCACGGACGGCACCACTCCCGGCACGTCAGTGAATCAAGTCGTTTGAGCCGACAGAATTGATCGCCAAGACTGCATTACTTAAAACAGCCAAGCGAGTTGCCCACGAAATTCGGTCCTGACAATCCTGACAATACGCCAGGCTAACGGCTCTTTTATCTGAAATCCGACTGAATCAGCATTTGAAAGCAGCATTGTCCTGTTTTCAGAATTCTGGAAGCTGATTAGGATTTGCGAGCCACTTCTGCGCTCAATCCTCCTCCGACATTTCCTGTCGTTCAACCACGAAACAAAGCCATGTCAAAAACCATCGATTCTGAATCACCGCGCCTTTCGATCATTGTACACGCTCGAAATGAGGCCCAGAGCCTGCCTGCTTCGCTGGAAAAGATCGCCTGCTATCTCACAGAAACCGATTTCGACGCCGAAGTGATTGTTGTCGACAACGGCAGCACGGATGGGATCAGGGATGTCGTGCGCGACTTTTCCAGCCATCATCAATCGCTTCAAATCAGATTTGTCGTTGAACCATGCCTGAAAAAAGATGCGGCTGCCATCACCGGAATCTCGCAGGGAACGGGCGACATTCTGTTCCTGTGTGATGCGGGGCTCTCGAGCCGGATCAAAGAATTGAAGCAGTTTCTCAAACGCCTGGCGAACCGGCGCGACGTCGCCCGGAATTGTCGGGGCGGAATCCGCACAATCAGCGAGCCAATCCATCACTGGTTGACGAGCTTCTTTCTGTATCGATTGGCAAAGACGTTTGGCATGGCGGGTTACGCGGGTTATTCAGTGCGTCATTGAGGGCTGGAGTCCACGCTTTAGCGTGTCTTCCGTCATTGATTGGCATGGCAGGCGATTCAGTGCCTCGTTGCGGGGATTCGTTGTAAACACATCTCATCCATCAGAGAAATGCTGACAGGCGACCTGATATTTCCGTAATCTCCGGACGGCTCGCAGACGTCTACTTGTGTCACAAGCCACCGAAGCGGCATTTTTCTTGCCCTTTGCGCAACGGCGACCTTCTGCGACAGTCTAATTAAGATGAATTGTGAGCCTGCGCCTGACGTGGTATTGATGCTCGCAATCAGGTGTTGGAATTTGACGACCGGTACAACCGGCTTCAAACTCGTGAGGATTCGCAAACATGCTTGGTGAGCGAGCGGCAGGAAGTCTTCTCTTCGCCGCGATGGCCGTCATCTTCGCGACAGTAACTGGGCCAGAAACGTTAGCTGGGTCAGAAACGCCGACCTCCGTTCCCAGGATCATCACGAATTCGATTGGGATGAATCTGGTTGAGATCCCCGCTGGTGAATTCCGGATGGGGGCTGAGGAAGACCATGCCGATACGCTGAAGAGATTTCCGTATAGCGATCCGAAATGGCTGGAAAGTGAAGTGCCACAACACCTGGTGCGGATCACGAAACCTTTCTTCATCGGTCAATACGAAGTGACCTTGAAAGAGTTCCAGACATTCTGTCAAGAGATGAAATATAAAATCGAACCGGAACGTGAAGACGGTCCGGGTGGTGGCTATGTTTACGGAGACCGGATCGAACCGAATCGTTTCCGCCCATGGGATCCCAACGCACAGAAGATGCAGTTGAATCATCCGATGATTTACGCATCATGGATCGACGCCGTTGCCTTTTGCGACTGGTTAAGCAAGAAAGAAAAAAAAATCTACCGGCTGCCAACAGAAGCCGAATGGGAATATGCCTGTCGAGCGGGAAGCGAGAGTCGGTATTCTTTTGGAGACGAACCCGAAGACCTGACTCAGTTCGGCAACGCGGCGGATGCGTCTGCCAAACATAGCATGCCGAACACGGTCATCGCGAAGTTCGACAAGGGGAAAAAAACGGACGCGACGATCCCGTTCCCGTATCTTGTGCGGCGTGATCGCTATGTTTGGACGTCCCCGGTAGGGAATTTCAAGCCGAATAAATTTGGTCTGTACGACATGCACGGTAATGCGTGGGAATGGTGTTCAGACTGGTACAGTGAGAAGTACTACGAAGACTCGCCTGTCGACGATCCACAGGGACCAAAACGTGGGGCGTCGCGAGTCCTTCGCGGAGGTGATTGTCGTGCCGCCGCGGTGTCCCTGCGGTGTGCGTGCCGTCAAGAGGCCTTGCCTTCATCCCGCAAACTGCGTAGTGGGTTTCGTGTTGTTCGCCTTCCATAATGAGGAAACCAGAGGCCATCATCAGCATCGATTGCGATGATTTCAGCGAATGGGGCTGACACAGACATCCCCGATGACGGAGAAAAACATGCGCCGACGTGTCGTCGTGACAGGAATTGGATGCGTTTCACCATTGGGTAACGACGTCCAGTCGACTTGGAAAGCGGTGTGCGAGGGAAAGTCCGGGGTGGTCCCTATTTCACGGTTTGCCGCATCGGGATATCCGTCACGGATTGCCGCCGAAGTGCAGAACTTTACGTTGTCCGGTTGGTTCGATCAAAGCCAGCGCACTGCTTTTGAGCAAGTTGGACGGAACATCCAGTATGGCGCGGCTGCAGCCGTCGAAGCCGTCGCGGACGCGGGATTGGATTTCCGTCGTCTGCTCGACCCCACGCGATTCGGAGTTTACATCGGAACCGGAGAAGGCGCTCAGGATTTCAATCTTCTGATGAGTCTGATCGCAAAATCGCGTGACGAGAATGGCAACTTTGTCTTGTCACGGTTTACCGAAATGAGCATGTCGATCCTGAAGGCGGAGGTCGAGTACAACCAGGAACCGAATGTCCTGGCCGCAAAGATTGCGGGACTGTTTGGCGCCGAAGGTCCGTGCTTCAACTCATTGACCGCTTGCGCCGCATCGGCGCAAGCCATCGGAGAAGGTACGGAACTGATTCGCAACGGTTCGGCCGACGCGATGATCGTGGGTGGCTCGCACAGCATGATTCATCCGTTCGGACTGAGTGGCTTCTGTTTGTTGGGAACACTTTCCACCCGCAACGATGATCCGACTGCGGCGTCCAGGCCTTTTGATCGTGAACGCGACGGATTCGTGCTGGGCGAAGGCGCGGCAATGCTGATCCTGGAAGAGTACTCGGCGGCGCTCCATCGCGGTGCCCGGATCTATGGCGAGATTCAAGGTTATGGCGTGGCGTCCGACGCTTATCGAATTACCGACATCCCTCTTGATGGAAATGGGCTGGCGCGCGCGATGGAGCATTCGCTTCGCGACGCAGGATTAAACGCGGATCAAATCAAGTACGTGAATGCGCATGGCACAAGCACAGGGGCAAACGACCGTGCTGAAACGCAAGCATTGAAACGGGTGTTTGGAAAGGATGCTTATGACGTACCGATCTCAAGCACGAAAAGCATGACCGGTCATCTCGTTGCCGCCTGCGGCGCTCTCGAACTGGTATTGTCACTCCTCGCGTTGGGGGAAGGTACGGTTCCACCGACGATGAATTATGAATTCCCTGATCCCGATTGCGATTTGGATTATGTGCCGAACGCCGCCCGCGATGCGAAGTTGGATCGGGTCATGTCTAACAATTCCGGGTTCGGTGGTCAGAATGTTTCGTTGATCCTGTCACGGGTCTGAAGCTGTAGCACGGACGCCTCGTCCGTGGGCTCCCCGATAGCGATAAGATCACGGACGAGGCGTCCGTGCTACAATCACTCCGCGATCTCTTGTTGACCCACTCTCGTGATATACGGGAATCTCGCATCGCGCTTGGTCGTGGGCCGTGATTCTCCCGGCAGATTCTGCTGTCGCGTTCGTCGATACGGTTGTTTCCGCCGATCAGCAGTCGAACTCGTGCGAAAAGTACCCGAATACCAGCGAGATTTCAGAGATTGGCTTGATCTTCAACCCCGGCTGAAGATATTCAGCGGTCTCGGCATTACGCCAACAATTCAGTCTGTCCCCACACATTCAATCAACGTCTCTTGAGGAGAATAAACTGTGAGGCAACTCTTGTCTTTCTTGATCGTCGGGATGACCTTGCTGTCATCCACTGGTTGCTGCCTGTTCTGTCCATGTTGGGAGTGCAGTCTCCCGAATCTCTGCAACGTCTGCAATCTCTGCCGCCCACGCAACACCTGTGTCCCGTGTGACACCGCAATGATGCCGATGATGCAGTCCGGTTCCTGCGGATGTGGAAGTTGCGGAGGCGGAAGTCTTGGAGCCGCGTACGGCGGGGCATCTCCTTCGTGTGGATGTGGTTCATCCTCACCGATGGGTGGTAATTCGTACATGCCCAGCGGAGGCCAGATTCCGATGCCGGGTGTGAATTCGAACTACGTTCCAGGTTCAACCTCACCGTACGTGCCTGGCAGCAATCCGACAATGCCTGCGAATTGACGATCGCCACCAGCAGCCGGGCCGAATGATTGGATTCGGCCATGAGGCACTTCACGCTGTGGTTTCTTTCAGGCCCAGCAGGTTCAGTAGCGGCTTGGAATTTCGAATCAAGCAGCACTTGTAGGCGACGAGCGATTTGGCGAGTTTGGCGCCACTGCTGTTAATATCCATCCCGGGAAGCCGCTCGAACGATACGGCCCGCACGATTAATGGATCCCCGTATTCCGCCCAACCCTCGCTGCGAGTCACAAACTGTCGATTAAAGGTGCTTCCCAAGTCGAGCGCCTCGCCGACATATAACGGTTTCTTGTGTGTCGTCCCGACGACGTACAATCCCGCCTGACCTTTGAAATCGTGAAATGATTTTTCACTGACTTCTTGCAGTTTGCTGCCGGGGATGTCCAGCAGACGCGAACGTGTTGAAACGGATTTGGCGGCCTTCCGCAACGTGAGCGCCCCCAACCGATAGACCAGCGATGAGAACCCGGGTGCAAACTTGCGAGCCGTTTCGTCGAACAGACGTGACAGACTGGGATTACAGAAGATGTCATCCAGACTGGCACCTGTCTTATCCAACACAGTTCGCCAAGCGATCTCACTGGCAAACAAATACGAATCCGCTTGCGTCCAATCGAATGTCGTCGACTGTTTGGTTTTGATCGAACCAAGCTTGCCCGCCTTACGCAGCCGCAGAATGGATCGATTCAATTGAAACGGCGGCAGATTCGCGCCAAGCTGCTGGCATGATTCAATGAATGCCGTATTCATTTCCGGATCGACGATCAGGCGATCTGCCGAAAATCCTCCCGCACTTTTGCGGAATGCTTCGATGATTTCCGTGTCGTAGTTGGGTGCGATTTCGCGATCTTGAGCAGACGCGCGCGAAAGCTTCCCCTTCTTGCTTCCATCGGTTGGAGTGGCTGGGGCGCTTACTTTCGGTTCCGGCGCGCCGTCCAGATCGTCGCCAGGTTCGATCTGGGAAAGGCGGTCCAGTCCTCGCTGGATATAGTCCTCACTGATATCGAATGCAATGAACTTGCGGCCAAGTTTTTTCGCGGCGACGACGGTCGTGGCACTGCCGCTGAATGGATCGAGGACCAGATCTCCTGGATTTGAACTGACTTTTACGATGCGGCCCAACAACTGTTCGGGCATCTGGCAGCCGTGAAACCCTTCCCGCTCCTTGAATGTTCCCGCGACGCGTGGGAAGTACCACAAATCTTCTTCTGGGTTCAGGCCATCCGTCAAATCTTGCGGGCGCAAGATCCAGGTGTCATCGGGCAGACGCCCATTCTTTGCAGCGCGCGCATCCGCGTAAACAGTTTGTCGCGCTGACGGAACTGCGATCGCCGCGCCGTTAAATGTAAAATTCTTCGAGTCCTTCACCAGATGAAAAATGTGGGTATGCGAGCGGCTGAATTTGTATTTGCAGTTGACGCCGAATGTGTAGTACCAGATCACCCAACTGCGGCAATGAAAACCGACGTCCTGGCTGAGCAACTTCAGTTCAGCGGCATAATCGTCGCCGATCGCCAACCAGAAGGTGCCCGTAGGCTTGAGGACACGATAAACGCCGGAAATCCATTGGCGCGACCAGTCCAGATACTGCTGAGGAGCCTTTCGATCCTCGTAAATATCATACTGGTATCCGATATTGAACGGAGGATCGGCGAATGCCAGATCAACGCTGCCCTCGTCCAGTTGCTGCATGGCTTCTATGCAGTCAAGCCGGTGAATTGTGTTCTGGGCAAGCATCAATCAGCCTCCATGCGTGGCGATCAGTCGTGGATCGGAAGAATCAATCGCGATTGATTCTGATTTTTTGAATCCTACCGGTTACCGCCAGTGGGCTCAACCAGGTGCATCGCCTTTCCGAACGTAGGGTGGGTCGAGTCGTCGAGCCCCACCACCAATGCGTCATCAAAAAAATGACGCGATGACGGATACATTCTGATCGGAAAATTCAAATTGAGTTCAACTTTTATGTGTTACTCAAAGTGTAATTTGTTTACCGGCAGTGCGTTGGAAGGAGCAATCACGCATTGGTGGTGGGGCTCGAAGACTCGACCCACCCTACGTCGATTGGATCCATTTGACCGTCATAACACGAACGATGAGACGGTGGCACACTTCATCTGCACCTTCTGACGCGTATCTACTGTGATGATCGGACCATTCCGGTTAAGATATGCCGCATGACACAGAAATCGTTTTCCGAATTGGGCCTGTCAGCGGAGGTTCTCAAGGCCGTTGAACGGATGGGGTTCGAACAAGCTTCGCCGATTCAGGCGGAAGCAATCCCGCCATTACTGGACGGCCGTGACGTGATTGGACAATCGCAAACGGGCTCGGGCAAGACGGCCGCGTTCGGAATTCCGGCCGTCGAGATGGCCGATCCGACAAATCGTTCGGTCCAGGTTCTGATGATGTGCCCGACGCGCGAACTGGCATCGCAGGTGGCCGAAGAGATTGCAAAGCTGGCTTGCTTCAAAAAAGGGCTGCGCGAGTTGCCGATTTTCGGCGGGCAAAGTTATGACCATCAATTTCGCGGATTGAAGGCCGGACCGCAGATTGTCATCGGCACTCCAGGTCGGTTGATCGACCATATCAAACAGGGAACATTAAAGCTGAACGAGGTCAAGATGGTCGTGCTGGACGAGGCCGACCGGATGCTCGATATGGGGTTTCGCGAAGATATCGAAACGATCCTCGAATCGGTCCCCGCGAACCGCCAGACCGTGCTGTTTTCGGCGACCGTACCGCCGCCAATTCGGAAGATCATCGAACGGTTCACGAACGATCCCGTGACAGTGCGAATCGAATCAACGACGCTCACTATCCCCGCCATCGAACAATTCTATGTCGAAGTTGATTATCGTTCGAAGACGGAAGTCCTCTGTCGATTGCTCGACCTGCACGACGTTCGTTATGGACTGATTTTCGGGTTCACGAAGATTCAGGTTGATTCACTGACCGAAGCCCTGGTGGCTCGGGGATACAGCGCCGACAAGCTGCACGGCGATATGACGCAGCCGATGCGCGAACGGACGATGAAACGATTCCGCGAGCGAAAGATTGAACTGTTGGTCGCGACTGATGTCGCCGCGCGCGGTCTGGACGTGGACGATCTGGAGATCGTATTTAACTACGAATTGCCACACGATGCCGAAGACTATGTGCATCGCATTGGCCGCACGGGTCGAGCGGGCAAGAGCGGCAAGGCGATCAGCCTGGTCAGTGGCCGCGAATTTGGCCGACTGCAGCAGATCATCCGCTTCACCAAGTCGAAAATCCCACGATTGTCGGTTCCCAGACTCGAGGAACTCGAACAAAAACATGCCAACCGGCTGGTGGAATCGCTGCACAACACGATTCAGTCGGGAGAATTCAAATCGCAGGACAAACTGCTCGAAGATCTGATCGAGGCTGGCCATGCGCCGGGGGAGATCGTTTCGGCACTGATGCATCTTCTGGGTGAAGAAAAGCTGCGGGCACCTGAACGGATTGCCGAAGATGACCCACGTCCACAACGTCGTCCGGGCCGCGAGCGCTCGTTCGACAACCCGCCACCGCGCGGTGAACGATTCGACGGACCGCCGCCGATGACCAGACCACGCGAATCGTCTGGACGCGGTCATGGATCGCGGATCGACGACACGGGTGTCTGGATTAAATTCAACGTGGGTGATAATGCCGGAGTTTCTCCCGGTGATTTCGTCGGATGCATTGCGAACGAAGCCGGAGTTCCTCGAACAGTGATCGGCGGAATTCAGATTCTGGCCACGGTCAGTTTCGTTCAGGTCGCCGCCGAATTTGCGGAACAGATTCTTGATTCCGTTCAAGGCGTTCGTCTGCGAGGACGGCGCGTTCAAGCGATGCCTGGATCACCACCGCGACGCGACAACGGCCCCGTGCGGCGTGGTCCGCGAAATTAATGAAAAATTCACACTGACTCGGCCGGTTCCATGAATCCGCTTGTCACTCGCGGAAGCGCATCTTACGATTGAAACTGCGGTCCGCCGAGATTCCTGCCCTGCCAAGGACGTTCTAGTGCGGGTCGCACCTACGTGTCGCGTTGAAACATGGGTTAGACGCTATGGATTTAGGCTCGCGGGACGCCACACTTTTCTTGGAAGCGCTGTAATGTCTGCCGAATCGACTGATAAGATAATTCTGATTATCGACGACGACCGCGAGATCGCGTCGATGCTTCACGGTGTTCTCACCGGAAATGGCTATCGCGTGTACCTGGCTCCGAACGGCGTCGAAGGCAAGGGAATGGTGGAAACACTCAATCCCGACCTGGTCATCACCGACATGATGATGCCCCGAATGGGCGGATTTCCCGTTTTGGAATTCTTGAAAACATTACCCTCGCCACCTGCGGTGATCATGATTACGGCAAACGAAGGGGGACGGCATAAAGCCTATGCCGAGATGCTGGGTGTTTCGGATTACCTGAGAAAACCGTTCCCAATGGAAGTGCTGCTGGAATCGGTCCGCCGCATCTTCTCGGGAAAAACCGAATCCACCGATAAAGAAAAAACGGCACCGATCAAACGAGTCGCACGCAAGAAGGCGGCGAAACCGGAAACGGACGAGGAATAAGGGAATCTCGATTTTCAACAACTTCGGAACGGTTCAGGGATGGTATCGGATGAACCCTGTTTCCAAACGCTGAAAAACAACTGGTGAACTTACTGATACCCAAGATTTCGTTCGATGTCTTGAGCTTCCTTCGACATCAGGATTGGTTTCAAAGGATCACGTTCGTCTTCCAGTTGGCGGTTTCCGCGCCCGATCTTTCCGACCGAGGCCCATTTGTCTTCCTCTTCAGGAGGTTCGAATTGATCGTTCTTCGTGAAATAAGGGACACCGTTCTTGATACCGATTGTGGAACAACCCGGTAGAAAGACACCGACGAAAAGAAGTGACCACAACATCAAACTGGTTGGGCGCAACATAACTGGGCTCCACGAGACGGCGGAGGAAAGTTAAAGGCGAATTGTTGGAAGCTTGAGTTGGGAGATAAGCGGCGCGGCTTATCTCAGAAATTCTTACCCGTGTCGAGATGAGTTCTCATGCAATCTCTGGAAAATCCGCTGGACGTCCTGGCCATTGCCCCGCATCCCGACGACGCCGAAATCAGCGTGGGTGGAACGCTGGTCACCTGCCAGCGGCAAGGATTGCTGGTCGGTGTGCTGGATTTGACGAATGGCGAGCCAACACCCCACGGATCGCCTGAAATCCGTGCAAGGGAGACGACGGCGGCCACCGAAATCCTGCAATTGGCCTGGCGGCAAAATCTCGGTCTGCCGAATCGCACCTTGGAACACACGCTCGAAGCCCGCCGAAAACTGGCCACAATCTTTCGGCTGACACGACCTCGCGTCCTGCTTGCCCCGTATTGGGAAGACAGCCATCCCGATCACGTCGCGGCGACCAGCCTGATCGAGGCCGCGCGGTTCTGGTCCAAGCTGACCCGATCCGACATGGACGGCGAACCGTTCCATCCGCCACAAATCTACTATTACTTCAGTATCCATCTGAAAGTGCACCCACAGCCCGCGTTCGTCTTCGATATCAGCGAAGCGATCGACGCGAAGATGTCTGCCATCCGTTGCTATGAAAGCCAATTTATCACCGGTCGCAAACAAGAGTTCCCCACGTCGCTCGACGACATCCGCGATCGTGCCCGGTTCTGGGGCTGGTCAATCGCATGCAAATACGGCGAACCATTCGCCAGCCGCGAATCGATTCGAATCGGTTCCTTCGCATCAATGGGACAATAGTGCGGGTCGCACCTGTTACGTGTCGCGTTGAAACATGGGTTAGACGCTATGGATTTAGGCTCGCGGGACGCCGCACTTTTCTTGGAAGCGCTCTAAAAGAGACCTCGTGGCCAGAAGTTCTCTCGTAAATCCATCGATCAGATTCGGAGTTCCGCCGCCGGGAAGCACTTCCCAGGTGTAGGTCTCGACCTCGAGGTGTGGTGCGTAATCAAGTTCAGGGATGACTCCCAAGGCGATTTTCAGATCGCGTCTTGTCGTACCGAGCGGTCCCAGTTGTTCGGCGTCTACGGGGACATGAAAATGAACCCGCCACATCGGTGCATCGCGAAAATCGGGGAAAGGCGCGGACGTCAATTGCTGGTCCAGATCGACGTATCGAAGAATCTGCCCCGCGGCACTTCGGGCAAATGTCTGATGTAAATAACGTGGCTCGACGTATCGAGAAAGTGCCGCCAGCGTTTCAGAATTACTCCCCGGCCGGGAAACCTCAATCGCACAAGAGAGATGCAGCTTATTGATGCGAATGTCGGCCGCCACCAGCGATCGAATCGACGCCGCGACATCTTCAAATTCAACCGCTTGATGACAAACGTCGTAACACATGCCGATAAACGACTGCACTTCAGTCAACGCTCCGGCGTCGGCCGCGCGCGAACGCAGTCGCTCGAAGAACCGGATCGTTTCGTCGGTGGTTTCGATTTCACAGAATGGCTCGGGTTCAATCGCCAGCCGGATGATGCGCCCCGTCTGATCACGCAGTTGATTCAGCCCCTGCGCCAGTTTGATCAACTGGTCGGCACACTGGTCGGCGAAACCAACGGGGTGCTGAAACGGCTTAAAACCAAGCGGTACTGTCGAAATACTGCCGTCAATTCCCTCCGGCAGAAACGCCGCGAGACACCGGGCGCAGCCCAGGGTGTATTCCAGCCTTTCAGGCTGCACCCAATCGGGCAGGTAGACATTTTCCTTCACGCGTGCCGAGTGAAAGTCACCATAGGGAAACGCATTCAGCGTATAGCAACTCAATCCGCGCCGCTGCAGTCCATCGGCGAAACGACTCAGTCGATCCGGGGTCTGTTCCAGTTCCCGGATGACAGGCGCTGCGAGCCACAGACCCGCGGCCAGTTCTGAGCCATAGTTTGCCTGAATCGGAAGCGTGAATCGATCCAGTCCCTCTTCGACTTCGGCCAGATTTCGGCCGGGATGAACATTGGTGCAATAGCTGAGTGGCAACGAACTGATTGTCATGGCGGGCGACTTCAACAGTAAGAGAAGTCGTAATCATTGCAAATGTCTCGTTCAGATCCAAGTGAGCCACCACAGGCGGTTTGTAGGGGCTACCGCCCCATGGTGGCAACGAGCTTTATACAACGTTTGGAAGCACAGAATGTAGGGTGGGTCGAGTCTTCGAGCCCCACCATTTTCGGCAATATTGTGGTGGGGCTCGAAGACTCGACCCACCCTACGTTGAAAAACTGAATTGCCCCGCTCAATGAGGATCGACGACTGGTAACGCGGCCAGGTCAATATTGGTATCCGACGCGTGTGCCGGATCGGCCTGCGCGATTGGTGTCGGGCGAACTCCGGATGTGACAATCATCGAATTGAGACTGGTGTATGTCTGCGGAGGCACCAGTGGTGGCAGATCGACTTGTGACAACATGGTCGAATTGCCGGCCATGATCGGCGTACCGACACGTGTCCAAGTATCGGGAGCGGCCTGGTAGGTCGGCATCGAATACGCAGAGCTCGCTGTCGCGACGTCCGCCTGGCGACGTCGGTGGTGGCGGTGTGGATCGGAAACGTCCATCGAAATTCCCTGGCTCTCTGTAACCATCGGGTAGGATGCGGCCATCATCGGTGAATCTGGCATCATTGGAGCGGCTGCCATCATCGAATCAGCCAATATCGGACCGTCAGCCATCATTGGAGCACTCGCGGGGTTCTGCATCAGCGAGGACCGCGAAATTCGACCGGGCTCGATGATTGTCGCCAGACGCGACTGAACCTCGGGTTGATTCCAATTTGCCGAGAGCGAACGTTGATAATAGGCGACGGCCTGATCTTCGCGCCCCGCGCCTTGATAAAGTTGCCCAAGATTTGCCAGTGCGATCGGATTCGAAGGGTCAGCTTTCAATGCCGTGAAAAGAGATTGCTCGGCACCGGCAACGTCGCCTGTTTCGCGCTGAATCCACGCCATCTCAATATTTGATTCCGGAGCGTAGGGCTGCGTCGCGGCCCAGGTGGTCAACATTTCCTGAGCTTCGGGGGCACGTCCTTGCGCGACCATCAACTGTGCGAGTGAGTGATACGTCGGTTGATGTGCCGCATCAATCGTCAGGTTGTGCCGCAGGATCTGTTCGGAAGTGCGAATATCTCCCTGTTTCTGAAGCGACATCGCGAGATTGTGTCGGTAATCTGGGTTGCATGGGTCATGTCTCAGTGCACGCACGAATCGATTGCGAGCTTGTGCATAGTGGCCTCGCCTGTACTGCCGAATGCCGGACTGATTCAGTACATAACCATTCGTAAGACCGCAGCCAACGCTTGTCAGAAGCAGTCCGATGACCATCACTCGAGAGAGTCTATTCCACGACAGGCAGCCGTTGATGCGCATCATTTTTGCAACTCCTGATTTCGGGAGATTTTTTCGACAAGTTCGTAGCTGACGGGACGTCAACGAATGAACGTGGCTTTGAAGAAATGTGATTTGCTTTGGGAGATGGAGGGCGAGAACATAGTTCAGCCATTGAAGTCCGACAAGGCGACTTTTGTCTAACCCGGATTTCCCGCAAAGAAAATTGAAAATCCAACTTGGACCTCACGAACTCAGGTGAATTCTGCCGGTCGATGAACCAGCACCGACAGGGTTTCACATTGATTCCGTCATCGCAATCGCTGAGTGCAAGAAGAAAATCCCTCCCCAACAACCGAAATTGCCAGTAACTCCCAACCTAAGGAATTTCAAATGTCCGACTCGTTGTTCTCCGTCCAAGATCGTGTGGTGCTTGTTTCGGGAGGGAGTCGAGGAATCGGCCGATCGCTGGCACAGGGACTTGCCGAGCGAGGAGCACGAGTTTTCATCTCGGGACGGGATCTCACGACGTTGGAGCAGACTGCCCGTGAAATCTCGACCGGCATGTATCCCGTTGAACTCATCGTTTGCGATGTCGCGAATTCCACGGCGATCCCGCAAATGGTCGAAACCGTCATCCAGAAGTCAGGCCGCATCGACAGCCTGATCAACGTTGCGGGAGTCAACGTTCGTAAGCGGGTCGAAGATTATACGGTCGAAGAGTTTGACAAGATCCTCGACATCAACATGAAAGGTGCGTTCCTGGTCGCTCAAGCCGTCGGTCGAAAGCTGATCGCCCAGAAAACCGGCGGTACGATCATCAATATCGACTCGCTGAACTCGTTTCGTCCGCTCAAAGGAGTTCAACCATACGCGATGAGCAAAGCGGCCGTTTCGATGATGACACGCGGGATGGCCATGGAATGGGGTGAACACGGGATTCGCGTCAATGCGATTGCGCCCGGCTTTATTCTGACAGATCTCACGAAAAAACTGTGGTCTGACCCCGTGATGCAGAGTTGGAACGATGCGAATTGTCCGATGAAGCGGCTGGGCGAGACAGAAGACCTGATCGGCACCGCAATTTTCCTGGTCAGCGATGCCGCCAAGTTTCTCACCGGACAGGTAATTTACGTCGACGGAGGAATCACCTGTGGAATGCAATGGCCGATTCCTCTCGGATAAGACGACATTGAAGGGCCTGCTAAACCGCTCCCGATTCTGACTGGCTTGTGAGGCCAAAGGAAACCAGTCTTGTTCCAAGGGTGGTACCGGTGGTGTCGCTTGGCTCAACCAACCGGCTAATCACTATTGTCTCAGCATGCGTTTCGCAGTGTGGCGAGTGACGTGAAATCATGCTATACTACGGGTTTATCGATTGGCGGGCGTTGGAATTTACATCTTCTGTAGTATCCATACGATGATGCCAAATTCGGCGACCCTCGATCAGCGGCGCACACTGTTGCGATGTCGGTGTCGGAGCATTTGCGCGATGCGCCTGGTGTAATGTTTTTCAGTTCAGACCAAGGAACCGCAAACGATGGCCGTATTTCTGGGAATCGATGTAGGCACGAGCGGCACAAAGACTCTGGCCATACACGAGGACGGATCGATACTCGCCAGCGCCACGGCCGATTATCCTCTCTCGTCCCCGAAGCCCGGCTGGTCCGAACAGAACCCTGAAGATTGGTGGGAAGCCACTCAGATCACCATCAAGAAGGTTCTCAAGGCGGGCAAGGTCAAGCCCGATGACGTCGCAGGAATTGGACTTAGCGGACAGATGCACGGAAGTGTGTTCCTGGACAAACAACATGCGGTGATTCGCCCGGCCATCCTCTGGAACGACCAGCGAACGGCTCACGAATGCACGGAAATCGAAAACAAAGTGGGTGGTCGGGCGAAGCTGATCGAAATGGTCGCCAACCCTGCGCTGACCGGGTTCACGGCTCCAAAGGTCGTCTGGCTAAAGCATAACGAACCGAAAAACCATGCGCGGATCGCCCATCTCCTGCTTCCGAAAGATTATATTCGGTTTCGGCTGACGGAAGAATTTGCGACCGATGTCAGTGATGCATCCGGGACGCTGTTGCTGGACGTGCGTGCGCGGCAGTGGTGCAAACCTTTGTGCGACAGACTCGATATCAAGATGTCGACCCTGCCCAAAGTCTTTGAATCGGAAGACGTCACCGGAGTGTTGACAGATGTGGCTGCAAAACTGTTGGGATTGAAAAAAGGCGTCCCCGTCGTCGGTGGGGCCGGAGATCAAGCGGCGGGAGCTGTCGGAAACGGCGTCGTGAAACGCGGGATCATTTCCGCCACGATGGGAACGAGTGGAGTTGTGTTTGCTCACAGCGACGACGTGCAGATTGACCCAACAGGTCGAGTTCACACCTTCTGTCATGCCGTGCGCGGAAAGTGGCACGTCATGGGTGTGGTCTTATCGGCCGGCGGCAGCTTGCAGTGGTATCGCAATCAACTGGCCCAGGCGGAAGTCGTCGACGGTAAGCGGTTGAAAACGGATCCCTACAACCTGATCACCGAACAGGCCGCCGAGGCACCCCCCGGCTGCGAAGGGTTATTCTTCCTGCCGTATCTGACGGGGGAACGAACGCCGCATGCCGATCCCAACGCACGCGCCTGTTGGATTGGGATGAGTCTGCGTCATAATCGATCACACATGATTCGTTCGATTATGGAAGGGGCCACTTATGCCATGCGAGATTGTCTGGAAGTCATCAACTCGATGAACATTCCGATCCGCGAAATTCGCCTGTCGGGCGGCGGAGCGAGGAGCGATTTCTGGCGACAAATGCAGGCCGATGTCTATGGACGCCGTGTCAGCGTAATCAGCACTGAAGAAGGGCCCGCTTATGGAGCAGCGCTGTTGGCCGCGGCCGGAACCGGCAAGTACAAATCGGTTGTCGAAGCCTGTGGTGCCGCCGTGAAGGTCGTTGCCAGCACCGATCCGCAAGCGGAAGCCAAACGCATCTACACGAAATCGTACCCGATGTTCGGCAAACTCTATAAGGCGCTCAAGAACGAATTCGTCGACATCGCCAAGATTGTTTCCGAGTCATGATGAGGGCGTTGCCCGAAAAAGGGGGCTGACCCCCTCTTCCAAGTACGCCCCGAACTTGAGGACTCGACTGGTAGGGGTCTGACCCTTTTTTCGGCCAAAGCCCATGACGTGTCGTTCGTGGAATCGATCATGACCGATTCAATCGCGAATGAATCATCGCGAATCACGCCAGAACCGGGAACACCCCCCGATCCAACGCGGATCGGACCGGTGTTCCTCGAGTTATGTCAGGTCGTCGCAAAACTCAGATCGCCCACAGGGTGTCCGTGGGATCGACAGCAAACGCTGGAATCGATCAAGCCTTACACGCTGGAAGAAACACACGAACTGCTCGAAGCCATCGATTCCGGCGACGACGGAGCGATCGTCGAGGAGTTGGGCGATGTTCTGTTGCAAGTTGTTCTCGACAGCCAGATCGGCGCCGATGCAGGGCGATTCAGTCTGATCGACGTGGTCGTCGGCTTGACGGAAAAAATGGTTCGGCGACATCCCCATGTGTTCGGCGACACGTCCGTCAATTCGGCCAGCGAGGTCACTTCGCATTGGGATCGCATCAAGCAAGAAGAAAAAAGGCGCGATTCCATTTTCGACGGATTGCCTGCCGCGCTTCCATCCCTCGCACGCGCGGCGCGTCTTTCGAAAAAAGCGGCACGGGTCGGTTATGACTTCCCGTCCCGTGCCATGCTCTTCGACAAGTTGCGGGAAGAACTGGCTGAATTGGCTCAGGAACTCTTCCCGCAGGGACAGATTCCGTCAGTCGCCGCATCGGTCGAGGCTCCCATTGAACCCGATTCAGAGCCCTTTGACGCAGAACGTCAGCGACGAATCGAGTCCGAATTGGGCGACGTGCTGTTCGTTCTCGCCAATATTGCCAGACGGTGGCATATCAACCCCGAAGAAGCATTGCGGGCGAGCAACGCCAAGTTCCAGCGTCGAGTCGAATACATTGAACGACGCCTGAAAGAAATGGGAGGCGATATTCATTCAGCCACTCTTTCCGAAATGGAAAAGCTCTACCAGGAAGGAAAGCGACTCGAAAATCAGTCGCAATAAGCTTTGCTCTGCACGTTGCTGGAGGGGATTTCAGGCAACTGGCCTATGCAATATCTCGTTTGTCGGATAGATGGTGCGACGAACGAAAGTCAGGTTAAGCCTGACGCACAATGGTTTCGACCATTCATACGATCTATTTACTTCACAGAAGGACCATGATCTCGTGGAGACACTCGTAAGTACCCCATCCGAGGGCGAGTTGGAAAGTCCCGCCAGTGAAAGCAAATGGAAGAACGGGTTGGAATGGCCGGCGGTCATCTGGATCGGGTTTGTGCATCTCGGCGCTTTGGCCGCACCATTCTACTTTACGTGGGACGGTCTGATCCTCGCCGCTTTCCTGGCATGGGTCACCGGGTGTCTTGGGATTTGCCTCGGATTTCACCGGCTGCTGACGCACAGCAGCTTTGAGACGTACCGGCCACTGCGGTGGATGTTCGCCCTGTTCGGTACGCTCGCTGGTGAAGGCCCGCCGATCATGTGGGTTTCGGCCCACCGAAAACATCATCGTTTCAGCGATCACGAGCATGATCCCCACTCGCCGCGCGACGGCGCCTGGTGGAGTCACATGAACTGGATGTTTCCTCGGAATGGCAAACAGCATTGGGCACTGTTGTATCGTCAGTATGCTCCTGATCTGTTGAAAGACCGGTCGCTGCGATTGCTCGACCGAACGTTCATCTGGTGGCATTTGCTGCTGGGAATCGGCGTGTACGCCACAGGATGGTTGATCTGGGACACGCGAACAGCCGTCTCGTTCGTGTTATGGGGCATGTTCGTGCGACTGGTGTATATGCTGCACATCACCTGGGCTGTGAATTCGGCGTCGCATATGTGGGGCTATCGCACTTATGACACTCGCGACGACAGCCGGAATTTGTGGTGGGTCGGTTTGTTGGCCTGGGGCGAGGGTTGGCACAATAATCACCATGCGTTTCAACGGATGGCCAGGCATGGCCACATGTGGTGGGAATTGGATATCACGTACATCATCATCTCGCTCCTGGAACGAACGGGCCTTGCCTGGAACGTCGTAAAGATGTCACCAATCCACAATGAATTCCGAGCGACAATCTCGTTCGACAGTGACACCGCGTTTGCCGACGAGAGAAGCGTCGAGGCCGCCTGTCGACGTACTGCATGATGGCGGATCAAACCAAACGGCTGAATCGCGGCCCATCAGGCTGCCAGGAAAAGCGCGCCGCCAGGGTGAACCTGCACGACCCGATGGCGCTCATGTTTTTCAAGATTGATGCAGCCGCGACGATCTGTCTGATCAGGTGATCACTTCACCTGAACGGCTTGAACCTGCTTAATCGCCTCGATCGCCGCATCCGCGCCACCGACTTCTCGAAGGAACCGCGCCGTTGCTTGCAGCTTTGCCATATCCACTGACGCGTGGGGTGAAGACGATGTCTTCTTTTTATTCTTAGCGACTTTCCGTCGACGGCCGGACAAACTAATGCCCAGCTTCTTGCGTCCCGTATAAAATGCCACCGAAAAACTGTTCTTGTTGATTTTAGCACTGGGATGCTTCGCCATGATGGCGTCGGTCGCCTCTTGGCTGGTGAGCTTGGGATTTTCTGTCAGCAATTCGCGAATTGTTTCCGACATATTGAATTCGGCAGCAGTTGATTTCTTAGCCATTGGCAAACTCCGTAAAGAAACTGAATTAGTTAAGTGGAGAGATAGAAGCACGATATAGGCTGAAAGTCAAGCAGTCACACCAAGAGATCTCGTCTTTACAAGACTTGTTTCCACAGTTACCAATCCAGATCAAACACTCGAATTAGCGTTTCAGACCGAAATGTTCTTTGAGAAAATCGATGGTCTTTGTCGCAGGCGTTCCATCAAGCTGCCTACGAGGCGCGTTGATTGTTGATTGTTGTGAAACAGCATCGTCGCTTTTTGAATCAATCAGGTCCTCGTGAATACCTAAAGCCATAGTGAGAAGCCCGCATCTGCGGACTCACCCGAGGCCGCGATAAGTCGAGGGTCAATATCCCACTGATTAGCTCTGAATCGCAGGATTTGCACCGCTCGGACACCGTCGTAAAATGAGGCTGGGACAATAGCTTGCGTGGAATACCGATAGCTAATAGCAGCGACTGAAATGCCGTTATCGAGGCAATCTGTCAGAAGCTGCGCTGGGACGGTTTTATCTCCCGCAATGAATCCACCGCCGTGAATTGAAACAACTAGCGGCGTCGGCTGTTCTGATTTGGCTTACCAGAAATCCAAAACATTTCCTTCGTGGAATCCCTATTTGATGTTTTCAAAGGTCGGTGGAACCGGCGGTCCAGCACAGACAAGCGATGCCATGTGATGCAGAATGATCGGAACAAAGAATAAAGGCTCCTGACGTCTGCGTATCGCGTGCTCCAAAGGTGCATGCAATACGCATCGTTCAATGGCGCGAGCATCGAACGTTATTCGACGATTCTGAGGTGATGCGCGGCGTGGTGAAGATGTGGAGGGGGAATTTCGACGTTCCGGCACGATTGAACGATTCGGTCGCACAACGTACTGAAATCAATGCCGATCCGCGCCGCTGCTTTCGGCACGAGACTATGATCGGTGAAACCAGGAATGGTATTCACCTCCAGAACCCAAGGTCGATTTTGTGCATCGAGCCGCAAATCAACTCGAGCCAGGCCACGAGTCCCCAAGGCGCGACAGGCTTCGTACGCGACGCTTTCCATTTGTTCAATGACGGCCTGTGGCATATTCGTCTCGAAGAGATAACGGGTGGCGTCATCTTCATATTTTGCCTGCCAGTCGAAGAACTCACGGTCCGTTTCGATCTTGATGGCCGGAAGGATTTGTGAATCGATCAAACCCACTGTCCATTCCGTACCTTCGATCATCTTTTCCAGTATGCCGAAACTGTCGAATTCGAAGCAGAGCCTGAGTGCCGCGGAAAGGTCTGCAGGTTTCCGAACGATGCTGACACCAAGACTTGAACCTTGCGTATCAGGTTTCACGACCAGTGGGTATTCCACCGCCTTTGCCTTTGCGTGAATACGATCCAGATCGTCGGTGTAGTGGATCAAGGAATAGGCCGGTGTCGCGACGCCAGACTGTAAAAAACGTTCCTTTGCTGCCGACTTGCTGAATGCCATTCGCGATGCCGTCGCGCCGCTGCCGGTGTACGCGACATGCGCCTCATCGAGTAACTGCTGCACCTGGCCGTCTTCGCCAAACCGACCGTGCAGGGCAATGAAAGCCACGTCAAACTGGCTCCAGTCGAGCCCGGACAATTCGACAATCGCGGGATCCAATTGCAGCACGCGATGTCCGCACTTGGCAAGCGCGGCTTCGACGGCAGCGCCGCTTTTCAGGCTGATCACACGTTCGTCAGAGTCCCCGCCGCACAAGACGGCAATTCGCAACAATTTGATCTGTGGTGGCATGGATCGCTTCCTTACGATCGAACGGATACTCAGTTTTCAGTAAAGATTATCGTCCATGTCGAATCCTATTCTTCACGGAACACTGAAAACCGGCGGTTGAAAACCGGGCAAGTCTTTACCAGATTTTGATTTCTGACTCTAGATGGACTCCGAATTGTTCGGAAATCTTGGATCGAATCAGGTCGATCAAAGTCAGCACGTCGCTCGATTTGGCGCCGGGATGCGTGACGATGAAATTGGCGTGGCGATCGCTGATTTCCGCCCCACCGACGCGCGTTCCCTTCAATCCGGCCTGTTCAATCAACTGTCCCGCGCGTTGTCCACGCGGGTTTTTGAAAACGCATCCCGCTGACTGGGAACTGAGTGGTTGCACGGATTTCTTGGCGATCCAATTCTTTTTCAGCATTTGAGAAATGGCTTCAGGATCACCCTTGGTGAGCTCGAATTCGGCTTCCACGATCACCATGTCGCTCAGGTTGCTTTGACGGTAGTCGAATGAGAGTTCATCACGGTTGCGCGTCACACGTTCACCCAGCAGCGTGAAACCGGAAACGCTTTTCACGAGTTGCGAGATTTCGCCCAGCCGTCCGCCGGAATTTCCGCACAGCGCACCCCCGACGGTTCCTGGAATGCCAGCCAGGTTCTCAAATCCGGCCAATCCCTCGCGCACGGTTTCGGCGATGACGTGCGAAAGCAGCGCTCCACCACCTGCGCGAACGCGGTTGACGAACTGCGGGATATCGGACTTTCGCGCAGATTCGGGGTTGCCTTCGATCGAGATCTTGCCGAAGACTTCGTTATTCAAACGAATGACTGCACCACTGACACCTTCATCCTTGATCAGCAAATTGGAACCACCACCCAGGATGCGGATCGGAATCTGGTCTTCCTGACAGTTTTGGACGACGGCCATCAATTCCTCGACCGATCGCGGCGTGAATAAAAACTGCGCGGGCCCGCCCAAGTGCAACCAGGTGTAGGGGGCCAACGGTTCATCCCGCTGAAGAATCTGATTGAACGCGTCGAATGAACTCATGATGTATCCGGTCAATGTCGCCAGCCCCCATGGTCACGATGACGTCTCCAGGGCACGATGCATCGTCCAAAGTGCTAACGATCTGGTCAAGAGATGCAAAAGCCCGGGCTGCGACCCCATTTGACGAAATGCGGCCGGCCAGTTCTCGCGACACCAAAACTGGTTGCTCGCCCGTCGATTCACGAGCCGCGAAAACAGGGGCCAGCAGCACTTCATCCGCAGCAGAAAAACTGGCCGCAAACTCGTCCATTAGCTCCACGGTGCGACGGACCTGGTGTGGCTGAAAGACACAGCGGATTCGCCGGTTCCCGACAACCTGCCGCAAAGTCTCTAACGTGACTTTGACGGCCGTCGGGTGATGCGCGTAATCGTCGAAGAACGTCACGCCGTTCCATTCGCCCACAAATTCGAACCGGCGCCGAATTCCACGAAATCGTGCGAGTGCTTCGCGAACGATTTCCGGCGCGATACCAATCTCACAACACAACGCGGCGGCGGCAAGTGCATTCATCATGTTATGCCGGCCAAAAAGCCCAAGTTCCACGTCTGTGATCGATTTCCCCTGGTGCGACAACCCGAAGCGCGATCCGCTCGTGGTTGGACGGCAATCAACTGCCATCCAGTCAGCCGTCGTCTTGGAACCAAATGAAACCCTTTTCGACTGGATCGAAACCTGCGATGAAACCGTGGCAGACACGTCACAATCATTGTTGACCAGCAAGACGCCATCGGCGGATGTTCCACCCGCAAAATCACAAAACGCCGAGGTCAGTGAATCGAGACTGGGATAACAATCGAAATGGTCTGGTTCGATGCTGAGAATGGCCGTGTATTTGGGTTTGAAATCGAGAAAACTCTGCTGGAATTCACAGCTTTCCGCGACGAAGAGATCACCCGACCCGCTCCATCCACTACGGCCTCCATCACACAATTCCGCCCCCATCACGACGGCAGACAATCGGCGCGCCCTATCCAGAATGCAGGCGGTCATCGCCGTCGTGGTACTTTTTCCATGCGTGCCAGCAATACACACGCCAGTCGAGGCCGCCATCAATTGACCAATCATCTGTCCGTATGAAAACTGAGGCAAATGACGTCGCGCGGCTTCGATCCGCTCAGAATTATTGGCTGGGATCGCAGGACTATAAATTAACCGGTCTGTTGAAGGGGGGAGATTTTCTTTTGAGTGTCCCTGATGAATGACCATTCCGCGTCGAATCAAAGTCTGAGCTCCGGCGCTGGCCGGCAATAGATCTGACCCGGACAACGACCAATCCGCATCGAGCAGGACTTCGGCCAGTGCCTTCATCCCGGCGCCGCACGCGCCAACCAGATGAGCCGAAGGTTGAGAATGGTCATCCATGCCAGAAGTTGCTCAATTGGCGAAGGCTGAAAAGCTTATCTTAAACGCGAAGGCGACGGTCGTCGATGTTTCTGCGTCCTGAGACCGGGAGGACGGAATGGGAATTTTGAATTCGGCTTCGGCCCAGGTCAGGAATACTCCTATCAAATCAACTCTAACTTACTTGTACACCAGAACTTGCCTCAGTTGAAACAGGGGCGGTAGTTGATACCATGAGCTCAGGTGGATACACTCAAGGAGATTCGGTGTCTCTTAACCGTCTTGTTGCCAGGCTGGTCTGACGCGCTGAACCGTCATGGCGACATCCCCTCCCCCTAATGTTTTCTCTGCACGGTCTTTGGATTTCTTGATGACGCAGATTGTCGAAATACGCCGCAGCGACGATCCTCGCGATGCCATCCATCGTGCGTGTCATCGACTGGCGGAAGGCGACCTGGTCGCGTTTCCGACGGAGACGGTCTATTTGATCGCATGCAATCCGCTCAATCCAGTCGGCATGAAAAACCTGATTGCCTTGCAACCACAGGGGCGAAAATCACTGCTATTGAAATCCTGTTTTGAGCTGTGGGATTACGTTCAGCGCATGCCGTCTCATGCGGATAAACTCTCGCGTCGCGGATGGCCGGGACCGCTGACAATCGCTTTGGATCAATCAATCATCGGTGGCCTGTTTCAAGACCTCGGCGAGACGGCACGCAACGCGCTGATCGCGAAAGACGGGACGGTCAGTTTTCGAAACTCGGCGCAAAACGTACTGCTCGACGTGCTGAAGCTGTGCCCTGTCCCGTTAGTCGCGTGTTCCGAACAAACCCGCCAGGGTTTCATGCCACGTGGCGCAGCAGAAGTTGCATCACAATTCGGCGATCAAGTCGCCATGATTTTCGATGACGGACCATGCCGTTATGGTGAACCATCGACCGTCGTTCGTGTCGATGATGACCGTTGGGAAATCGCCGAAGCAGGGGTCGTTTCCGACTGTACACTCAAGCGATTGTGCAGCGAAATCTATATATTCGTTTGCACAGGCAACACCTGCCGCAGCCCTATGGCAGAAGCATTGTTTCGCAAACTGCTCGCCGAACAGTTGAAGTGTTCGGATGAAGAGTTGCTGGATCGCGGATTCAACATACTTTCCGCGGGGTTGTCGGCTGGGAACGGTGCTCCCGCCAGCCGCGAGGCCGTCAATCTGCTGGCGGAGGACGGCATCGACCTTCGTAATCACGAAAGCCAACCGCTTACGGAACGCCTTCTGCTACACGCCGATCACGTGCTGACGATGACCCGCAGTCATCGACAAACGATTTTGAGCGATTATCCAGATCTGGCAGATCGAGTCAGCCTTTTGTCGTCAGACCAATCAGATATTGCTGATCCATATGGAGGTGGACCGCGAGACTATGCCGAGTGCAAGACAAGTATTGAGCAACACTTGAAGAAATTGATCGCCAATTTAATCCCTTCGAACTCGTAAGCTCTTTATCAAACAAAGTAATTGTTACAATACCCCCTGCAAAAAACATTGAAATCGGAGACAGTTTGCGATCAGTCGGCGAAAACGCCAGAAGTTGAAGGCGTTTTTTTTGAAATATGGCGAATCACCCATCAGAACCATTTCAGTCGTTTCTCCGCCCCCAGCATCCGATCAAGATTTTGAGTCGAGTTTTATGAAAATTGCTGTTGCTAGTGATCATCGCGGCTTCCAGGTGAAGAGCCGGATTCTTGTCCAAGTCACTGAAATTGGACATGAGACGATCGATATGGGGCCCTTGACTGCCGAGATCGTCGATTATCCCGATTACGGTGCGAAAGGTTCGCGGGCGGTTTCCGAGGGCCTGGTCGATCGGGCAATCCTTATCTGCGGCAGTGGAATCGGGATGAGTATCGTCGCCAACAAGTTCCCTGGTGTCCGTGCCGCGCTGTGCCACGATGAATTGACGGCAGAGATGAGCCGCCGGCACAACGACGCGAACGTGTTGTGTTTGTCGGCTGACCTGCTCGGAGAACGGCTCACGCTGCGGATGATTGAAATCTGGCTCGAGACGGCGTTCGAAGGTGGCCGTCATGCTCGTCGGATTGGAAAAATTGCCGATTTCGAGCATCATATGGAAGAGAACCAGACGCAATGCACTTAGCCCAACGCGCACTTAGCCCGACGCGCAACAGCTTTTTGCATGAGGTGGCACAAGTCATTATTTCAGTGAGAGTTATGCCATTCACTATACATTCGGTGTATTTCAAGCAAGAACCTTATGTATCAATGACTTGCGTTTCCTCGTGCAAAAAGCTGGCAAGCAAGGGATCTTTGTTTTGACCAAGGAACCAGCTGTACTGCAGCCCGTGAGACCAACTCAGTGAAGCACTTGGACGGAGTCTTGCCTCGAATGAATCCCGATCAACTGAAGTATTCAAAAACCCACGAGTGGGTTGCCGTTGAAGGTGATACTGCAACCATTGGCATCACAGACTTCGCAGTTCATTTACTCAGCGATCTCGTGTTTGCCGAATTGCCGGCTGTGGGGAAAAAAATCACGCAAGGCGAACCGTTCGGTGAAGTCGAAAGCGTGAAGGCGGTGAGCGACCTTTATGCACCGATCAGCGGCGAGGTCGTGGCCGTCAACGAACGGCTGACCGAGCACCGTGGGCCGGGCGGAAAGACGATCGCGGCTGAACTGGATCTGCTCAGCACCAGTCCGTTCGCTGATGGTTGGATGATTAAGGCCCGGCTGAACGACCCGAGTGAATTATCGAATCTCCTCAACGCATCGCAGTACAAGGCTCATTGCGACGTTTCGCAAGGGTGAGAAATCGAAAGGGATCGTTCAGGTGTCCTACCTCTTTGCGACGGCAGATGAACGCCAGCAGATGCTGCAGCGAATCGGAGTGGAATCGCTGAAGACGCTGCTCGATCAGATCCCTGCCGGTCTTCAGCTTCAGCAACCGCTCGACCTGCCGCAATCGCTCACGGAGTTGGAACTGGAACAGCATCTCCGCGGATTGGCGGCGCAAAATATCGGTGCATCGGCCCGCGCCTGCTTCATGGGTGGCGGCGCGTACGACCACTACATTCCCAGTGTCGTCGATGAAGTGACATCGCGCGGTGAGTTCTACACGGCATATACTCCGTACCAGGCGGAAGCCAGCCAGGGGACCCTGCAGGCGTTCTTCGAGTTTCAATCGCTGATCGCCGAATTGACTGGTTTGGATGTCGCAAACTCCAGTCTGTACGAGGGTGGCAGCGGTGTCGTCGAGGCCGTGCTGATGGCGATGCGCTGCACGGGTCGCATGGAACGCGTGGTGATTCTCGGATCGATCAACCCCGAATATGTGGAAACGCTGAGAACGTACTTCCTGGATAAAACGGCGCAGGTCGTGCTTGTCCCTGCGCCCACGGGAACTGTGAACGTTGCTGAATTGGAAACATTGGTCGACGATCAAACCGCGTGCGTTGTCGTTCAACAGCCCAATTTCTTCGGTTGCCTCGAAAGTGTCGAAGCGATCGGCCAGGTGGCTCATCGGTCAGGTGCATTACTGATCACTTCGTTCGATCCGTTGAGTCTCGGCATTCTTAAGCGGCCCGGGGATCTCGGAGCCGATATTGCGGTCGCCGAAGGACAATCGTTGGGCATCCCACTGCAATTCGGCGGACCGTATTTGGGCATTCTCGCGTGCCGGCAACAATTCGTCCGCAAGATGCCGGGACGGTTGATCGGCCAGACCGTGGATCAAAATGGCCAACGCTGCTTTTTCCTGAACCTGCAGGCGCGCGAGCAGCACATCCGCCGTGCCGGAGCGATGAGTAATATTTGTACGAATCAAGGCCTGATGGCCTTGCGCGCCGCGGTCTACTTATCGCTGATCGGCCCACAAGGATTACGAGAAGTCTCGGAACTCTGCTGCCGCAAAGCGCACTATGCGGCGGATCGGCTGAATCAGATTGAAGGTTGCGAACTGGTTTTCGCAGCCCCGTTCTTCAAGGAATTCGTGATCAAGTATCGAGACGGAGCCAACGTGGCCATTCGGAAAGCCGCGGCAGCCGACATCGACATTGGGCCGGCTTTAAGCCGCTTTTCAGATCTCGATTGGATTTCCCAAGACGAACGGGATCAGTACCTGCTGATCGCCGTCACCGAATCGCGAACCAAGGATGAAATCGATCGCCTGGTCGCCGCCTTGTCCGATCACTGAGTTCAGGTTTCGCTGTCGTATTGCATCAGGCTGAACACGTCGTACTTTGTGAGTCGGTCACGACCCTTCAAGAAGGTCAGTTCGATCAAGAATGCACAGCCAATGACTTCGGCCTGACTTTCTTCCGCCAGCTTCACGCACGCCTCAATCGTCCCGCCCGTTGCCAGCAGGTCGTCGACCAGCAGCACCCGACTGCCTGGTTCGACGCCATCCACATGCATCTCTAACGCATCACTGCCGTATTCCAAATCGTATTCGAATTTTCGTGTCGTAAATGGCAATTTGCCCGGCTTGCGAACGGGCACGAACGCAGCGCCAAGTTCGATTGCCAGGGGTGCCGCGAAAATGAATCCGCGGGATTCCGCGGCCAGAATGGCCGTCGGTTTGGCGGACCGATATCGATCCGCAAACTGTCGGATCACAAACCGAAATGCTTCGGGTGAGGCGAGCAAAGGAGTGATGTCGCGAAACATGATCCCTGATTTAGGGAAATCAGGCACATTCCGAATATAGTCCTTCAAATTCACGACCCATTTCCTTCACGCCAGAGTGATCACGTCTGTGTTTCTATTCGCTACTTCGGAGGGGAGACATCTGGACCTTGAATTGAAAAGCGGCCATCGTAACCCTTTTCAGGCGTACCATCGACAGCTTCAAAAATAAGCTGACAGATTGGCATTCCCGCAATTAGTTTCACATCGAGAGGGCCGCAGTTCCACATTTCGAGTTGCAGCGGGCTGCCGGGATACGATTCATCGCCTTTCTTGTAACCAAAGCCCGCGTGAATTGTCGGAGCTGTGACGTGAACACCAATCCCAAGACGTGCCAGACTGCTTTTGCCTTCTACGCGTGCCGCGAGACGTGATCGATGAGGCAGTTGAATTTTCTCGATAGAATCACGCGTATTCCTCAACCAATTCATCAAGCTGCTCAGGCTTGACCCATAGTCGATTGGCCCCGGTCTCCGCTTCGTGTGGCAATTCAATCAGAACACATGTTGACTTCCGGTCCACATGGACAATTCCAATAGGAAGATACGAAGAACCGTCTTTGCTGGACAGGAAATCACGCTCAACTCGGATGAAGTGCTTTCGCCCATGCAAGTCCGTAAAAGCCGCAACGGCTTCTGAAGCCCTTAGCCCTGGTGTCACACTTTCACATCGCAAGTTTGCCATTTTGGAATCCTTCCATTTAAAGGCCGCACCATATCAGCATCCAGCCGAACACGGCGCGGCTTCATTTGCGCATTGGGGCGCGTTATTTCAAATTGTGTCAGCTGGGCTGGCTGATTCTATGCGCAATTGAGAGTTGTGTAAAGTTTTACGAGCAAGCTGGTCCACGCGTCTCCATCAACACAGAGTGAGCCCAGCAACGACAATCCTGTCTGTCCAGACGGTTCCCGGATATAGACGCGTTCAATCACGCGACAATGTTCAGCCGACCGCTCGCTTGATCATGAAAATGATCGGTTTGAATCGGTCGTACCGGATTGCGGGTCGATCGGGTCATGATGTCGAGCGCGGGTACGTTTGTTTGAGAAACCGACTGGTCCGGAGCAGAAAACTGCTGGCCGCTGGCATCACATGAGACCTCGCATTGGGCTGATGTCACTCCGCGATTGTTCAACGACTGACGGAGATCATTCATTTGACTCTCGATAATCTGCTTCGCCAGGGGATTCTGAGTGACAATTCGAACTGAAACCACCTCGTTCGACAGCGACAGATGCAGATTGATCAGACCCAGCCCCGGTTGATTGAGTTGAATTCGAATCGAAGTCGGACCGGTGTTCGATTCATCATCGAGTTGCTGAGCGATCGTCGCTGCCAAGTGTTCAGAGACCGGTGTATCGGCTTCAACGTTTTGCGAGCTAACAGAATTGGGGGCCTGTACGATCACGGCATTTAACGAGTTCAAATCATCATTCTGTCGCGTGGGACGCACGGGAGAGCCGACTGAATTCGTTGAAACAATCTGTACCGAATCCTTCTCGACATTGATGTCACCGAAATCTGAACCGCGGCCTGGATTGAACACAGTACCCGTTGCAGCGATCTTCAACCCTGCATCACTGGCGAAAATCCCCGACGTTGAAGCTTCGGAAAGATTGCCATTGGCTGCGGAATCGTTTGACGATTCCAACTGTCGTGGACCATCAGTGATGACATCAGTGATCACTCGAAAAGATGTGTACGCTGTTAGATTCGTTGCGATATCAGTGTTTGTCTCGCTGGCGGACGTCTGCTGGTCATCGTCCGATTTCTGGTCAACATTGTCGGTTTTAGTCGCCGCGAAGTCATCATTCGCCGTTGCGGTTGAATCGCTGATTGAACCGAAGGCGGCTCTTGAATCCTTGTTCTGGGCGTCCGTCGGTACCTGGGCTGTCGCGCTATTGGACGTCTGTCCCGAAACATAGGAAAGCGCAAACAGCGTTTTGAATACGGGAACAGCGTTCTGCGTCAGCGTGGCCGGATTCACGAAAAGGCTGATTCCCGCCGCGTCGTTGCTGGTCAAGGGTTTCAGCTTCACCGCGGGCGAATTTGGCGTATTCGCACCGTACGTTTCACCGCTGCGACCCACAGATTCCGCTGCGCCGACTTGAACATTCGAATTCACTGCATTCAACGATTCGAGATGTTGTGAAAACAGCAATTCAAACGGGGACGGCGAGTTAAGGCTTACCGAAGAATCGGTGGTGACTACCGGAGGGAACTGAAGTGACTGGATTTGGTTGATGCCACTGCCCGTTGTCAGGCTGTCAGGTGTCGCGATGGTCATGGGAAGCGGCTTCTCAGTTTTACACCGCTGCAGAAGTTGAGATGAATAGTCTGATGCGGAAATGGCGATTGTGACGATTACACAAGCGCACCTTCAGCGCAGACCAGACGTCGGGGTTTTTCAACTTGGGACGCGGTTAATGCGGGAATAGGGAGTTTGGCGGAACCGCAGGTGTGATCGATCTATCCAGGGGGACATCTGAACGCTGAATCGGCAATTTCTGCCGAATTGACGCGCTCACTTTCGGGGCGAACACGAATGATTGAATTCATCATTCCGCTGAATCTGCCGGTTCGCGCGGTTGAGGTAACAGCGACGACAGAAGGTCCCTCTGAGAAACTGCTCCAAGAGATGAACCGTTGGACGACGTATCATCAGTACAAATTACCTGCCGGGCAGGGTTTGACAAACCCGCACCAGGCATCAAATGCGGCTCACTCGCCGGCGGACAAATGGCACATGCCAACGCCAGCCGAAATCGAGGAGGAAATGAATGCCATTCGCGCACAGAAAGCGCTGTTTACGAACGCGGCCGATGAACTGCGAAAAACCAGCAGACTTGTGGAACAGCGACTCGAAGGAATGCTGCGCGAATTTCAAGAAGCGACTGTCGAGCTGGCTCAAGCGATTGCGGCCAAACTGATCTTTGAAGAAGTTGATCAGAATCGCTTTCCGATCGCGAATCTGGTCCACGAAGTCATCAGCCGCCTGGATACGAGCGTCAATGCGGTCATCCGACTTCATCCCGACGACCTGGCGCTGATTGAGGAATCCCCGAAAATTAACGGCTCGAACCCGGAAGCGTCAGTGAAATTCGTCGGTGATGCGACAGTCGCGCGGGGTGACTGCAAAGCGAAGGCAGGTGAGATCAGCGTGGTTTACGAATTGCGGCGGCAGATCGAAGAGATTCGACGACAACTCCTTTCAACGGTCGGTGGCCATGCTGCAGCTTGAAATCGAACGACTGAAACGCGATATCCAGATGTGCGATGGCTTTCAAGTTCAAAGCCGGCTGCAAATCATTGAAGACGGATTCGCCTGCGCGCTGCCCGCGGCACTCGGTGATCAGTGCGTGATTGTCGCGAAGAACGGTCGCGAGATTCCCGCCGAAGTGATTGGGTTCAAACGAAACCTGTGCCAGCTCGCCCCTTTTGAATCTGCGGAAGAATTGCGATCGGGTCAGTCGGTATTACGCCAGCCTGAACGACGCTCGGTGCCTGTGGGCAAAGGTGTCCTCGGCCGCGTCTTTGATGGACTTGGTCGTCCGATCGACGGTCGCGGCCCCGTGCGACCGCATGATCGTCGCGTCGTTCGTAACCAGCCGCCTTCGCCGCTACAACGTGAACGAGTATCAAAGCCATTTATCACTGGCCAAAAGGCGATCGACGGCCTGCTGCTCTGCGGCCGCGGACAACGTCTGGGCATCTTCGCGGGCAGCGGCGTCGGCAAAAGCACGTTGCTCGGCGAAATCGCGAAAACGGCCGAAGCAGACCTGAATGTGATTTGTCTGGTTGGCGAGCGCGGCTGCGAACTGCGGCCGTTTATTGAAGACTGCCTGGGTCCGGAAGGGCTGGCAAAGTCTGCGGTGATTATTTCCAGCAGCGAGCAATTGCCGATGATGCGGATTCGTGCCGTCGAGACGGCGATCAGCATGGCGGATTCGTTCCGTGCTCGCGGCGCGAATGTCCTGTTCTTTCTGGACAGCCTTACACGGCTGGCGATGGCGCAGCGGGAATTGGGACTGAGTCTGGGTGAGCCTCCCAGTGCGCGGGGCTATACCCCATCCGTCTTTCAATTGATGGCAAACACCGTCGAACAACTCGGAAATTCCGCGACGGGCAGCATCACAGGGTTTCTGACCGTGCTCGTCGAAGGTGACGACCTGTCGGAACCTGTGGCGGATTCGGCACGTTCACTCTTGGACGGTCACATCGTGCTCGACCGCAAGATCGCCGAATCGGGCCATTTTCCGGCAATCAACATTTCTCAGAGCGTCAGTCGCGCCTTCTTGAATGTTTCCGATAAACAGCAACAGATCGCCGCGCGTAAGATTCGAAATATCATGTCGACCTACGCCGATGTTCAGGATCTGATTCGAATCGGAGCCTACACGCGTGGGACCAGCCCGCAGATCGACAAGGTCATCGAACTGATGCCTCTCGTGAACGCGTTTCTGCAACAGGGACTTCACGAAAGTCGCAAACTTGTCGAGACATGCGCAGCCATGCAGCGGCTGGCCGCCGCGTGGTCGTATTGATGATGCGAGATTGGGTCGATGAAAAAATTTCAATTCCGACTCGAACGAGTTTTCCGCTATCACCAGCAGCGGCTGAAGCAGGTGGAATTGAAGCTGGCTCAAGCCGCCATGGAACGAACGTCCGCGGAAAATGCGGTGCGTCACTGGCTTCAGCAAATCGAACAATCCTGCCAGTTGAATGAATCTGTAGGGGGTTTGATCAATCCAGCGATTCGCGCGAATGTGACGGCGCATCTGGAACAACTTGGTGTCATTCTGGCCACCGCCAGGGAACGGCTGAAAGTTTCCGAGCAGCGATTTCGAGAACAAGAACGTCTGCGCGCGGAGATCACTCAGGACGTCGAAGGATTGACGCACCTGCGCGACATGCGACGTCAAGAACATCGTGACGAAGTGAACCGGCAGCAGCAGATTGAACTCGACGAAGTAGTCATGCGACGTTGGTCCGCCCTGGAGGCGGATGACACGTTCATGTCGGCGGGAATGTCGGAATGAAGCTGCTGGTGCAAATCTTGATGGTGGCGCTGATTGCGGGTGGGCTTTCCGCAGGCGGTTCGTTCTATTTCCAGCAGCAACTCGCCAAACAAGTCGCTGCCGCAGTTGACGCCAGGGTCTCAACCGAAGTCAAAGATGCAATCGCCAAACAGGCCGATTCAGCAAATTCAAAAGATGGCGAACCCGGCGAGGCGGCTGATGGCCAGTCAGACGAACTGGTGATGAATGACGCCGATCTGAATACTGAACAGACCGAATTGGCGAAACTTCCAGAACCGCCCGCCGCCATTCGGCCCTCCTGGGACGAACATGGCGATGATGCCGGAGCATTGATCAACAAACTGCGCGCCCGTGCGAACGCGACGTCACATCAAGAACGTCGCATGCTCGAACGCGAGTTGATGATGAACCTGGTCGTGAACGACATGCGTTTCGAACAAGCGAACTCGGCCAGAATGAGAAAGCGGTTTCTCGAAGAAGCCAAACAGGCCATCCGAGTCGTGGATGCAATTAAACGGTCGACTGCGGCGGAACGGGCGGCATTGCAGTCAGCAACCGAATCCGACCGCGCCAAGCTGCTCGAAGAAAAAAATGAACATCAGAGGATCACCGACGAGCAAATCGAAAGTGTCCGTCGCGAAAAGGAAGAAGCGATTAAGGCCGCCGAAGACGCACGCAAAGTGATGCTGCAGGAACAGGAGGATCTGCGGAAGCAGCTTGAGGCGCTTCGCAATCCGCCCCCACCCGTCGACGAAAGCGGTTCGCCGGAAGAAACATCCAATCTCAAAAAGCTGGTGGAACGACTGGACGCCATGCCAGCCGAAAAGACAGGCGAGATTCTGCAAGAGCTTGTTAAAAAAGGTGGCACGGCCGGAGCGGTCGCCATCCTGAACGCCATGAACGCCCGCCAATCGGCGAAAGTGATTGCGGCCATCTTGGAGACGAATCTGGAAATGGGCGCCGACCTGGTCGAACGGCTGAAACGGCTCAAAAAAGAAGGCGAATCGAAAGACAAGTGATCGCGTGATTTGGAGCCGCGAAGCACGCGGACAAATACTCGCGAGGATACTCCGAAAGGCCAGGTCTCGGTGGCAGCAATCACTTCAGCACGCGCGGCCGATGGTAACGCCTCAAAAAACGCGACTGATGCGTCAGCGTTTTTGCGCGACTGTTGTGACCGGAAAACCATCTGCCGATTTGAACTTGTTCAAAACGGATATTCCACGACTGTATCGATGATCAAGATCCAGCCACAGGGACTTGAACTTCGGATGTCATCGGACGACCGCAGCGAGCCAGTGCTGACGCAAGCAATTTGTTGCGTGTCGTTTTCCAATGGGATGTCCTATAGCGCATTCGTCGGCCTCGTCCTTGATGTGAGATCGCACAAAACGGGTGAACGCGACGTTGTCGTGGCAATTCCCCCTCAAATTCTGACGACGAATCAGCGACACTCGTTTCGCGTTCCCGTGATCAAGGATTCGGGATTGGAAACCGTCATTAGCACTCCTGACAAGCGACGATTCGATGTCACGACTCGTGACATCGCGGAAACCGGAATCGAATTTGAATTTGGCACCGACGAATGTCCGTCTCTGGTTGCAGGAACGTCGCTCGATGTGGAACTGCGGCTGCGCGGAGAAATCGTCCAACGTCGGGGAGAAGTGCGACGCGCCATTGGGAATGTGTGTGGACTGTCGTTTAACGCATTGAGCGACGAAGACGGCTGTCGACGCGTCGCCCGGATGAACGGCTTCGTGCTGACACTTCAACAGATGTGGCTTAAGAGCCGCATGAAATAGCCGCGCGTGACGATCCGTGAGGCATGGTCCACACGGGTCACAGACATTGATTTCTCTCCGCGTTCATTGGCGGCACTGACAGTTCGCATTCACGCAAGGTGCGTAGAAGTTTTCGGACCGAAGTGCCAACTCTCTACGAACCGCGCGAGTCACCCGTTCCTGCGGCCTGAAGGGCCAACCGTTCCAATAGCCTAGCCTGGAGGGTCCTTCCAAGGACCCGGAGGGCTAGGTCTCTGACCATATTACTACATTCAAGGCCTGAAGGGCCGACCGTTCAAATTCAATCGCGAGAGACGCGTGTCAAAGCAAGCGAACGGCCAGCCCTTCAGGCCTTTGAACTTCTTGTACCGAACCTGACCTAGCCCTTCGGTCACCTCGTTCCCTACAGGCTAGGCTATTGGAACTGCTGGCCCTTCAGGCCGAGGGACATTCACGTTGGACGACGATCCCATTGATTTGTTAATCAGAAACTATTTGCTGTTCGCAAAGCAGTACAGCCATTCTTGACGTTCGCCGCCCGATCCTTGACCGACGCGCAGGAAGATCTGGCCTCCGCAAATGGCCGGACTGGGAAACGCATCCGTTCCCACATGATTTTCCGCCACCAGATCGAATTTCTCAGGGGTGGGACGAAAGACGTAAAGCGTCCCCAATTCATTGGCCCAATAGATCTGCCCGTTCGCCAAAACGGGCGAGGCGCTGACCGGGCCTTTCAGCCGCTCTTTCCACATTTCTTCGCCATCCGATCCGCGCCAACAGAACAGTACTCCATTGCCAGTCAGCGCGTAAAGATAGCCGTCGTAAGCCAGCATCGATTGCTCATAGCATCTTTGATTGTTCTGCCACAGTGCCTCGCCGCTGCCATCGGCTTTGATCGCGATCGTCTCAGCCTTTGGAAACCCACCGCTGGCGAAAACGATGTCGCGGTCCCAGACCATCGTTCCGCAAGTGGCCAGCGATGTCCCGATTGTCGACCAGAGAGGTTTTCCATCCGCGGGATCAGACGACCAGACCTTCTGAGCGCCGCTGATCAGCATTTGATCTTTGCCGCCAATGTGGGCAATGACCGGGGTCGAGAACGTAATCATCGTCGGGCGCGGCGCTTGCCAGACCCGCTCACCGGATTTGCGATCGAGCGCCGTGATGAAGCTATCGCCGTCGTATTCGGCCGAGATGATCACAGTGTTTTGATAGATAATCGGCGAGGGAGCATATCCGTACTCGTACGTTCGCGGTCGGAACCGACAGACATCCTTCTTCCACAAGATGTTTCCATCGAAGTCCAACGCAACCGCGCCCACCTTTTCGTGGTAGTAAAACGTCGCGAACAATCGCTCGCCGTCCGAGGCCACGGTCGCCGTTGCTTCTGTATTCTTGGGGTGATTCTTTGGCGGAAAACCGCCTTGATTCACTTCTCGTTGCCACAACAACTTGCCTGTCGCTCGATCAAACGCCAGTACCGAATGAGTCTTTTCCCGTTCGTCTGCGGTTGTCAGAAAGATACGATCTGCGACAACAGTCGGCGACGAATGGCCGCGTCCGGGGACCGGCACTTTCCAGACAAGGTTGTCGGTATCACTCAGGATTGTCGGTACCGGCGTCGAGTCGGCGATGCCATTCCGCGACGGACCACGCCACCACGGCCAATCCCTTTGCGCCGATAGCTGTGGAAAGTCACCGATCCCTTTTTCATCGGCCGCGACAGACAGCGACAGCATCACGCCACAAACAGTCATGCCCAGACACAACCAACATCGTTCGATTCGTTTCGGTCTCACGGACTTTCCTTTAAGAAGGCTTCGCGGAACCCGCAGTTTTTTTTGCATTATGATCATAAAGGGATCAGATGGAAGCACAGGTTCGATCAAGAGGTGACTGACGCCCTCCCCAGAAGTTTTGAACTTGATGAACCATTCCTCATCGGTGGAGAACTTCAACTTTACGCGGAACGTATTGTTCGGGCTATGCGGAGAGAAATACCGTTCGTGCCAGTCTGATCAAGCAGGCGGAAGAATGGCGGTGGAGTGGCCGAGGGTCGGAGGCGTCTTCGCCGAAAGCCCGGCGATTGACATGAGACGTTGATCACGGATTGTCGTCTTAAATCACTGGCGGAAATTTGTGGCGCACACTCGCGCGGGTACAGTGAACGCTCGCATTTCAGCCGGGGAACCGGCGAAAGCGGGTAGCCACGGGCAGACGTCTTCGTCAGCCCGTGGTTATCCGCGGGCGAGGACATTGTTAGCCGCGAATGCGGCGGCAGGTGCACTTGCAAACGCGCCTGCCGCCGCATTCGCGGCTTAAAACAACGACTCGCGTCGAAATCCACAGGCTTCGCCGGGGGCTTGCCTGTGGCTACCTGCTTTCGCCGTAATTCACGGCTAAGACACGACTGGTGAAGCCGACCAGCATGACGCACCAGACGCGTCAGCGTTGACGTGTCGAGTCTTCGGGGCTGGAACGTCTCGCGAAGTATCGGACAACTCAACTTGGATGACAGTCCAATTCAACATCCCACACCAATCTCCGGGGTTTCGGCGAAGACGCCTCCAACCCGCGGCCACCGCCGAGTCAACGAACCGCCGACCGAAGCGGAACTCGCTGCCGTCCGCAAATCCGCTGACAAAGGGAGTCCACTTGGATCAGTCGAATGGATCGAACAGACCGCCGCACGACTCGGATTGGCCTCGACCCTCAGAAATCGAGGTCGCATTGAAATGCATTTCCGACGTGCCGGTGACGAGGGCATAGATGATCGGATCGCCATCGGGCTCGGTCGCCTGCAACCGGTAGACGTACGGTTGTCCCACGAGCAGAGGGGGATTACTGGCCGCGGTTGTTCAGTTGTAGTTGCAACTGTTTTGCCAATGCCGACAGTTGCGACAGGTCGTAGGTCGACAGTTCCTCACGACTCGGTTGCGAAAGGCCCAGAATCGACTGAAGGATTCCGATCTGACCTAACAATTCCCCTTGCTGGCGACCTTCTTGGAGACCTTCCTGGCGACCTTCGTCTCGGGCGTATTCGAGTCGGGCGGCTTCATCCATTTGGAATTTCCGCCGGGCGTCGTACTGCAGCTGTTGTTCGGGGGTTTTCGAGATCATTTCCAGGACTCCTGCCGCTTCCGTAAATTCCTGATCGGGGAACAGGCGCCGCACCTCTTCCACCGTCAGCCGTTCGGCATTCAGGATGAAATAAGCCCATTGCTCAATCGCACTGGCCGTCGACACATTCTCCGCTGTCACGCCCAGTTTTGACAACTGCAAAAGATGAATCTGCAAATCATCCGTCAAGATCCGACCTGAGATATCGCGGAGTCGAAACTCCAAGTGCAGTTCTTCAACGTCCGGGTACATCGGCATCGTCAATACACAAATGATGATTGCCGGATGCAGCGCCGAATAACGATCCCCTTCGTTCAGTTGACCGCCGTACAGGCGAGCCCCGTGATAGACCAGTCGCTGGCTTATCCCCGCTGGCAGCGTCGTCTGCATTTCAATATTCAGCATCCGACCGTCCTGGTCGACCGCCAGAATGTCCAGCACCGACAGCTTATCGTCTTCGTTGCCTTTTCCCAGGAAAGGATTCTGGATCTGGACCGACGTGATCCGCCGCCGCGGAGTCAGCAGGGCATTCAGAAAATGGATCGTGACACGCGTATGCTCGGGGCTGCCGAAGACCAGCTTGAAAGCGAAATCGACTGTCGGACTGATTCCAATGGCCATCAACGTTTTCCCCACTCCCGCTGTCATTCCTCAACGTTTCTGCCCACAATACGGCCTCATCTAACTCTATCGAAGCGCGGAGCTTCAATTCCACCTCATGGCAAACTTCGCTGATAGATAGTCCACGATCGAGATCGAGGACGCGGGAAGCCGAACAGCATAACTCACCAGACGCGCCAGCGTTGACGTGTCGAGTCGTCGGGGCTGGAAC
>Ga0206876_1023_pt1:0-42500 | contig 44572 bp, 29 predicted proteins | sample Alteio_BWOrgCont_10_FD_152619 | JGI IMG/M metagenome (GOLD analysis project Ga0206876, IMG submission 152619) | Enriched cells from forest soil in Barre Woods Harvard Forest LTER site, Petersham, Massachusetts, United States -... | ecosystem: Environmental > Terrestrial > Soil > Temperate...
ACGGGCGCGATGGCGGCGATGCGGTCGGAATAATGGGAACCGAGGGTGAAGGTCAGGCCCGCGCCGTTGGAGAAGCCGGTGACGTAGATGCGGTGGGAATCGATGGGCAGAGTGGCCTGGAATTGGGCGAGGAGGACTTCGAAGAAGTGGACGTCGTTGATGCCGCGGGCGGGGAGGCCGGGGCGTTCGTCGCGCCAGATATGGGGATTGAGGACGAAGCCGCCTTCCTTGTCCGGATTGACGGGCAGGCCCTCGGGGAAGGCGGCGAAGAAATGTTCCTGGTCGGCTTTTTCGGTCCAGCCGTAGGTGCGCGAGGCCTGCAGGGCGGTGCCGCCCGCGCCGTGGAAAAAGAAGACGAGGGGGAGCGATTGACCAGGCTGGAATCCCGTGGGGGTGACGAAAATAAATTTGCGATCGCGATCGTCCACACGGATGGAGACGACGTGGCGTCCGGGTTGGAGCAAGTGGGTGAGGTCGGTTTCGGTGGGCATGGGATGGGAGGTCAGGGCAGCGTGGAGCAACCGTGGAACCGGGGAAAGCAGCAGGCAGACCAGTAGGACAACGAATCGAATCATATACGAGACCAGACGTTGCCAAGTGGCGGAAAGTTACGCGCGGGACGGCTTGGGATCAAGTTAGGGACTTGCCTTTATGGGCAGGGGGAGCTTATGTTTGCTCGTCATTATATGAAGCGCGAATTCTCTCCTCTTTACCTGGCCGTGGTGCTTGTTCTCTTTGGCACGATTTTTAGCCTGATCAGCAGTCGCTTTCCGTTCGTCATCCCGAACTTCTCGCCGTTGATGGCCATTGCTTTTGTGGGCGCGATGTACCTGCCACGTCGCTGGGGCTGGCTGGTCGGTCCGGCGGTGTTGTTGATTACGAATCTGGCTTATCTGGGACGCAATTATGAGGCGGATGGCGCGATGTTCTCGTGGGGGCTGCTCGCCAATCTTGGCGTTTACGCGGCGGCGGGCGGGCTGGGTATTTGGATTGCGCAGAACAAGTCGCTCGGGAAAATTATCGCGGGGAGCCTGGCGTGCTCGCTTTTGTTTTATGTGGTGAGCAATACGGTTTCGTGGTTTTACATCTCGTCCGGTTACGCGCCGACGCTGGCGGGTTGGTGGCAGGCGAACACGGTGGGGTTGCCGGGATTTCCGCCGACGTGGCATTTCCTGCGCAACGCGATGGCGGGGGACCTGGTCTTCGCGCTGGCGCTTGTGCTGGTGCTGGATCGCACTCTCATTCTCGGACAGGCTTCGGCGAAGACTTCGACGCAGGCGGCTTGAGCACGGCCCTTTGGGGTATGACAAGATCGGCATGACGGCAACTATTCTTTTGTGCTAGGCTAGTTGGCTCATGCTTCCGTTGGCCCTCTCCACCTGCTGGAATTCGTATCGTCATCAGGATGGCTACGAGATGTTGAAGGAAATCCGGCAGCTTGGATTTCCGGCGGTCGAACTGGGGCACGCGATCCGCTTTTCGCTCTGGCCGGGGATCGTGAAGGCGTGGGAAGAAAACCTGATCAAGATTGGCTCGCTGCATAATTTCTGCCCGGTGCCGACGAGTGTCTTTCGTCCCCATCCGAATTGTTTTGAGTTTTCCGATTATCGTCCCGCGATCCGTACCGCAGCCCGCAAGGCGAGCGAAGAGACGATCCGCCAGGCGGCGAAGTTGGGCGCGAAAGCGGTGGTCTTTCACCTCGGCAGTGCGGGGCCGTTCGGGGTGACGGACAAGCTGGAAGCGCTTTATTTCAAGGGCGACTTTTTGGGACGAAGGTATAGCCAGATCAAGGTCAAAGCGGTGCAGCAACGCAAAAAACATTTTGAGGTGCTCTGGCCGCGGATCAAGGAGTGTCTCGATCCGCTCGTGGCGATGGCGGGCGAGCACAAGGTGCGACTGGGATTTGAGATCCGGGAGATTTTTGAGGAGTTCCCGCATGAGGAGGAATTTCCGGGCGTGCTCGACACGTATCCGTCGGAGGTGGTGGGGTACTGGCACGATTTTGGGCATTCGGCGCGCAAGGAATTCATGGGCTGGCATTCGCATTTCGAGACGTTGAAATTACGCGCGCCGCGATTGATCGGTTGCCACATCCACGATTGCCGCCGACCGCAAGACGATCACTTGGCGCTGGGACATGGCGAAATCGACTTTCCCGCGCTCTTGCCGCTCGTGCCGGAACCCGCTATCACTGTGCTTGAACTGTCGCCCGGCATACCGGAGGAGCAGGTCATTGCCAGCCGTCATTTATGGAATTCTTACGCCGCCGCCTTGGTCTGATCATTCGGGTCCTGGTCTCTGTCCTGCTCATCGCCTGGCTGATCCGGAAGATCAACTGGAGCAAGTTCTGGGAAATCGTCCGCAATGCGGATATGTACTGGCTGCTGGCGGCGTTCATCTGTTTTGTTCCCGTCATGTTTGTGACGGCGTGGCGCTGGCGGATGCTGTTGCATGTCCATGGGGTGCGGATGCGATTCTGGCGAATTTTTGAACTCAATATGATCGGGCAATTCTTCAGCGCATTTTTGCTCGGGACGACGGGCGGCGATGTGGTCAAAATTTTTTACGTTGTCCGGGCCGTGCCGGATCGCAAGGCGGCGGTCGGTTTTACGGTGGTGGCCGATCGTGTCATCGGCATGATTGCGCTGCTCTTATTGGGCGCGGTGCTGGCGCTGCCCAATCTTGCGCTGCTGACCTCGCGGCACGACACCAAGGTGTACACCGCCGTGTTCTATCTTTTTGTGCTGGGAGGAATCGTGGCTGCCATTGGTGCCTCGATCGGGCCGGCCTTGCTGACGCATCCTAACATTCGCGCCCTGGTCAAACGGCTCCCGATGGCGCATCGGGGCACCTCGATTTACGCGGCCTATGAAAAAACGGCGCGCGCGTTTTGGATCAATTTCGTTGCACTGGTAGGGTCGTTGCCTTCGCATATCTGCATCATCGTGATGGGCTGGTGCATCCTGCAGGCGCTGAATTTGCATCCTCCGCTGCTGGTTTTCGGCGCGATCATGGCCATCGTGAATATGTTGATCGCGCTGCCGATCAGCCTGGCCGGGCTGGGCGTGCGCGAGGTCCTTTACGTGATTTTTCTGGGACTGGTTGGCATTGATCCCGATCACGCGGCGGCTTTTTCGCTGACTTACTTTACGCTTAACCTGGGCTGGAGCCTGGTGGGAGGGCCGTTCTATTTTCTCTATCGCCATGAAACTCACGCGCCGGCGCCGGATGTCACACAGGTCGATCCGGTTTTTTCCCAGCAATGAACCCGCAGGCGCGTGACATCGTCGCTCAACTTCAGCGTGCCGGCCACATCGCTTACTTTGCGGGCGGTTCCGTGCGCGATCAGTTGCTCGGCGTGGAGGCGAAAGACTACGACATCGCCACCGACGCACGCCCCGAGGAGGTGCAGAAGCTTTTTCCGCGCGTCACCGATTTGACCGGAAAATGTTTTGGTGTGGTGCGGGTGATGGTGAAGGAGGAATCTTACGAGGTCGCGACTTTTCGGCAGGACGGTCTCTACAAGGACGGGCGTCATCCGGAATCGGTGAGTTTTGCGACGGCGGAAGAGGATGCGCAGCGGCGCGACTTCACGGTCAACGGGCTTTTTTACGATCCGGTCGCGGAGAAGCTGATCGATTACGTGGGAGGGGAGGCGGACTTGCGTGCGGGAATTATTCGCGCCATTGGCAATCCGGTGGACCGGTTTACGGAGGACCATCTCCGGTTGCTGCGCGCGGTGCGCTTTGCGACGCGGCTTTATTTCAAGATCGAGCCGAAGACGTGGGAGGCGATTTGCGCGCTGGCCTCGAAGATCAAGTCTGTCAGCGCCGAGCGGATTCGCGATGAGTTGAACAAGATTTTCACAGCGGACAAGCCCGAGTTGGGTCTCGATTTGCTCGACCAGAGTGGGTTGTTGAGCGAGGTATTGCCGGACATCGCGGCGTTGCATGGGGTCGAGCAGCCGCCGCAATTTCATCCCGAGGGCGATGTCTTCAAGCATGTGCGCTTGATGTTGTCGAAGATCGAGCATCCGAATCTCGATCTTGCATTGGGCGTCCTCTATCACGATGTCGGAAAGAAGCCGACGTCGAAGACGGACGAGAATGGGCGCATCCGCTTCAACGAGCATGAGAGTGTCGGCGCGGAAATGACGGAGCAGATCATGACGGGCCTGCGTTACGATAACAAAACGATCCAGACGGTGCGGGAACTGGTGCAGCACCACATGCAGTTCAAGGACGTGCCGCACATGCGCCCGAGCACGCTCAAGCGGATGATGGCGAGGCCGACTTTTTCGTTGGAACTTGAATTGCACCGGATCGATTGTGCGAGTTCACATGGCGATTTGAAGCATTACGATTTTCTCAAGCAGCAACTGGAGACGATGAGTGCGGAGGAGATCAGTCCGCCGCTGCTGATTACGGGGAAAGACCTTCTGGCCATGGGCTTGCCTCCGGGCCGTACCATTGGACGGATTATCGATGCAGTGCAGGTCGCGCAGCTCGATGGCACGGTGCAGACTCAGGCCGAAGCTCTGGCGCTGGCGCGGAGGCTCGCGAATAGCGGTGGCGAGACGGGGCCGCTGCCGCCCGATCCTAAAACTCCGAGCAGTTGAAGATGATCCGGTAGGTGCACTGCGGGCTGCGACAGACGACCTTGCATTTTTCCTGGAGCAGGGTTGAGCCACAGACGGGGCAGTGGGCGTCCGTGCTCTTTTCTGATTCGATTTTAGAGAGGCTCTCTTCGGATTCGGACTCTTGATCGATCATGGTTATTTATTCTCATGCTCGCAGGCTTCTCCAAAAGGCAACGCGGCCAAGACCGCAAGTGCATCGAGAAAACCGGGTGCAATAAAACTAAACGATATTCGATCCTTGCCTCCGATATTTCCAAAGTGCCCTGCGGTTGTTCCGTGGACCATTTTAACATCCCCTTTGAGGTCTGTGCTTAGTGATGCCCAAAAATTAAGGCGATTTTGAACTGGGTCGCCTTCGTCGGCAAGTAGGCCATAAGCGCCAATAACAATACCTGAAACTAAATCGTAAACGGTTGCCCTATGCAGGACTGCCAGGTCGGCGACCAAGCCCATTCTTTGGGAGACAACTTGAGGTGTTTCGCCCCGGACCGCAACGCAGACAAAGTCAATAAGGCCCTCCCGTAGTTTAAACATATCTGACTGAGAAGCATTTAAAACCTTATCCATAACTTCTGGTGAAAGGTATTTCGACATCGATTTGCGGATGCGTCGTTTCTCAAAGAAGTCGCGGATCACAACTGGAACGTAGGGTAAACTCCGAAAATTCTCCAGCTCATCCCGTTTTTTCTCTCGTTCCCAAACTCCATTTGGGAACGTCCTTGTTGGCGAAACTCTATTTCGCACTCATGCATGCCAGGGAGTTATTGGGGGGGCGAGCAATGGAGTTGCGACCGACAATTGCGTTCCCAAATGGAGTTTGGGAACGAGGGGAAGGCAGGCTGAACTGATCTTTCGACAAGCTCAAGATGACAGCATTTCTAAAATCGGGAGTTTCGCAGAGATATCTTTCCAGGATGGAGGAATGTGCATCAACCGGTTCTTTTTCGTGTCTGTGACAAATACCAAACCAAATTCCGATATGTAAAGCAAGCTTGACACATTGTGTGGAAAGCTTACTTTCCATTCAAATGAAATTCAAAGCTAGATACTACGTCCTACAAATGACTCTATGCTTTGTAGGTTATGCCCTGGGACTGATCGCATTAAGGCGTTGCGAGTATGAGCACCTAGCAATACCCAAGTACGCTCAGTTTCTTTTGCCGACGCTTCCGATGCTTTGCATGGCGGCCGTCATTGTCCGAGCTGTATCCCAGATGGACGAAATGTGGAGGAAGCTCATCACGGAAAGCATGGCTTTCGCGGGACTGGCCACGGCTTTTACCTGTATCAGTTTCAGCTTTATCCAAGATCTAGGTGGGCCCTTTCACCCTTGGTGGGGCTTTAACATTTTTTGGTCTTACTATTTGATTGGGGCGGCTTGGTCGCGTTGGAGGCTTCGTTGAAAAGCCGGGTAAAGGTGTTACGCGAGCAACAGGGGCTTTCTCAACAACAACTTGGTGACCTCCTTGGGGTCAGCCGACAGACCATCAACGCGATCGAAAACGAACGCTATGATCCCAGCTTGCCGCTGGCCTTTAAAATCTCCCGGCAGTTCAAACGAAAAATCGAGGATATCTTTGTTGTCGATGAAGCCTGATTGATGAGTTAACTCTCTTCACTTACCTCTTAAGCCGCAGGCTGTGAGCGTAAGCGCGGGGGCTTCGCCGATAGGCCTTGTGGAAGACTTTGAAGAACTGGGCGTAGCTACCAAAGCCGACTTCGAGGCAGGCTTCCGTCGCGGTCCGTCCGGTGCCGTCGCCGTAGGCGGTCAGGAAGCGTTCGAGCCGAACCATGTTGCGGTATTCATTGAGGCGCAGACCGGTCTGCCGGTGAAAGAGGCGGCTGAGGTGGGAGGGACTGCTGCCGCAGCGCCGTCCTAATTCCGGCAGCGAAAGCGGGTCGCCGGCTTCCTGAAGCAACTCGATGGCGCGGGCCACGGCGGGATGAAGCGAAGCGACTCCGTGAAAGGCATCACCGTTCTGAAAGACTTGCCAGCAGGTGGTGAGTAAAAAATGCAATCCGCTGTTGAGGAGAGCGGGGTTGGCGTGCTGGTAGCGGACTTCCCCGTTCTGGCCGTAGCCGAGTCCGGCATTCAAGCGCTGGTGATCGACCTGGCCCTCCAGGATATGGCGGCAGACGGAGGAAACGAAGACCGCATCGTTGGCGCGAATGCCGCGGACGAGATAGCCCTCGCGGCGCAGTTGGAGGGTCGCGGCGGAATCAAATCCCAACCGGCGGACCATCTCCGGCTTGAACGCGGCCACGAGCGATTTGCAGGAGTGCGAGCGGTCGAGGAGTTGATGCTCCAGGCCCGGATGAAACCAAATCATGCAACCGGGAAGCAGCTTCTGGCGGCGGCTGCCAATGCGGTAGACGACGGAGCCTTCCACGATCAGGTTGACTTCCATTTCGCGATGACTGTGGGAACGCATGACGGGCGGATTGCGCGAGGCGTCGTAGAGATAGACAAGGCCGTCGTAACTTCGGGGAAGGTGCAAGGAAACGCGCATAACGCAAAAAACGATAAGTTTATCAAAAACTACGACAAGACGGTCGCGGCCTCAAGGACTAGTCTTGCCCGCATGAAATTGAGCGATGATCAGATCAAGGCGTTTCACCGTGACGGCTATGTGCTTGTGCGTGGGATGTTCAACAAGGAAGAAATTGAACTTCTGGGCAAGACGGTCCGCCAGGACAAGGCGATGGACGACAGCGCGTCGGCGGCGGATGACGGCAAGGGGCATCCCGTGCGTCTCTCGCTTTGGAATCATCCGGGCGACGGCATCTACGGGATGTTTGCCCGTTGTCGGCGCATCGTGGATGCGGTGGAGCAATTGCTTGAGGACGAAGTTTATCATTATCACTCGAAGATGATCCTGAAGGATGCGCGCGTGGGCGGCGCGTGGGCATGGCACCAGGACTACGGTTACTGGTACCAGAATGGATGTCTCTACCCCGACATGGCCAGCGTGATGACCGCGGTGGACCGGGCGACGAAGGAGAACGGCTGCCTGCAGGTGTTGCGCGGCTCGCACAAGCTTGGACGCATCAATCACGTTCTCTCCGGCGACCAGGCCGGGGCCGACATGGAGCGGGTCAATGAAGCGGTCAAGCGGATGGAGTTGGTCTATTGCGAAATGGAGCCCGGCGATTCACTCTTTTTCCACGGGAACACGCTGCATTGCTCGGCGCAGAACGAATCCGAATTTTCACGATGGACGTTGATCAGTTGCTATAACGCGAAACACAACGATCCCTACAAGGACTCGCATCATCCGCGCTATACGCCTCTGAAAAAAGTCGACGATGGTGAAGTTCTCCGCGTGGGACGCCTGGGGACGAAAGCGAGCGTCGAGTTTGAGGACTTGAAGAAGACGGATAAGAGCTCGCGGAGTTTGGCGGAGGTATAGACCTGAGGCGTTTCGCGGCGTCGATCGCTTAGTGATGCGTCAACTCGGATTCGGCGTCCTCGTGCGCATCGGCGGTGTCGAGTTCGTGGCGGATGGCTTGGGAGCTGTCCTTCTCGGGGGCCATGATGTGGTAGAGGCAGGGGACGACGATGAGCGAGAAGAGGGTCGAGACGCAAACGCCGCCGATGATGACGACGGCCATGGAGACGCGGACTTCCGCGCCGGGCCCGATGCCGAGCGCGGGGATGATTGAGGCGGCGACGGTGGCCGCGGAGGTCATCACGATGGGGCGCAATCGGATGGGGCCGCCTTCGAGAATGGCCTCGCGCAGGGAGCGTCCGTATTCGACACGCTGTTTGTTGAAGAATTCCACGAGCAGGATCGAGTTTTTCAGCGTGATGCCCATGAGCACGATGATGCCGATGAAGCTGTAAAGATTGAGCGAGTTGTGGGTGAGGAGCAGCGAGAGGAAGGCGCCGGTCAGTGAGAAGGGGAGGGCGATCATCACCGGCACCGGATGGACGAAGCTGTTGAATTGCACGGCCAGCACCATGTAGGAAATGACCAGGCCCATGACGAGTGTGAACATGAAACTCTTGAAGGCGTCGGTGACATCTTTCGACGCGCCGACCTCCATCAGCTCGTAGCCGTCGGGCAGGGTGTCCTTGGCTGTCTGGTGCGCGAACGCCATCACCTTGTCGAGGGACTTGCCGGTGGCCGCGTTGGCGTAGATGTTGATGGCACGCTCGCGCATTTCGCGTGTGATGGTGAGAAGATTTTTTTCTTCGGTGACTTTCGTGACGGATGAGAGCGGGATCAGTTCGCCGTAGCCGGTGCGGATGAGGAGCTTGTTGATGTCGGCGGTGGTTTGCCATTGCTCGGGCAGGAGGCGGATGCGGACGTCGTAACGGCGGATGCCGTTGGTGAAGTAGCCCTGCCGCACGCCGCCGATGGCCGTGTTGATCGTGTCGGCGATGTCCTGCACGCTGACCCCGCTGGCGGCGGCCTTGTCGCGATCGGGTTCGACATGCACCTCGGTGGCGCCGTCGCGAAAATCGGTGTCGACGTCGGTCATCATGCCGCTGTCGGTGAACTTCTTCGTCATCTCGGCGACCTTCGCCTTGAGGACGGTGTAATCGGCGCCGCGCACGCTCATCTCGATGCTCGTGCCGCGCTTGGCCCCGCCGAAACTGCCGGAGGGATTGATCATGTACGCCTTGAAATCCTTGGGGATGCGCTTCTCAATTTTAGTGCGGATGGAGTCCATGATCTCCTGCTGGCTCTGCGTGCGCTTGTTGCGGTCGAGAAGGGAAATAAACGAGATGCCCTTGTTGGTCTCACCGCCGCCAAAGCCGCCGACGTTGAGAAAGTAATGTTTGATGCCGGGTTCGTCCTTGAGGATGTTCTCCAGATCATTGGCCTTGGTCGCGGTGAAGGCGAGCGACGAGCCGACGGGAGTCTGGTAGTCGATGATGAAGACGCCGATGTCCTGCACGGGCATGAATTCCTTTTTGATCCAGGTGACGGAATAGAGCGAGAGAGCAAAAAGGATCAGGGCGATGGAGACGATTTTCCAACGATGGCCGAGGCAAAACGCGAGCGTGTGACGGTATTTGAGCGCGCAAGCGGCGAGGACCCGATTGACGAAAACAGCGAAGCGCGATTCGTCTTCCTTGGCGGTCATGAATTGCGAGCAGCGCATCGGGGTGAGGGTGATCGCTTCCAAAAGCGAGAGGCCGACTGCGGTGGAAATGGTCATGCCGAACTGGAAAAGAAAGACGCCGACGAATCCGTTGACCAGCAAGACCGGGATGAAAACGGCGATGACGGAGATGGTCGCGGCGGTGGCGGCAAAGGTGATTTCGCGTGCGCCGTCGAGCGCGGCCTGCCGTGCGGTCTTGCCCATGTGAAAATGGCGTACGATGTTTTCCAGCACCATGATCGCGTCGTCGACCACGATGCCGATGGCAAGCGACAGGCCCAGCAGCGTGAAGAAATTGATCGTGAACCCGAGCATGTCCATGACGATGAACGTGCCGAGCGCAGAGGTCGGGATGGAGAGCAGCACGTTGAAGGTCGAGGTCCACGAGCCGAGAAACGCCCAGCAAACGAGGCCGGTGACAATGACGGAGAGCAGGACGGTCAGCTCGGTCTCGTTGATCGCCTGGGAGGTGAAAATGGTGCCGTCGAAGTTGACGTACATGTGGAGGTCGGGGGCGGACACGGCCAGTTCCTTGTTGATCTGGTCGACGAAGGCGCGGACGGCCTGTCCCACGGCGACGTCGTTTTCGCCATGCTGTTTTTGGATGCCGACGCCGAGGGTGGTTTTGCCGTCGCTGCGCGCCATGCTGCGCGTGTCGGCTAGGCCGTCCTCAATCGTGGCGACATCGCGCAGGTGAATGTTGGAATGATAAATCCGTGCGCCGCCCCGTTGCGTGATGAGGAGGTTGCCCATCTGCTCGGGCGAAAGCGCCTCGCCCATGGTGCGGACGTTGGCTTCGGTCTGGCCGTTTTCGAGGTAGCCGGAAGTGGTTTCGTTGTTCTCTTCTTTAAGTGTATTGCGGATGTCGAGGATGGTGAGTTGGCGCTCGAGTAGTTTATTATTATCGACCCAGACGCGCAGGTTGCGGTCGGCCCAGCCACCGAGGACGATGTCGCCGACGCCGGGAATGACGCGGAGCCGGTCGCGCATATTCAGGTCGACGTAAGTGAGCACATCCTTGAACGAGCGCTTGGTCGAGGTGACGGCAAGCCACATGATGGGGTTGTCGTCGGTGTTGATCTTGTTGATCGTGGGAGGCTGGACGTCGCTCGGAAATTTCACCGAGCGGAGCTTCGAGTTGGTTTCCTGCAACGCCGCGTCGATGTCTTTTTCCGTGTAGAAAGTGAGTTTGATGTTGGCGGTGCCCTGGCGCATGTTCGACTCGATGTCCTGGATGCCCTGGACTGAAATCACGGCCTGTTCGATGGGGTTGACGATCTCGGTCTCCATGACTTCCGGCGAGGCGCCGACCCAACTGGCGGAGATGGTGAGGACCGGTTGGGTCGCTTCTGGAAGCTGGCTGACGCCGAGATGGAAAAAGCAGATCACGCCGAAGAACATCAGCGCCGACATCAGCATCCAGGCAAAGACCGGACGCCGGATGGAGAGATCGGAGAGGGTCATGTTGCGGGCCGATGAAAGCTATTTTATCGAGGCGAGAGAAGGGGACTTGGGCGGGGTCAAATCGGTTTCGTGGCCGGGGCGCATCGTGGACTGGTCGCCGCCGCCGTAGAGTTCGGCTTCGGGATGCGATTTGCTTTCGAGGTTCACCATGAGGCTGTAGGCGCAGGGGACGACGAGCAGCGTGAAGAAGGTCGAGACGATGACGCCGCCGATGACGGTGATGGCCATGGGAATGCGGCTTTCTGCGCCGGGGCCAAAGGCGAGCGCCGGGGGAATCGCGGCGGCCAGGGTGGCCAGGGAGGTCATCAGGATCGGGCGCAGGCGGACGGGGCCAGCGAAGAGGATGGCGTCGCGCACGGAGAAGCCGTCGAGGTAACGCTTTTGATTGGTGAACTCCACGAGCAAAATGGAATTTTTTTTCACGATGCCCATGAGCAAGACGAGGCCGATGAGGCTGTAGAGATTGATCGATTGGCCCGTGAGCAACAGCGCGAAGAAAGCGCCGCTTACACTGAACGGCAGCGAGAGCAGGACGGCGAAGGGATGGACGAAACTGTTGAACTGCGACGCCAGCACCATGTACGAGACGACGATGCCGAGCCAGAGCGCGAAGGAGAGGCTGGCGAAAGTCTCGCGGAAAGTCTGCGCGCCGCCACCGAGGGAGACCTGGTAGCCGGGCGGCATGATGTTTTTCGCGATGGACTCGGCGAGGTCGAGCGCGGTGGACTGCGATTTGCCGGGCGTGATGTTCGCGAAGATCGAGATGGAACGTTCGCGCAGGCGGCGCGCAATGGTCTGGTAGGTGGGGACGGTCTCGGTCTTGATCACGCTGGAGATGGGGATCAACTCGCCGTAATCCGTGCGAACGTCGAGACTCATGATATCGGCAGGAGTCATGCGCTCGCCACCCTCGAGGCGTAGGCGGACATCGTAGCGGCGGTCCTTGTTGGTGAACTTGCCCTGGGTCGCGCCCCCGATGGCGGCATCGACGGTGGCGGCGATGGTGTCGACGGTGACGCCGGATTGCGTGGCGAGATCGCGGTCGGGATAGATGCGAACCTCGGGCATGCCGGTGCGGAAATCGGTGTCGATGTCCATGAAGTCGCCGGACTGCTTCATGGCGTTGATCACTTCGCCGGCTTTTTGTTCGAGGACTTTATAGTCGGTTCCGCGAAGATTCAGTTCGATGGGGAAGCCGCGTCCGGCGATGAAGTCGTGCGAGGCGAGGTCCTGCGGGACGACGGTGACGTCGGGGATTTTGTTCAACTCGGAGCGCAGGGTGTCCATGAGGGTGAACTGGCCAAGTGTGCGTTTCGATTTGGGTTGGAGGGTCACATAAATCAGCGCACTGTTCACCTGGCCGTCGGTGACAGCGCCATCCGCCGCGCCGGTATCAGTGGTGAAGCCGCCGACGGTTGAGAAAAAGTGGTCGATCTCAGGATGCTGGCTGAGGATTTTTTCGGCCTCGACGAGTTTGCCTTCCGTGAAGGCGAGTGAAGAACTGACCGGCGTCTGCACACGAATGAGGAAGGCGCTCTGGTCCTGTCGCGGCAAGAATTCCTTGGGCAAAATGTAGGCGAGGCCGAGCGAGAAGAGAAAGATGACCATCGAGGCCAGGATGACGAGCCAGCGATGATCGAGGCAGACGGCGAGGATGCCGCGATAAACCCGGCCGATCTTGTCGAACTGCACGGCGGCCCAATGGGCATAACCGCTGCGGGTATCGCCCATGAATTGGGAGCAGCGCATCGGCGTGACGGTGATGGCCTCGACCAGTGACAGCAGCACGGCGGCGGAAATGGTGATGCCGAATTGGAAGAAGAAGCGGCCGATGATTCCGCTCATGAACGCGACGGGCAGAAAGATCGCGACGACGGCGATGGTGGCGGCGAGTGCGGCGAAGGTGATTTCGCGTGCGCCGTCCCGCGAGGCGAGCACTTTGCTTTTGCCCATCTCGCGGTGGCGCACGATGTTTTCCAGCACCATGATGGCGTCATCGACCACGATACCGATGGCGAGCGAAAGCCCGAGCAGCGTGAAAAAGTTGAGCGTGAAGCCCATGAAATAGAGCACCATGAACGTGCCCATGACAGAGGTCGGAATGGAGAGCAGGACGTTGAAGGTCGAGCTCCACGAACCGAGAAAGAGAAAGCAGACCAGGCTGGTGATGACCGCCGAAAGGATGAGGGTGAACTCGGTCTCGTGGATCGCGTCCTCGATGAAAACGCTGCTGTCGAAATTGACGTCGATGGTGATATCGGAGGGCAGGTTTTTGCGCAGTTCGGCGAGCCGCGCCTTCACGGCCTGTGCGACGGCGACGGAATTTGCGCCGTGCTGCTTCTTGATCCCGATGCCGATGCCGGGCTTGCCGTTCACGATGGCCGCGTGCCGGATATCGTCGAGGCCGTCCTCCACGCGGGCAACATCGCGGATGCGGATGTTCGAATTATAGATCGCTTCGCCGCCGCGCTTCTTGATCTGGATTTCGCCCACCGCCTCGGGCGTGACGCCTTCGCCCATGGTGCGGACGTTGAATTCGTTGCTCGAATTCTCGAGGTACCCGGCGGCCTCCTCGACCTGTTCCGTCTCGAGCGCGGCCTTGACGTCGAGCATGGTGAGTTGCAGCGGCTTAAGCTTGTTGTTGTCGACCCAGACGCGCAGATTGCGCTGCTGGTAACCGGCAAGCGTGACCTCGCCGACGCCTGGCAGGATCTTGAGTTGGTCGGTGACATTCAACTCGAGATATTCGGTCAGGGCATGCACGTCGCGCTTGGTGGACGATGCGCTGAGCAGCACGATCGGCTGGTCCTCGGGGTTGGTCTTGATGATGGTGGGCGTGTCGGCACCGAGCGGCAAAGTGACGTTGCTGAGCTTTGATTGCACTTCGGTCAACGCCGCGTCGATGTTGCGGTTGATCTCGAATTCGAGCGTGATCGAGGCCTGCCCCTGTTGAATCTGCGAGGTGACGTTGCGGATGCCCTGGGTCGAGATGAGCTGCTCCTCGATCCGGTCGACGATTTCCGTTTCCATCACCTCCGGCGCGGAGCCGCTCCAGGTGGCGTTGACAGTCAGCACGGGAAAGTCGACATCGGGCTGCTCGCTGACGCCGAGGCGCGAGAGACCGATCGCGCCGAAAATAATCAGCGAGGCCATCAACATCCACGCGAAGACCGGTCGCCGGATCGAGAGATCGGCGAGCGAGGCGAAGGACGATCCCCGGCGGGCGAGGATCGTCTGCTTGGTGGAGGATGGGGACGTATCCATGAACTTACGGTGCGACCACGGTCGATTTAATCGGCAGGGCCTCGTTGTTGGCGCCCGGGCCGGTAGCCGCCGTGCCCGCCGCGACGTGCAGGTTGATGAGGTTGAGCCGCGCCGCCATGTTGGCGTCGTGCAGGCCCTGGCGTGCGCTCTGGTAATCTTGGAGGGCGGTCAGGACGTCGAGATTGTCAACGACTCCCCTTTTATAATCATCCACCTGCGCCACGATATTTTTCGCGGCGAGCAGGGCCGCCTCGCGCAAGACTACGACCTGCGCGACGCTAGCGTTGAAATTTACATACGCGGTCCGCGTGTCCTCGTCGGAAGTCCGTTGCAATTGCTCGACGTTGAGTTTGCTCTGCCGCACCAACTCCTTGTTCTGGTGGATTTGCCCGATGATGAGGCCGCCGTCGAAGATCGGCATGGAAACTTCAATCGTCATGGTGCCGTTGATCTGATTGGAGACGGGATCCTGCGAGGCGAGATAATTGCCGTTGGCCGTGACGGTGGGCCAGAGTTGCCCTTGGGCCACGGAGAGATTTCGCTCGGCCTGGCGCAGGCTCTCCAATTGCGAGAGGACATCCGGTCGCTTCAAGCTGTCCCGGACGTAGCCTTCGAGTTGTGAGGCGTTCGGAAATTGCACGGTCTCCTTGAGCGTGAAGTAGCCGGACGGAATGCCGGTGTAGAAAGCGAGCGTCTCCTTCGCGGCGTTGAGCGAGCCGAGTTGCTTTTGATAAGTCACCTGGGCATTGGCGAGGTCGGTCTGCGCCTGCAATTCTTCCGACGGACGCGAGCGGCCCAGTTTCACGCGGTCGCGCAGATCGTCGACGCGCGCTTTCAAGGCGTCGATGAGGTCGGCCTGGATGTACATGTCGCCCTCGAACTGGAGCACGTCGTAAAAGGCCTGCGCGACGTCCTGGTAAATCGTCTGGTAATTACGGGCCAGCGTCTGCTTCTTCGCGGCCACGGCGGCGGAACTGGCGCCCACCGCGTTCCAGTTCTGGCCGCCGTTGAAAACGGTGTAGCTCATCGAAATGTTCGATTGTGATGTGTAGGTGCGGTTGCCGGTGATGATCGAGTTGCCCTGGATGTTGACTCCACTGCTGGCCTGGCTGCGGTAATGCAGGAATTGCTGCTGGTTGCTCCCGGTGAAGGAGGGCCACAAGGCGGCGATCGACTGGCTCAACTGGGCCTGCGCGATGTAGATGTCCTGCATGCTGATCTTGAGCGAATCGTCGCGGATGGCGGTGAGTTGAAAGCAGGTCTGGAGATCGAGCGCCTTGGGATCGTGGTTGAACTGCGCGATGGGGGAGACGGTGGCCAACTCCGGGTGGCTGGCCTTGACCGCCGAGGGGACGGGGCGGACATCGGCGAGATCGGTGGGCGGCGCATTGGTGATCGCGGGGAGGGTGATCATCGGGACGGCGTTCGTGTCGCCAGGATTCGCAGTCGTGGATGGAACGGTGACGATGGTCGTGGTGCCCGCGGCGGTCGGGGCCGCGTTGGTGGTCACGGCTAGTTCCGACGGAGTGGCCACGGTATTGGTGGTCTGACCTTCGACACCGAGCAGCGACAAACCGAGGCTGGCGACGATTGCTCCGACCTTGGCCAAGCGAGAAGCGCGCTTGGGAGCATGACCGTTCGCCGGGCGTTGTTCCTTACCGGCTGCACCGGTGAGAAAAAGTTCAATCATGCGTTTGGGTTCCATTCTCGGAGGAGGCCCGGGAGGAAGTGCGCCATTGGATGATCGCAGGCCCGGCGGTGGCCCCATCTTTTTGAATTTGGATTCGAAGACCGCAAGGACGGTCGAGTGCTGGACGAGATGAAAGTAAGCCTGGGTCAGTTCATTCACATCAAAAGCGGCGTTCAGGTCTTTTCTTTTCAGGCCAGCCTCGATGATTTCGCGGATAAACATGAATGACTCGCGCATCTTGTGATGCTTTTGCATGCCGGAGGGGATTTCGCCCGGCGCGGCGAAGGCGATGGAAAAGCAGAGGCGCAACAGGTCGGGCTGGCGACGGGCAAAATCAGTCACGGCGACGATGATGGCGGTGAGTTGATCGACTGTCGCCATCTCGGGCGGCGCGGCCTGGCGCATCAGTTGCAGTCGGTCGTCCATGGCCTGGTCGACGAGCGCTTGGAAGAGTCCTTCCTTGCTTTGGAAATAATAATAGAGCGTCGGTTTGGTAACCTTTGCTTCCTCGGTGATGTCCTGTACGGAGGTGCCGGCATAACCGCGATTGGCAAACTGTTTCAAGCCGGCATCAAGCAGGCGCTGACGTGGATCTGAGACGATTTTCCCCATGCTGTGATACGCTCGCAGAAGGCATTCAGGCGTCAACCGAAAAAGTTACCTACCGGTCGGTAGGATTGAGTTATTAGTGTAGCGGCGGTCTATGACCGCCGGACTTATTGGCTTTTCGCTTCAGGAAGCCGCCGAGAGGTGGCGCATGCCTCACGGACGGCTTCTTGTGCGCTGCGCGCACCGGGACAACCAGTTGTCCCGGCTACCCTCGTTCGGAATCTTTTTGCCTTAGGCCTTGGGTTGCCTAAAAAGCAGATCGAAGCGCGCAGGAAGCGATTCTTTGTTGTTCGCAGCTGCGATTGGCAATAAAGATGAATTTGACGTGGCTCTTTTTAAATCTTACTCGGATTATCAACCAAAGGGAGAAGCTCTTTTTTCATACTCCGAGAGTGCGGTGGTTCATCGCTATTCCAAATGGGTGAAGCCCAAAGCGGGACTTTATTTCACGCTGGGCATTGGTGTCTTCTTTTGGTTTTCGATTTTTGCCATTTTCCTCAATGACGGTGTATTTAGTTGGTCCGACATAAGACATGGATTAACTCAGTTTCCGGGAGGCTATTTTTTCTTTTGTTGGGTAGCACTCATTATCCTGATTAATTTGCTTCATCGTCCCGGTGCGCGTGATCATGTTTTTTACAACAATGTTTGCAAAATCTACCAAGGTGCTCGCAAGCAACCCTATCGGTGGATTCTTCCTGAGGAAATCGAGTATATGGTTTGGGAGAGGGTGAACTACAAAAGGGAAGATTTCTATGTGGTAACAATCCGATTTAAATCGCTGCAACCGAAGTTTCTTGGTCGCCCTTCCAATATCAAGTTTGGAATCGACGGTTGTTTCACTATCGAAAACTTGGCAAATTGGGCAAAGGAACGAGGTGTTCCTTTGCAGCAGAATCTGGTGAAAGTTGCCTAAATAAAGTAAGGGCTGACCGCTTCCTGTCCCGCTATGCGGGACCCGGGCAACAAGTAGCCCGGGCCACCCAATCACCGGCGGTCATAGACCGCCGCTACATTGGGGGAAATCGTCGCGAGGAGTTCCTCCGCGCGCTTTTGGGCGAGGGCCATGCGGGGATAGCGGACTTCGCGGTAGCCGGTGGCTTCTTCGGGGAGGCGCAGGAGCTTGAGCCAGGTGGCGTAGGAGGCGGAATCGCTCGGCGCGGCGAATTGATCGGCGAGGTCGAAGTACCAGGCGCGGAAGGCGCGTTCGCGGGCGTGCCAGGCGGGGAGAAGGCGGCGTAGGAACTTGGCGCGGCGCATGACGCGGAGCATCCAGGGGCGGGTCTTGAGCTTGAAGCGGAGCGTACGCTTGCCGATCGTGAACTCGGGGCGATTGAGATGGCGATGGATGATCTTGTCGCCGAGTTCGGGGCGGACGTTGTAGCGCTCGAGGTCGCGCTCAACTTTTTCTTCGCTGCTGAGCAGCCACGCGACGTAGACTTCGTCCTTGATCGCCATGACGCGATGCAGGTTCCAGAGCGCGGCCTGGGTCGCGGCGTAGCCGAACTGGGCGGAATCCTTCGCATGGACCCGCAGCAAACGCGCGACGTAATCCTCGGCATAGGCGAGGTCCTCGTAGCGGATCAAATCGTAAATGCGTTGGGCGAGGAGCGATTCGTGCCGCGCGTCGAGCGTCAGTTTTTCGCGCGCGCTGGTGACGAGTTGCCAATATTGCGGGGCGAGCTTTTCACCGTCCTTGCCCGTGCGCTTGAGCCGTGCCGATTTCTCTGCGACGACATCATGATAGGAAGCGTCGTCGGAAGAAGCGGCGACTGGCGCAGTAATCGCATCGTGCGCGATCTTGCGGCCCAGCTTGAACGCCATCCAATTTTCCGTCGCCGCGCTGCCCATGGTTTCCTGGATGCCGTACTCGAGGCTGTCGAGGGAGAGGGGCAGTTCGCCGCGCTGGAAGGCGATGCCGAGCATGATGACATTGACGTAGAGCTTGGTGCCGAAAAGACGCTCGGAAAGAACCGAGACATCAGCGCTGAAATAGCCGGTGGAGTCGGTGTATTTGCGCAGGGTCGTCTCGAGCGTATCGACGCAGAAATCGTCAGTGCCGAGGAGCGTGTTGATGGTCGGAGTCTTCTGCCGGTTGACGATGACGCGCGTCTTGCGCCCGCCGACGCGAAGGTTGCCCTTGGGATCGAGCCCGCGCGCGGCCTCGAGGATATCGACGCCGAGCATGAGATCGGCCTTGCCGTAGGGGATGATGGGCGAGACGTGATTGCAGCCGGGCTTAAGGAACGTGATGTGCGAGTAGACGCCGCCGTTGCGGATGGCGAGGCCGTTCTTGTCGCTGAAGACGACATTGAATCCTTCGCGATGCCCGGCGCGGACGAGCGTCGCCGTGGCCACGCCGATGCCCATGCCGCCGACCCCGGCGAGGTAGCCGTGCCAGGCGTGGGCGAAGTCGCGCCGGTCGGGCAGGGGGATTTCTTCCTTGTCGAGATCGGGCAGATGCGAGAGCGGTTTCTGTGAGCGGACAGCGGTGATTTCCTCGAAGGCCGGGCAGGCGTCGAGCTTCGTGCAGGCGGTGTCGTTCACGCACCACGAGAGATCAGTCTGCACCTTGCGGCCAAAGTCGGTCTCGGTAAAAGTCAGGCCGGGGCAGCCGGTCGCGCGCGTGCAGACGAGGCACTGCTCGCAGGCGTCCGCGTTGATGCCGATGTAACGCTTGGTCTCGACGAAGCCTTTTTCGCGGGCCTCGCGGCGCTCCTCGCGATTGCGGCGGCGATGGAACGTGATGCCGCATTCCTTGTCGGCGACGACGACCTTGACGCCATTTTTCAGCACGGTCGATTCCAGCAGGCTGCGGTAGTCCTCGCGCTGGGCCGGGTTGGTGCGGATGACCTCGACCGATTTGTCCTCGATCATGGCCTCGATGATCTTCTCAATTTTCTGCACCCAGGTCTCGTTGCCGAGCAGGTCGTACTCGAGGCCGGGCGTGGTCTGCTGGCCGGTCATCGCGGTCGTCTTGTTGTCGAGGATGACGTAGGTGATGTCCTGGCCGTTCTTGATCGAGTTCGAAATCGCGAGCTGGCCGCTGTGGAAAAATGTCGAGTCGCCCATGAAGACAACCTGCTTGTTGGTGATGAACGGATCAATGCCGAGGCCCGTCCCGCCGCCGAGTCCCATGCCGCTGTAATTATGCATGAGCTGCTTGTTGGGCTCGAACATGAGCATGGTGTAGCAGCCGGTATCGCCGTGGAAGACGAGGTCGACTGGCTCGCGCCGATGCGTCGTGCGCATGTAATTGGCATCGGCGAAGACGCGCTTGATCTCATCGAGGACGCTGGCCGAATCGCGATGCGGGCAACCGGGGCAGAAGGTCGGCGTGCGTGGGGCGAGTTGCACGTCCATCGCGCCGTTCTCTTTGAGGAGAGCCAGTTCGTGGTCGATGTGGGCGAGGTCGAGTTTCAGCTTGGGCGAGGCCAATTCGGTGATGAGCGGCGCGAGTAATTCCACCAGCACGGAGGAATTGAAGCCGCGCGTGGAGGGAAGGCCCTCGCGTCCGCCGGGGAACATCTTGCCGTAGACGGGGACGGCGGGCTTGCCGGTCATCGCGCGGCGGGCGAGAAGTTGGACGACCTGCTCTTCCAGGAAGCCGCGTCGTTCTTCGACGACGACGACGTTCTCGACTTGATCCGCGAAGGTGTCGATGAGATCGGGATCGAGCGGATACGTAACGCCGAGCTTGAGCAGCGGGAAGACATCGGTGAGGCCGAGTTGCGCCAGCGCGTGCTCTAGATACGAGTAAGCGAGGGCGGAGCTGATGAAACCGAGTGGGACTTTTCCTTTCGCGCGCCCGGGAGTGATGCGGTTGACGCCATGCTTGCGCGCGCTGGCCCAGAGGCGGCGGTAGCGTTCGGGGAAACCCTGCTCGCGTCGCCAGGTGCGGGGAGGGAGCAGGACCATCTTCTCGAAATCGACCTTGGCCGTATCGAGTTGGATCGGGTTGTGCGTATTGACCCGCGGGAAATGATTGCGCGCGACATCGACCGAGCCGCCGCCGTCAGCCTGGTTCGTGGTGACGAGGAAGCCGACGTAGAGTTCGCTTTCGCGCGAGAGCTTGAACGCGAGGTCGACCCAGTCTTTCATTTCCTGGTTCGTGGTCGGCTCCAGGATGGGCATGTAGATGTGTTTGCAGAGATAGCGCGAGTCGGCGGGCACCTGGGTCGAGTCGCTCCACGGATCGTCGCCCATGACGACGACTACGCCGCCCTCGGGGTGCGCCCCGGCGAGATTGCCCAGCGCGAGCGCGTCGGTGGCGACGTGCAGGCCGACGCTTTTCATCACGCACATCGCGCGCAGGCCATGCATTTGCGAGCCGTTGACCATCGCGGCGGAAAGCGCCTCGTTGTTGGCCAGCACGGCGCTGATGCCGTATTGCTTGGGGATTTCCTGGATCGCCTCGATGCAATCGAAAAAACCGGAGACGGGCGAGCCGGGATAGCCCGTCCAGAGATGAGTGCCCCCTTCGGTTTCGAGCAGCCCCTTGACGAGCAACTCGTTACCTAAAAAGACCTCGGTGCCTTCTTCCTTGAGAAATCGCGGATCGACCTTCAAGTGTCCTCTCGGTTGGGGTGGATCGGGAACCGCCGCTTCCTCGTTCGGCGTGTTCCTCAGAGCGAAAATTTAGGTGAATAACCCTTCTAGGCCAAGGGAAAAGCTGAGGCTGTTCTCCAATGTAGCGGCGGTCTATGACCGTCGCATTCTGACCTCGTCGTCGGTGGTAGCCGTCGCGGACCCTCGCGACGGTGTCTTTCCCTCGTTCCCAAACTCTATTTGGGAACGCAATTGTCCGCGCAATTCTATTGCCCCTTGACGCCCGGTTTCCGTTTAAGGGCGTTGGGTCGGCAATGGAGTTGCCTAAGCAAGGGCGTTCCCAAATAGAGTTTGGGAACGAGGGAATCGTGTTCTACGCTCAACAGTGAGCGAGGGCGTCAATTCACTTTCAGGCTTGCTCGACAGAGTCACTGAAAAGGGAGTGCAGAAAGAATGGTACAGTCTGGATTTTTCTAAAGCCTCATGCTGGTTGAGGGACTACCGGAGGCAAAGCTAATCCTCATTCTTGATAGGATCTTCGATCTGGCTTGCTTTGGCCGATGACCGGCGACATATACGGGAACCATGGCCACGAAGATTCTTTTGGATACTGATATCGGCGGCGATGTCGACGATGCGGTCTGTCTGGCCTACTTGCTGGCCAATCCCGATTGCGATTTGCTGGGGATTACCACGGTGACGGGCGACACCGCCAAGCGCGCCAGTGTGGCTTCCGTGCTCTGCAAGATCGCGGGCAAGAAGATTCCCATTCATCCGGGACGGCGGCACGCGCTGATTCTCGACACCCGGGAGCACACGGTCCCGCAGGCGGCGGCCCTGGACAAGTGGGACCACGACACCGATTTCAGCCGGGGGGAAGCGATTGCGTTTATGCGGCAGACGATCCGGGACAACCCGGGCGAGGTCGTCTTACTCGGCATCGGGCCGATGACGAATATCGCCGCGCTCTTTGCCGCCGATGAGGAAATTCCCCAGCTCTTGAAAGGGCTGGTGATCATGTGCGGGGTCTTCAAGGGGCGCAACTATGAGTTGGAGTGGAACGCGCTGGTTGATCCGCCAGCCACCGCCATCGCCTATCGTGCCGTCCCGCCCTACCATCGCTCGATCGGGCTGGATGTGACCAACCAGTTGACCATGCCGGCGGACGAGGTGCGGAAGCGATTCAAGGCGCCGCTACTCCGCCCGGTGCTGGATTTCGCGGAGGTCTGGTTCCAGCGGTACCCGACGATGTGGTTCCACGATCCGCTGGCGGCCGCAGTTATTTTCGACGAGACCCTTGTTGGCTATGAGACGGGCCGCGTCGAAGTGGAATTGAAGAGCGATCGCACCCCAGGGCAGACGTATTGGTTTCCCGATGACCCGGCCGGATATCATCAGGTGGCCATGACGATTGAGCCACAACGCTTCTTTGACCACTATTTCAGCTTTTTCAAGTAGACTTTTCAACTTGCTGGGGGTGTTCTGTTTGTTCAGGATGAATTTGAAATGCTCGGGATCCTGCTCTGAGATTTTATTCGAATAACGCATGGTCCCTTTGTCCAAGAATACCGTTTGGGAGAGTTCGCGGCGGGAAGTTGTTTTTGTTGGGATCATTCTCCTGACGTTTATCGCGATTAACTTCAGTGTCGCGTGTCGCACCCCGACGGTGTTTCCCGATGAGCCCGAATATTCCGATCCAGCGGTGAATCTGTATTTGGGAGACGGATTTACCTCCACGATGTGGGCGCAGGGGCGGCATGACTTTTGGGTCGGCAATGTGCCGGCCTATCAAATTCTTCTCGCCGGTTTTTTCAAGTTGTTCGGGGTCGGTTTTCTTCAGGCCCGGATGGTCAATACCTTGCTGGCGGCACTCGCGGCGGGGATGATCTGGCTGGCGCTCAAGCGCACGGAATTAATCAAGACCGCGCCCTATCGACTTCTGAGCGTGGTCCTTATTTTATCGGGATCGGTCAGCACCCAGACGATCCGGACCATTCGACCGGACACGACCATGTTCACCGTATGCGCGGCGGTCTTTTTGGCGTGGACCGTTCGTTCCGAGAAGCTGCGCTGGCTTGCGGTTATTTTGGCCAGCTCGCTGCTTTTGCCCGCGGGCATACCGATGCTTCCCTACGGGATACTCATGCTCGGTCTCTATATGATCGCCTTCGGTTTTGACTCCATCAAGACCGTTGCCGCCACTCTGGCCGGAATGATGTTGGGCGTGGGATGGCTCTGCCTGTTTTACAGTTATTTTTCTTCGATCCGCAATTTTCTGGACAACATTCTTCCGTTCACCGTGATGAAAGCGGGCGATGCTTCCTTTACGCAAAAAATAATCGGTAAATTCGTGGGCGATCCCCTGGACAGCCCGGACACGGTCTTCACCTCCTTCTTCGGTAAGCCCCTTGAGTTCATCAATCCCAAGACGCTTTTTGATTATAGCTCCGCGATGTTGTTTTTAATTATTCTCGGACTGGCCGTTTTCCATTGGGCCACACTGGGTAAAGCGCAGAAGAAAATAGTCATCTTCGCCCTCTTGATGGTCCTGGTCGTGCCTCCCTGTCTTCACATCGCGGGCCATTATCGTTCCATGTACCGCTGGATGACCTATATGCCGCTTTGCGTTCTGGCGCCTTGCCTGGCGGAATCGATCTTGAAGGAGTCGAAAGCACCGACGGTCCGGCGAATCGTGGCGGGAATTTTCTTTACGGCGATCGTGTTGGGTATTCCCGCGCGAACGCTCTTGATCCTTCCGTGGTGGTCGGAGCGATCGGTTGGGCCGCTGGATGCCGCGGCGGAAAGAGTCGTCACGAAATCGGATGTGGTGATCGGTGACTGCAAAGTCTATTTTGCCGTTCGCCCCCTGGCCAAAACGGTTTTTTTGCTCGGGTTACCGGCGAACGGACGCTTCGACCGGATCAAGGACCTGCCCAAATCCGAGATTACCCTTCTTTGCCTCAAGCCCGAGGAATTGGATGAAATGGTCGGGATCGTCGGCGGAAACTGGCAACGGGTGGCCTCGGGAAATCCTGAGCAAGAGAACGAATTGGCCCGGACCCGCTACAATATTAACTTCTATCGAAGAGTTGCAACGGGCGAGGGTAACTGATGGCAAAGGCGGGCCCGGCGCGGTTTTAATTCGAGGTCACGTCAGTCCTCATTCAACCGGTTGATGAGTTTGCGCAGGAAGCCGTAGTGGATGCGGTTGAAGGTGAGGCAGAGGCGCGGGAGCTTGGCGATTTTGGGTTCGTTGGCTTCCTGGGGCAGGGCGTCGCGCTGGAACATTTCGCCGGTGGGTTGAAGGATGCTGAGGAATTCGCGGCGCAATTCGGCCAACCTGGTTTCGCTGATGGTGCGTTGGAGGCGGATGACGAGGTAGGGCCCGACGAAGCGGTAGGAGTGGAAATTGCGGTAGTAGCGCAAAATCTCGTCACGCGCTTCCTTGACGCTGTCGGTGACTTTGAAGAGGTCGAAGTCCTCGGCGGAGATCAGTTTGTGCGCCATGAGATTTTCGCTGACGTAATGGATGAAGCTTTTCCAGAACGTGCCGCCCGGTTCGTCGATCAGCACCATGGGGATGAGGCGCGCCTTGCCGGTCTGCAGCAGGGTCAACACTTCCATGCCTTCGTCGAGCGTGCCGAAGCCGCCGGGAAAGGCCGTGACCGCGCTGGCCTCGCGCAGGAAGGTGAGTTTGCGCGTGAAGAAATAGCGAAAGGTCACGAGCTTGGGGTCGTGGTCGATGACGGCGTTGGCGTGTTGCTCGAAGGGCAGCATGATGTTGAGCCCGAAACTTTTCTCCGCGCCAGCTCCCTGTTGAGCGGCGGCCATGATGCCATTGCCCGCGCCGGTGATGGTCATGTAACCGGCGTCGGTCATCAGGCGGCCGAATTCCATCGCGCTTTTGTAGGCGGGCGCGTCGGAAGGCGTGCGGGCCGAACCGAAGATGCAGACTTTCTTGAAACCGCGATAAGGCGAGAAGACCTTTTGCGCGTACCGCAACTCCGCGAGCGACCGCTTGAAGAGGACCATGTCGCTGGAGGTGGGGTCCTGCTGCGAAAGTCGGTAGAGCGAAGCGATCATCTCGGCGAAATCGTCGGAGAATTCCGGGACCTTCCACTTGGCCACAAATTGGAGGATGTCCTCGTTGACCGCCAAATCCTCGGTGAGCCGCAGGCCGTTTTTTCTTTGTTTCATGGAAAGATCAGGGTTTTCACCCGTCCTCAAACTGGCAAGCTTCCGGTTGAATGGCAAAGCTTCTCGATCTCCTCAACGAGCGCGTCGTCCTCGGCGACGGCGCGACGGGCACCTATCTTTATGAGCTGGGTGTGCCGCTGAATCATTGCCTGGAGGAGTTGAACGTGACGCGACCGGAGTTGCTGACGCGCGTCTACCAGGAGTACGCCGATGCCGGCGCGCAGGTGATCGAGACGAATAGTTTTGGCGCGAACCGTCTGCGCCTGGCCCGCTATGGGCTGGAGCATCAGGTCAGCGAGATCAACTGGCGCGCCGCCCAGGTTGTGAAAGCGGCGCTCAAGGGTCGCGATGTTTTTGTCGGCGGATCGGTCGGGCCGCTTTCTCTGCGTCCGGCAGACGGGGAGATTTCTGCCGACGACAAGAAGGCGCTGTTTCGCGAGCAAATCGGCGCGCTGCTCGATGGCGGCTGCGATTTGATTTTTCTGGAGACGTTCACGGCGCTGGATGAATTGCTCCTTGCGCTGAATGTCTTTCAAAATCTGACCAATATTCCGGTGGTGACTTCGCTCGGCGTCAGTGAAGAAGGCCGTCTCGTTTCGGGGGAGACTTTTCCGGAGGCGGTGAAAATCCTGCAAGCTGCGGGCGCGGATATCGTCGGCATCAACGGGACCTGCGGCCCGCAGGCGTGCCTCCATCTCCTCTCGAAACTGGCCGTGGCCGAGGGTGATTTGCTTTCCGTTTTCCCCAACGCGGGCAAGCCGGAGTTTTACGAGGGCCGATTTAATTATGCGGCAAGCGCGGAATACTTTGCCGCCACGCTTCCGCGATTAGTGGAGGAAGGCGCGCGATTGATCGGCGGCGATTACGGCACGCGTCCGGAGCATATCGCCGCCATGGCGCCGATCTTGCGCGAACTGAAACCGGTGCGCGTGAAGAAACTTTCAACCACCGCAACCCGCCCACGCGTAGAGACCTCAGAACCGGAGATCAAGACGACAGCGCGCGAGGAGGAAACTTCCATTCTCAATCAACTCAAGCAAAAGCATGTCTGCATCGTCGAACTCGATTCGCCGAAGACGCTTTCCATGGACAAGTTCCTCGCCGGGGCGAAGGCGCTCAAGAAAGCTGGAGCGGCGGCCATCACGCTGGCGGACAATTCGTTGGCCATTTTGCGCGTGAGCAATTTTGCCGCAGCCATCCGCGTGCGGGAGGAAGTCGGCCTGACATCGCTCATCCATCTCGCCTGCCGCGACCGCAATTTGCTCGGCCTCCAGTCGGAGATCATGGGACTCGGCACGCTCGGTTTCCGCCATGTGCTGGCGTTGACGGGCGATCCGGCGAAGGTGGGCGATCATCCCGGCGCGACTTCGGTTTACGATCTCAATTCGGTTGGCCTGATCAAGCTGCTCGCGGGGATGAATCGCGGCGTCAACGCGGTGGGACGTCCCTTGAACGGCCAGACTAAATTTATCATCGGTTGCGCCTTCAATCCCAACGCGCTGAATTTCGATTCGCAGGTGAAAAAGCTCGAGAGCAAGCTGGCGGCGGGCGCGCAATATGTGATGACCCAGCCGGTCTTCGATCTCGACTTGGCGCGGCACACGGTGGCGAGGCTCAAGCCGCTGGGCGTCCCGGTTTTTCTCGGCGTCATGCCGCTGCTCAGTTCGCGCAACGCCGAGTTCCTCCACAACGAAGTGCCGGGCATCAAGATCGCCGAGCCGTTGCGCGAGCGCTTGCGCCAGTGCGCTGACGATCCCGCCGCGACGCGGATCGGCCTGGAAGTGGCGCGCGAGGTGCGCGATGTCGCCCTGGAAGCTTTCGGCGGGGTCTATCTCATCACGCCGTTTCTGCGCTACGAAGTTAGCGTGGAACTGATGGGCTAATGCGCGCCGTACGCCGCCTTGGCTGGGTTCTGGACTGTTCCGCCCGATGATTCCGTCACGGCGGCGGGTACGGCGGGAGTTGCGTTAGGGTCCGACTTGGCGCCCACGGTGTAACCGACTCCGCGCCACTTACCGTCTTCGAGGCGCATGATGACCATTTCCACCACGTCGCCCTGTTTTTTGGTGGTGGTATCGAAGGTAATGGCCATGCATTCGCCGTTCAGGCCGGAAATCCCATTAGGCTGGTAGAGATGTTGGGCCTGTTTCCGATCGATAATCGGGCCCCATGCTTCCCGGACGATCTTAAGCGAGACCACCCAGTCCTTTTTATCCGGAAGCTTTTGGTAAAGGCCCTGGCCGGCCATGTCGTAGCTCTCTTCATACTTGCCGGCGTCAATCGTGCTCAGCCAGGTTTGGGCCGCGGGCAGGGCGCTATTGATGGGGTCGTCCGCCGAGGCGCGGGAAACCGCCGTCAAAAGGAGACAGCACGTGACGAAGGGGACCAGGAGGCGATGGATCATGGGGAGGGCTTTCATCTTATTTGCGTTTGCCAACGATTTGATTATAGCCATTGGTGTGCGTTTTGGGAATGTCATTCTCGGGCCTGCCCGACCTTACCATGATCCTGACCAATTTGACCCGCGCCAACGAGATCGGCGCCAATTCGTACCTACTCGATTTCGGAGCGGACGGTCGCGTTGTGCTCGATGCCGGAATGCATCCGCGCGGCGAGGGCATTCAGGGACTGCCCGCCTTGGAAAAACTTAAGTTCGACTCGGTCGACACGATCATGGTCAGCCACGCGCACCACGATCACACCGGCGCGCTGCCGTTGCTGATGCGCGATCACCCCAGCGCGCGCGTCTTCATGAGCGAGGCCACTTATTATCTGTCCGAGCCGTTGCTGCACAATTCCGTCCAGGTGATGCTCAAGCAGAAGGCGGAGAAGGGCATCGTCGAGTTTCCGCTGTTCACCCATCGCGAACTGGACCAATTGGTGAAGGTTTGGCAGGCGTGCGGGCTGGAACGCGAGTGGTCGCCCAACGGTTATCCCGATCCGGAGAACGAACCGCTCACGTTCAGCTTTCACGATGCGGGGCATATCCTGGGCTCGGTGGGGACGGCATTGCACCATCGCGGCCGGACGATTTTTTACACCGGCGACGTCAATTTTGCGGACCAGACGCTGATGCGTGCGGCGGAATTTCCGCGCGAGAAAATCGACGTGCTGATCATCGAGACGACCCGCGGCGCGCAGCCGGGACGCGAGGGCTTTACGCGCGAAGGCGAAGTGGAGCGACTGGCGGAATCGATCACGCGGACGTTCGCCCGGGGCGGCGCGGTGCTGATGCCGGTCTTTGCGATGGGCAAGACGCAGGAATTGCTCGCGCAATTGCATTACCTCCAGAAAAGCCGCCGCCTGCCCGAGTCGCCTATATATATAGGAGGCCTGGGCCGCTCGTTCTGCGAAATCTATGATCGGTTGGCCGGGCGTACACGGCGCAAATATCCGAAGCTGAATCTACTCGACGATATCGCGCCGCAAGTCATGGACGGACGTCGCGCCCGCGAGTTCAGTCCGAAGAAGGGCCACATCTACCTGATCTCCTCCGGCATGATGACCGAGAACACGCTCTCGAATATCTTCGCGCAGGAATTCCTGGCCCACGACCGGCACAGCATCTATTTCGTCGGCTACTGCGATCCGCAATCGCCCGCCGGTCTTTTGCGCGCCACCAAGCAGGGCGACCCGGTCACGCTCAACGCCGCCTACGGTCCGCAGCCGGTCCGTTGTCCCGTCGATTATTTCGACTTCACCGCCCACGCCCAGCGCGAGGACTTGCTCCGATATATCCTCGACGTGCGCCCGCGCGTCTGCGTCCTCGTCCACGGCGATCCGCCAGCCCTCGCCTGGTTCCAGCAGGAATTGGCCGTCCAAGCACCCGAAATGAAGGTCATCGTCCCGCCGCCGGGCGAGGAGATTGAGCTTTGAAAGGGACGCCATGCTGACCGACGGCTTTCTTTTCAGCCATTCGATTTCAATTTTTCAAGAATTTGACCGGCGCAAGCCGCGGCACTATCCTCTCGATGTGTCCCCGAAAACCCGCCGCAACGTCACGCTGAGCCTTGAAGTCATTGAGGCGGCCAAGCAACGCGGGTTGAGCGTCGGGGACTACGTCCTGCAACTGCACCACAACCAGCGGTCGGCGCGGGTCGCTTACGTGGCCAGTATTTTTCGTGGTTTTGCGTTGCTGGAAATGGCGCGCGTGCCGATTGACCCCGCTTATTATGAGTTGGTGGAAGGTTGCATGAGTGAGAACGAAAGCCGCGAATTCCGCATCCTCGCCTCGAGCGGCGAAGACAACGCCCTCGTGCGCGCGGCGGCCCAGTTGCTCGGCGCGGACACGCGGACCTCAGCCGTGCGAGCATTGCTGCTGGCCGCCTCCCGCTCGCAGGTGCTGCACGAAGGCTTCATCGAAGCCGCGCGCTTGCTGGAAGCCACTTATTACCGTTAACCGAGGCGATGATCTGTGGTAGCCGTCGACCGCCGGGCGACGGTGCCTTTCTCGGTGGAAATCGCCCCGACCGTTGCCCGGCGGTCGACGGCTACCACGGGGGCAACGCTATTTGCCGACCGCGAATGAACGAAGAAACAAAAATTTAAAGTGCGACGGTCATAGACCGCCGCTACATTTTCAAAATCATGAGTGATCCCGCCACATTGAAGAAAACCGCCCTATTCGCCGCGCATCAAAAGCTGGGGGCGCGGCTGGTCGATTTTGGCGACTGGCATATGCCGGTGCAATATGCGGGCATCCTCGAGGAGCACAAGGCGGTGCGCGAAGCGGCGGGCGTCTTCGACATCTCCCACATGGGCGAGTTTTATGTCCAGGGCGTGAAGGCGCTCGATTTCCTGAACGGCATGTTGACCAATGATGTCGCGAAGCTGGCGGTGGGGCAGGGGCAGTACACTCTGATGCTCAACGACGCGGGTGGCGTCATCGACGATCTGATCGTCTATCGAATCCACGATCTCGAATACTTCCTCGTCGTGAATGCGGCCAAGATCCAGGAGGACCGCGCGTGGATCGCCCAGCACCTTCCCCCGGACGTCAATTTTTCCGACAAGAGCGATTCGACCAGCGCCGTGGCGGTGCAGGGCCCCAAGGCGGTGGAAATGGTCCGGGCTTTTCTGGGCGCGGGCTGGCCGGAACCGAAACGCAACGAGATCGCCGCCTACTCGTGGAATTGCCAGTGGATCCTCGCGGCGCGGACCGGTTACACGGGTGAGGATGGCGTGGAGCTTTTCTTCCCGAGCGAGATTGCGGAGCATTTCCTGATGGCGCTGCTGGAAGCCGGAAAGCCGCTTGGTCTCAAGCCCTGCGGCCTCGGTGCGCGCGATACGCTCCGCTTGGAAGCCTGCCTGCCGCTCAACGGCAATGATCTTTCCGATAAGCGCACCCCGCTCGAGGCCGGTCTCGTCTTCTTCGTCTCGCTCACGAAAGAAGCTTCGTTTCCTGGCAAGGACGTTCTCCTGCGGCAGAAAAGCGAAGGCCTCAAGGAAAAACTCGTCGCCTTTCGCCTTAAGGACAAGGGCCCGCCACCGCGTCCGCACTATCAGCTTTTCCAAGGCGCAACGCAGGTTGGCGAGGTGACCAGCGGCGCGCCATCTCCCACGCTTGGCTATGGCATAGGCCTTGCGTACGTGAAGGCAGATTATGCCACTCCCGGCACCGCGCTTGATCTCGAAGTCCGCGGATCGCGCGTCCCGGTTGAAGTGGTCAAAAAGCCCTTTTACAAACGGGCAGTTTGACGCCAGCATTTGACTTCGCATGAGCAACATTCCCGAAAAACTTCACTACGCCACCTCGCACGAATGGATCAAAGTGGAGGACGGCATCGGCACCGTCGGTATCACCGATCACGCGCAAAGCGAATTGAGCGATGTGGTCTACGTCGACCTGCCCAAGTTTGGGGTGACCGTCGTCGCCGGTGCGGTGGTGGCGGTGATCGAATCGGTCAAGGCCGCCTCCGATATCTATTCGCCGGTCAGCGGTGAAATCGTCGAAGTCAACTCCGACCTGGTCAAGAAACCGGAACTGGTGAACCAGGATCCCTACAACGCGGCGTGGCTTTATCGCATCAGACTTTCGTTCCCCGAGGAAGTCAATGCCTTGAAGGACGCCGCCGGGTACAAGGCGCAAATCGGCGAGTAGGCGAGGGAAATCGTGCCATGAAGTGCTGTACGTGGCTTCCCATTTTCATCGGCCTCACCGCGATCGTCTCCGCCAAGGACGTCGAGCCGTTTGCGGGCCCGCAACCCATCGCCGTGATGCTGCAGGAAAGTCCGTGGGCGACGGTGATGGGCGCCGAGACGCCGCGCATCGCCATCTACGAAAACGGCCAGGTCATCTATACCCGGGGCGGTCCCAGTCCGAAACAGGAGACCTATTTTTACGCGGAACTCGGTTTTCCCGCGATGGCGGACGTGATCAATCACCTGAAGCCGGTGACCGACCTGAAAAATCTGAAACCGATGTACAGCCTGCCGGACGACGCCAACCAGGGAGCCACGCTTTTCTATCTTCGCGTGGACAACAAGGAGGTCGTGACCTCCGTCTACGGACTGCATCCGCAGGACGACCGCGAGGGTTTTCGGATCCGCACCGTGGGCCGGATTCCCGATGAACTTCGCGAGCTTTATCATTACCTGCTGACGGTGGAATTCACCGAAAGCAGGCCGTGGCGTCCCGCCTACGTCGAAGCGATGATCTGGCCTTTTGACGGCGCGCCCGACAAGGTGTTGCCCTGGCCGAAGAACTGGCCCGACTTGAATTCGGACCGGGCGAGCAAACGCAAGAGCGGCTATTCCATTTTTCTGGATGGCTCGATGCGGGACAACCTGAAAGACCTTCTCTCCTTCGAAAAAGACAAGGACGCGGTCGAAATCAGTGGCAAGCCATGGACCGTCGCCTCCCGCCCCGTCTTTCCCAGTGAACCCATCTGGAGAAAAGCGTTTTCCAAGTTGGAAGGTAATTAACGCGTTTAAAATGCTGTCATCCTGAGCGAAGGCGAGCCGGTGCGCTTCTCTTGACCAGAGCACTTCCTCGAGCCGCAGTCGAAGGACCTATGTGGGAAAAGGTTGAAGTGTGAATGGCGTCGATGCATTCGGAAAAGAAAGGCCAGTTTCCCGCCCGTCCAGACAGCGGCAGACCGGCCACGCAAGGAGCAGGTGGCTTGGCGCAAGCGAGCATTTTGCTTGAATCGGACGTAGGTCCTTCGACTGCGGTTCGGGTAAATCTTAGAGTGAAACCACGTGCCATGGCTCGCCTCCGCTCAGGATGACGGCATTTCTAAAATCGTGAATTTTATCTTAATGCTTGGCTGGATGACGCGCCGCGGCCTGCATGTGGATCAGGTTATTTTCGAGCTCAGCATCTCCCGGCTTGAGCCTCAACGCTTCCTGAGTTTGAAGGATGGCGTCGTTCACCTGTCCTTTTTGAAACAGGGAAACGGCAAGATTATTACGGGCCTCCACATACGCGGGATTAATGGCCAGAGCCTTTTCGTACTCGGCGATCTCGTCGTCCGGTCTTCCCTTTTGCGAGTAGCACAAACCGAGGTTGTAATGGGCCTGGGCCATGCGCGGATTGACTTGCAGGGCGGTCTGCAAATGGACCATCGCCTGGTCGATTTGTCCCCTTCGATAAAGAACAATGCCCAAATTGTAGTGGGCGTCGGCGTAATCGGGATAAAGGTAGAGCGCCGTTTGCAACTCGGCGATCGCTTCGTCCACCCGGCCTATTTGGTCGAGGCTGCGGCCCAGGTTGCTGTGGGCCAGGGCCGAGCGGGGACTCGCCTGCGCTGTGTCGCTCCAGAGGGCGAAGTCGCTGGCAAAGACAGCTTGCCGGTTAAAGGTCAGGAGCGTCAACGGCACGAGGATGAGCAGGCATGGCGCCATGGCCGCCCAAAATCCCGCGCGTGATTTGAGCGTCATCAGGAACAGCGCCGCCAGTTGCAGTACCACACCCGCCATCGGCAGATAATAAAAGCGATCCGCCATGGGACGATAGAGCGGAAAGAAATTGGAGACGGTTGATAGTCCCAGCCAATAGAAAGCCACACCGAGTGCGCCGATCCGGCTTCGCCACGCCAGCCAGCCTTGCGCCACGACCACCGCGAGGAGAATTGACATGGCGATCGGTGGGAAAAGTCCGTGCATATCCTCCGGCACATAATTGGCCGAGAATTGCTCGGGCCAGACCAATTTGCCCATCATGAAGACCCAGATCCGGGGCTGGATCCAAAAGACCTGCGCCAGCGATCCACCAAGATAATTCAGATAGGTGGGATTGGGTGGTGCGATCAGAAAACGGGCCGTCAGAAAGGCTGCCGTCACGGCGATGGCCGCTCCTAGAAAGCAGAGCCACGGCCCCTTCGCTTCGCGACGGCGAAACAAAAACCAGTAGACGATGAGCAGGAGCGCCGTGGTCAGGCCCGATTCCTTGCACATGACGGATGCCAGGGCGCAAAGGACGCCCGCGCTTCCGGCCAGCAGGGCGATCCTGGATTGCTCAGGACGAAACGCCATCGCCGCCAACAAGGCTAGTACGGTGAAGAACGTCACCAAAAGATCGGAGCTGTAGCTGATGTCGGCGACCGCCTCCACGTTGATCGGATGCAGCGCGAAAATCAGCGTGACCACGGCCGCCGCCCATTGCGCTTTGATCGCGCTGGCCCTGGTCAGGCCCGGCGCTTCCACCGCGATCAGACGGCGCAGAAAGACAAATAAAAGCGCGACGTTGGCGGCATGAAGCAGGTTGCTGCACAAATGATAGCCGAGCGGTCCCTTGCCACAGATCGCGGCGATCAGCATCAGGTAAAGCAGTTGCCCGGGACGATCGCCCAGCATGAGATTCATCCCGAGGACCTTGAGCGAAAGGACCGCAGGCAGATTGGAAATGGAAGTGATAAAGCCTTCGTCGATGATCTCGATATGCGCGTCGTAGACAAAATCGGAACTCAGGGACGGCCAGTAGGCCAAAAAAGTAAGCGCCGCCAGCACGAGCGGAATCCAAACTGAAAAAGTCGAAGTGTAGCCGCCGCCGTTAGGCGGTGGAACGCTCACGCTCTCACGAGCGCGTCCACGATCAGAAGACTGCTCTGGCGCCTTCCTCTTCTTGGATCGTTTCGCCATGCGCTTGTTGCGATTAACCTTCCTGACCTTCAACGGACCAGATTTTATTTTCGGTGATGAAGAGTTTCAGCGCCTGATCGTGCGTCTCGCGCGGGACTTCCGGAACGCGCTGGCAGTCGAACATCAGTCCGAAGCGCGGCAGATCGGCAGGCGCGCGACTGAGAAAATAATCGTAAAAGCCGCCGCCGCGTCCGAGGCGAAAACCAGCATGATCGAAAGCAAGGCCCGGCACAAAAGCGCAGTCAATGTCGGTTGCCGCAATGCGTGGACAACGCAACGGGTCAGGCTCGCGCAAACCGAACGGCCCGGGTAACACCACCTCGTCCCAATCGGTGACTTCGTGCCAGTCGAGTTCCGGCCCGGTCTTGTGCTTGATCATCAGCGGCAGGACGACCTGCTTGCCCTCCGCCCAGGCCTCCTCGATGAGTAGCTTCACGTCGGGTTCCGGGGGCAGGGGAGCGAAGAGCGCGACGCAGCGGGCCTGCACAAAAGCGGCCTGGTGCGCCGCCGTCTGGCAAATAACGAGCGAGGCCTCCGCGTGGAGAGCCGGCGTCATCTCGCGGAGGCGTTCGCGCATGGTGCGGCGCAATGCCTCTTTTGCGGACTTTAGGGCGGGGTCGGGTAAAAAATCGCGTTTCATTCTCGGGGTCTTCGGGGCAAGATACGGTTGCACTCAGGTGAGCCTGATGCACGTTGATAAACATGCCTTTACCCAAACGGAAGAAAGAAAAGAAAAAGGCCACGCGCTGGAGCGAGCGCAATTTCATCACCGAAGTCCTGATTCCCTCCTTTTTCGTCCGTAAGTCCGGCGTGCAGCAGCGCCCCGTTTTTCCCACACTCCAGAAGGGACAGATTGGTATCACTTGGATCGGTCACGCCTCGTTTCTCATCCAGACGCCGGAGCACAATATCCTCGTCGACCCCAACTGGGCCAACTGGCTCATCGTCATCCGCCGCCTCAAGCGCGCCGGGTTGGCCCTCGACGACCTGCCCAACATCGACCTCGTCCTGATCACGCACGCGCATTTCGATCACCTCAACCGCCGCACGCTCGCCGCCGTCGCCGCGCGCCAGCCCATCGTCGTGCCCTCGGGCGTGACCAATCTCGTCCACGACCTCGGCTTCGAGCACGTCCATGAAATGAACTGGTGGGACGAGTGGCATCATCGCGATCTCAAGATCACCTTCACGCCCGCGAAACATTGGGGCGCGCGTGTGCTGCACGACCGTCATCGCGGTTACGGCGGCTATTGCATTGAATATCAGGGCCGCCAGATTTATCACTGCGGTGACTCGGCTTATTTTTCCGGCTTCCGCGAAATCGGACGCCGCCTCGCACCGGAGATTGCGCTCCTGCCCATCGGCGCCTACGAGCCGCCCTCCTTCCGCGACGTCCACATGGGCCCCGAGCAAGCCGTACAGGCCTTCGCCGAGTTGAAAGCGAAGACCTTCGTGCCGATGCATTTCGGCACCTACCGCCTCAGCTACGAGCCGATGCACGAACCCGCCCAGCGCCTTATGCTCGCCGGCAGCGAAGCCGGTGTCCTGCAACAAATCCGCTTCCTCGTCGAAGGCATGCCGCAAGTATTTTAGCTAATTCTACTCTCGCGCTTTGGGGGCGGAGACGTAGCTTTTCAGGGCATGAGGGGGCTTTTATTTCTGGCGCTGCTTTTTTTCACGCAGGTCGCGTCCCCATGCCGGGGCGAGGCGGGGGAGGGGCATTTGCTCCTGTTGCACAATGGTGGGCGCGTGGTGGGGATTACGCCGTTGGTGGGCGGGCGCATTGTGGAATTTCGGCTGGAGGCGGGGAAGAATGTCCTTGATGGCCGGCCGGAACGCTGGGACGGGCAGCCGTGGAAAGAGCCTTTCGGCGAGGGCTGGAAGCAGTGCTATGGCGAAAGCGTGTGGGCGGGGCCCCAAGCGGATTGGTGGACGGAACGGGAGCCGTATCCCATTCCGGCGGAGATGAAGAATGTGTCGCCGGGCGATTGGCCGCCTGATCCCGCGTGGGACACGGATCCTTACACGATCACGGAACAATCGGCGACGCGCGTGGTGCTAAAGAGTCCGATCTCAAAATTGACCGGCCTGGAGTTGACCAAAACGGTGGAGCTGCTCGCGGACGGAAAATTGAAATTTACGGTGACGGCGACGAATCGGGGCGATCGTGTGGTGACGCGCGATTTGTGGTTTTTGAAGCGGGTGCCGCTCGAGTCAAATCGCTTTTTGCCTTTGAAGGTGGAGATGACGAACTGGAAATATAGCGAGATGGTTTCGGTGCAAAAGCTGGACGGGTTGACGGTGCTGGAGCCCGCCGCCAACGCGCAAAACCTTGCGGACGTCGCCGGAAAAATGTACGGCACGCCCTCTGAAGGGTGGATGGCGGAGGCGACGGCGGAGGCTTTTTTTATCGTGGAGTTTCCGGTGGTGGATGAAGCGCGCATGGCGGCGCAGCAGGCACCGGTGGAGGTGTATTGCGCGACGCCTCCCGTGCCCATTTGCGAAATGGAGCATCACGGGGAGATCGAGACGATAAAACCCGGCGAGTCGATGCAGTGTGAGGAGACGTGGCGGATTGTGCCGAACGGGAAATATTTGGATGCGGCGGCGCAGGCGCACTTTTTGCGTACCGAGATTTTTCCTATGGCGCGGTGATAGGGAAGGTTCGCACAACTCCATCGCTTCCTTTCCTCAACTAATAAAATTCAGCGCGAAATAGAGTTTTGGAACGAGGGAGTGCAACCCCATTGCTTGCCTTCCATGCCCGCCTAAATTTGCTCAACCGTTAGCTTGGAAAAGGATTGTGCGAGTAATGCGGCTCTTTACGCTTGGGTGGATACATGAAAAAAGCTCCTTGGTTGGAAGGCGTTTCGAAAACATCCATTGGCCGGTTTGGTTCTTTCCGCAGTGATTGCGTTCCGCCGCATAACGGTTACCTGACCTGCAACACGAAGCTGGCGGATGTTTTTTTGCAGGAGCCGGGCGAGAAGGTCATCGACCTGGGCTATCACGTTTTGCCGGAGGATTTCACGGTCAAGTCCCACACCGATTGGGTCGGCAAGCGGCATGAGTTCTCGACGCCAGCCGGCCGGCACTCGACGGTGTTCCGCTCGCTGCTCTTTCCGGGCTTTCTTTACCGCATCAAGAACGGGGTGTTTGAGTACAACTACCGCGTCCGCAATTACGGCCCGCAAAGCCTCGTCCTACCTCTGAAATCTGGCCTCACGCATGTTCATGGCACGGCGGGGTATGATCGCAAGCGCGATGGCGATTTGGCCAAGCCGTGGGTCTTCGTTTTCTTTGCGGACACAGCAATGCCGTTCGATTACCCGATGCTCTACGTCTTCGACAAGCAGCCGGAGCGGATCGAGGTGTTGTCGCATGAAATGTGGAAATTCCATTTCAAAAGCAAGACCGCGACGGTCGCGCAGATCCATCCTTTTGGCGCGGAGAAGCTCGACAAAAAAGTGACCCAGACGTGGAAGAAAAAGCTGCCCTCCGGTTTTGAAAAGAAGTTCGATTTCTGGGCCTCGGCGGCGATGGCCTATCCCGTGGGCTGCAAGGAGACGTTCAAGATCGACGAGAAACGCGACGTCGTGACCATCAAGAATTCGTACACGTACGAGACTTCGGCCAGTCAATGGAAGATCAAGCCGACTTACCTCGCGCCGCTCTCGCCGGTCCTGGCCAACGTGCGGCATTTCGGCTACGCGGTCGCGGTCGAAGGCAAGCTGATGGAGAAGCTGCTGCCGACATTCCAGGGCTATTACGAGGCGGTCCAGGGCACGGAGATCGAATACGAATTGCCGCTCTCCCGCTTCCGGAATCACACCCTCGCGCCGGTGGCGATCAAGAATAATGCGACAGCCGATATCGTGACGAAGAAGCTGACTTCGGTGTTGGAAAGCGGCAAGTGGATGACCTTCAGCGGGGACGATCACTACGACCCGGCGTGCAGCATGGACAGCCTGCACAACCTGCGAATCATGGCATGGGCGCTCTGGTCAATCGCGCCGAAGAAGCGGGCGAAGGTGATCGAGTTTTTGACGGCGGGCCTCGATAAATTCAACGCGAAACAATACATCGAATTCATCACGCCGTTCGTCGGCACAAAGTGGATGCGGGACAAAACGATCTTCGATTACCTCGGCATCATCGACTACGACATGGAGTGGTACAACGGCATGAACATGGCCGGGCTGTGGAACGCGGTCTACTTCGCGCACGACACCCGCGCGGAGAAACTCATCGCGGAGAAATGGCCGCTGATCGAGGAGATCAACGCCTATACCGAGGCGTACATGGACTGGTCGCTGAGCAGCTCGTGGACGATGGCGCGTGGCGAGCACATCTGGCTCGACGGCATCAACTACACCTACGAAGGCCTGCTCGCGTTTGCTGCGATGGCGCGACGGCTGGGCAAGACGAAGGACGCGGCGTGGGGCGATTACCTCGCGGCGAAGGTCGAGGCGTTCATCGCGAACTGCTGGACCTCGGCGCCATACGCGCAGAAGTACGCGCCGAATACGAGTGGCGCGACCGAATTGTCGGGTGGATTTTTCGAGTGCCGCCTGCCGGGCGCGGGCGATCATTCGGACTGGTCGTGCGGCGGGTACTCCTACCTCGTGAAGGAAATCATGGTGCTGCTCAGTGACCTGAAAAAGAAGGACGACATCGGCGCGACGCTGAAGAAATTCACGGTGAAACATCCGCTCTGGCGCGACGATCCGTACCGCTACGGCAAGGCGAGCGGCTACCCGGGCAGCGATCCGCGCCGGACGATCCACCATTACTTTCTCGATCCGCGCCTGATGATCGCCGCGCTCGTCCTAGGCGAGGACGTGAAGAGCCTCCTCAAGGCCAAGGCGACGCTGACCGCGCCCGTGCTGGAATGCTTCCTCGTCTCCATGGCGCCGAAGGTCCTGGTGCCGCGCGACGCGAAATTCCTCGGTTCCGTGTGGGACGACCGCGCGAAGAAATTGATGGTGACACTCAGCGGGCAGGGGACGACCTCCCTCGCCCTCGCGCACCACCGGAAACCGAAAAACGTCGCGACGAAGAAATTGCTCAAGACCACCGAAAGCGCAGGCCGGATTTTCTACCTCATCGCCCTCGATGGCCCGACCGAAATCATCTTTCAGTGGTAGCCCGTGCAGTCCCTTGCGCGGGTGCCTTCTGCCTTAGGTAGCCGTCGATCTCCGAGCGACGGAAGGTTTCACGCAACGACGCCACGACCGCAACGAGGGGAAGGTTCGAACTGGCCAAGTCCCTCCGGAGACCTCTGCAAAACTCTCGATTTTAAAAATGCTGTCATCCTGAGCTTGTCGAAGGACCAGACACGCGCGCACGCTCAAGGTTCGGCTAACGAATGCTCGAGCCGCCCCCCTCAGCTGGATGGAAAAGTCGTAAGCCGCCTCTACGGTCAATGCATGTCTGGTCCTTCGACAAGCTCAGGATGACGGAAAGGGTGTCAGCTACCTCCCTGGCCTCCCGTCCACGGCCATTTATTGGCGAAAGGTTCCAGGTCCCCCGCGCCCCAGTGAAACACCGTGACGATTTCGGGAGAAATTGCTGGCTTGGTTTCCTCCCCCCAGACAGGGCAGAGGAAGAAAGTAGTGAGAATCAGGAACAGGGCTTCATTTCCATTTTCCGTTGCGTCGTTTCTGAATCAAGTGCGTCAGCGATCCAGCGAGGCGATGCGGCGCATTTCCTTGTCATGGCGGGCCTGCTTCACGCGACGGACCAGCAGCAGCGCCTGGGCAAGCGCCAGGAGCACGATGACGCACGCGGTGAAGCCGATCCAGAAGGAGGGCTAGTCGAGGCCCGGGGAGGGGACTGGGGCGGCAGGAGCGGCGGCAACGGGCGCTTCCGCGACAGGAGCAGGAGGAGGTGGTGACGGAGGAGGATTGGGATACTCGACCAGCTTCAAGTTGCGCAGGGAAAACGTTTCGGGGTGGACAGTCGGTGGGAGATTGGAGGGATTGGCGGCCTGACAACGGCCAAACAGTTTCACGTTGATTTCGAGTTGCAGCGGTTGGCCGGGATCCTTGGTGGAAAAACGAATCGAAAAGGGCCTGAAATCGCTGGTCCCGCTGAGGTATTTTTGCGGCCCAACATCTTCATCCGTTGCCTGCGCGGAAGTGCCGCTTTGGAGATAAGACGAGGCCAGTTGCAGTTGGCTTAGAGATGGCAGGTTTTGGTAAGCGACTTCACCGGTAAGAATGTAGTGCGAGGAAACGAGCTTCGGGTTTTGCATCCGAAAAAGAGTCGCCTCGTAGACATCCTCCTGATCTCCGAACGCACGGTCCTGTGTCCGGTAAATGGTCAGTACGGCTGGCCCATCAGTGGGGTGGGTAACTTCCCCTTCGGGAACTTTCACCGCATAGGGACTGTCCCAAGGCAGATCAATCACGGTCGTTCCATCTTCGGCATGGGCGCAGGACAGAGTGAGTCCCCCAATCAGAGCAAGCATCATTCGTTTCATTTTTTCTCCTTTTGGTAAGCGGCTAAGAGACGTTTGAAGCTTTCGCCGTCGATTTTTCCCTCGGCATAGGTGGCGCGCAGATGGCGCTCGAATTCGTCCTGGATATCGTGGTCGTCGAAGACCTGAATTTTCGCGATAAGCCGGTCGAGGCGCAGACGGACGGTGGGGTAGGTGACGTCGTAGGCGGTGGCCAAATCCTTGAGGGAGCCCGAAAAGAGGACAAGCCGCTTGATGAAGGCGAGGTCTTCATCCTCGAGAAAGTCGACCCAGCGCTTCGGATTGAGTTGGGGGGCGTCCATGGGTTTATTGAGATGGAGTTACGTTTTAATTTTAATAAAATCAAGATAAATATCAATAATATTGATAAAAATAGGAAATTGCGACTGAATTACTAACTTGGATAAAGTTCAAAATTTTGGAGAAAGGAAAGGTTTCACGCAACGACGCAACGAACGCAACGGGGAGGCATGGAAATTTTGACGGAATTAACGGAATTTTTCCAAATTAACCGGAGGCTTAGAGAGAGAATTCCCTCGTTCCCAAACTCCATTTGGGAACGCCCTTGTCCGCGCAACTCCATTGCTCCCCCTCTGTTATCCTGAGCTTGTCGAACAATCAGTTCAGCCCGCCCGAGGCAGGGGATTTCCTTCTTTTCAGAGATAAAATCATGGTTTTCCCTCTCTGCCAGTCCTCTTCCACCCTTCGCGCGAAACCCTCCGTCGCTCGGTGATCGACGGCTACCTCGGAGGGAAGCACCCGCGCTAGGCCCGCACGAGCTACCGAAGGCAGAGGATTTACTGCTTTTTCAGAGGTAAATTCATCATTTCCCCCTCTTCGGCCCTCTTCAGTCCACCGTGCGAAACCCCGCCTCCCCTATTCACCCTTCAAAAAATTCTGTCCCTTCCATCAAAAATTCCCCTGGATTTTCCGATTTCTCCTCTGAAAACAGGTAGTCACAGCCGACGCGGAGAAGGAACGGAAATCCTTGTTTCACCTCTGTAGCCCTCCTCAATCCTCCGTGCGAAACTTGGTTTGCCTCTGAAAATCGCGGTTTTCGCATGAATTTTGAGCGTTTTCCTTCACATCCTTCAGCATCTTCGTGTTTTTTCAGCCAGAAGTTCCGCCAATTCCGTCAGAAATTTGGTAATTTCGTAAAAAATCTTCTTTCGGATTTTTGAGATTTTACCTCTGAAAAACAGGAGTTATAAGTTGGGGACAAAAAATAATGCAAAAAAAGTTCAAAAACCTATTGACCCCTGCTGAGGATTTGATAGGTTGTCCTTCCCGGAAATCCGGGGAGATGGTGCAGTTTGAGACTTCAAGTTTGGCCGCTGAGCTGATTTAAGCGAAGCAAAAATGGCCGACATTGTCTCCGGTATCATCCGTTCGTCAGTATTCTTTCGGCTAAAATC
>Ga0206876_1024_pt1 | contig 44507 bp, 33 predicted proteins | sample Alteio_BWOrgCont_10_FD_152619 | JGI IMG/M metagenome (GOLD analysis project Ga0206876, IMG submission 152619) | Enriched cells from forest soil in Barre Woods Harvard Forest LTER site, Petersham, Massachusetts, United States -... | ecosystem: Environmental > Terrestrial > Soil > Temperate forest >...
TATCCGCTTCTCTGGGGCAACTGCCATCGATCGCACCAAATCGTTCGATCGGCAAAAGAAACTGATTAAGAATTTCAATAAGGCTAATCACCTGACAATATCGGAAATATTCGTTGATGAGGGTAGCAGTTGGTCACCCTCCCGCCCCCGGCTATGAACGCCTTATGGAGCATATCAAAGTCAGTCCCGATCCTGCGGCACATCTCATCGTCGAATCTGTCGGCAGACTTACCCGTCAATTCGAAGATTCCGCACGCCTACGAATGGCTCTGGCAAAACGAGGAATATCCCTCATCATCCCAGTCATCGCAGTAGTGGAATCAGAAGCTTGACGGCCTTCCTAGCTCTGGACTGGCCCCGCTAGTCCAGAGTTCCACATTGAGTCGCGGAAAGCGTTTTCAACTCTCTTGGCAGATTCTACTAACCCCACAATCACATCTTTCTCGGCTAGAGTTCTCTGGTCATCTAATAAAGCAAGGCAACCTAGTTGCGTGAGTTGAATCCCGCAAATTACTCGTCGACTATTCGATCTCGAGTGTTGGCGAGTGATGAGCCCTTCATCTCGCAAGTTGTTAACGAAAACTCTAATGCTCTGCTTGTCCTTAGATGCGGTGCAAGACTTGCCAACAATCTCCTGGATCTCGTCAAGGGACTTTCCATCACTCGGTTGAAAGTTGGGAAAAGCAGACGAAGGTCGGCCAATGAGCGGCTTCTTTGTTCGAGAATAGGGCAGGCTTCATTCATGTCTCCATGGTTGAAGCCTGAAAAATGTCAAGTCGGTGCAGTTCAGCAAACAGCAGAACTAACGCATGCAGACGTACGTTCGCGCCGGAATGCCAGTGTGATCACTGTCTACGATGAACCTGTTTCCCCTTCGATCCGTGTGGAACGATCTAAAGCCAGAATTCCTCATTGCCCTACTCGAGTTAGCAAGCCGTTCAAGTAATCCGGCTTCGCCGCAACTGCTTTCTCGGTGACGCTTGAGTGCTTGGGCAAGGTCGTCAGGATGAACCCATTGTTTTGCTTCGGCTTAAACTTCAACCTTTCCCATCGTAATATGAGCCAATTTCCATCTCCTCTAACAGCCGCTAAGGACCGTCGGCTTGGATCCCGGGCATGTTGCAGGTTGGACTGGACCAAATCCGTAAGGATCTTTAGGAAGGGCTAAATTTGCCGAGTCGTCCCGAGAGCTTGATCGAACTCGCTTTAGGCAGGAAAGCCGTTCGCAGAAACTCCCCAATTCTCGCCTCCGTGGGTCGAAAAGCACAGGAAAAGGCACTCGACCCGAGAGCGAAGTTTGTCGAGACACTATTGTCGAGACGCCTAAGTTTCATCGACCCGCCCCTTCATGCGATGTCCTCGAGCAACTTTTACTTGGTGAAATCCCATATCTCACCAGTAACTCACCGATCCCAACGTTCAATTTCATGCGTTTAGATCAGCAATCGCCATCGGGTCATGGCGCAGTGCACCATTCTTTGGGTACTGTGCGACGAATGCAAATTAGTTCTGTTGCTAACGCAGCGAAAATGTTTAGCACGAACCATCGCAGTATTTTCTTTGGCCTGCAAAAAAACGACGTCGAAAATATTCTGAACACTTGGGGAAAGGCGATTCCAACTCCGTCTTACGCGGAAATGAATGAGATCACGCGACTCGGCGCACCAGACGAGCGCCGAGCATGCGGAACTTTCGAAGGCTGTCACCTTCAACGAGAAAGAGATCCTTTCACTGCGATTTACATGCCCGAGGACGGAGCGATCATTCGCTATTCCGAAATGAAGACGCCAGATCTCTATTCGGATTCCCTGCAATCGCATACCCGCGCTGGTCTGATTCTTGATCCGTGGGATAGCTCCTCCGGCCGGGTATCCCTCTCTTTTCTCACGTCCCGCACCCGGTTATTCGACACCACGTACGAATGCGAAGCCGTTGGAGTTACCGAGTTGCTGACCAAACGCGAAACGTGGTTAACGGGTGTTTATCGTTCATGCAGTGCCGCCGTGTGGCGAATAGAAACGGATTTTTTCACAGACCTTGAACCAAAATTGCGGTTAATCGTATGCGAAAATGCTGCCCGCATAATGGTTGACCAATGGGCAAAACGATGCCGAAGGCAACAGGAACTTCTGAACTGTGCTGCAACTGGGCGAGACCCAAATGCCTCTGAAGATGGTCGCGAACATACGGAACGAGCAAAGTTACAGAGACATCTAGCTCTTCTTCACCTTGACCTCGTGAGCCGCCGGATGATTGAAAGGTACCCAACCGCAAAAAGCCTAACCGAGAAGCGCAGGTACCTGATGATTCGTGGGAACTATGAGCGATTGGCATATCATGTCGGAGTACGACCACCAGGGTTCCGAACGACCTGGGCTCACTTGTGTGGGATGCGCCGCGTGACTGAGCCCAAACCGGACGGTACTCGTGGATATAGGTCAATTACAGTCGATGCCGTAATAGAAAAAAGCCTTTCTGAGAATTACGAATACGCCGTCGATTTGGATCAACTCCAAACGGAACTGATGGAATCGAAATTTAGCGTAGATATCGAATACGAACTAGAAAATCGAGCAGGATCGCTGATGGTCGATCCCGTGACGCGAACACGCGTTGATAGACTGAAGAGTCAAGAATATTCTTGACTCCAAGGCATCTGCCTTACGCACTGCACCGTTTGCGACGAAAACGCCTTTGTGGTTGGGCGGCATAAGGAAGTCGTCGTATTATGTGGATGGCGCAAACGAAAAGCCGCCCAGGTCCTAGGCGGCGGGAATTTTCGGGGGCGTAGATGACTGGGATATCGGGGGTAGGTTTCGCTCGGGACACGAACCGCTGTAACGGCTCGAAAAGCTAGCCTACCACCCGCCCTCGGCCCTTGGGAGGTACCAAGAAATGTATGGATCTCATCGACGTTCTCGCCGTGAGTTTAGCGAAAAGAGACGACAAACGCAACATGTTGCGAACGAGTCCATTCGCGAAAAATCCGGCCAGGCCCCTCATTCTCATGATTTGGACCTGAAGAAGTTGAGAAAGAAGCTCTTCGCGCTTGAAAAAGTTGTGCAACGAGCGATTGAAACACAGAGCATCCCTCGACCCTGCAAAGAAGATTTCACGATCCTCACGCAGGACTTCGAGACGATGGTCGTTGAAGAACCCTTCTAAAGCTGCCAGCTCGGGATAACCCGAGGCGAGGTTTAGCAGGATATTCGGCTCCTGGACTTTAAGGGAAAACCCCTCCAAGTTTGGGGGCCGACTTTTTGCAAGGATACCGTTAGAGATACGAATCGGATAACGCAAGGTTAGCACATCCCTGGAAGTGAGTTCAGGGACACAGTGGTTGACATGTCCAATCAAGGACACAACGTTTCTCATCTTCGTTTCACTAACCGCCAAACCAAGCGAATGCGTGGCAGGAAAGCTTCTCTCCGAAAAAACCTCTAGAACCTCTGCTGATCAAATCCTTCGATTCAACATAAGGTTCCCAACCAAGTGTACAACACATTTTAATGGATTTCATTTAGAAAATGAGTTATTTACTTGGTGTAATTTCGTCTACTTTGATGCATGCGTCATTGATCTGATTTATCGTTGAATTTGATGTCCAAAAGGCAAAAAGCCCTGAGTTTCTAACCTAAAACGTTTCGCTCTGTCTACTTCTCTAAATTGCGCCTGAGCAAGTTAAAACCGGTATCTGGCACCTAGATGTCCCTTCGGAACACACTCTTTCGCATCAGTATGACTCGATTCCTTATAATCTGTTAATCTTAACGGATAAGATCGATCACTATCCAGATAGATTTGGGCGAACGCGCTTTGACTCGAAATCTCGCGCAATTGTTGCCTTGAATTTCCGCAATAATGCAACCTCGCTTATGGATGTAAGTTGCAATTTGTCCTGTATACAGGCTCAAAAAGGCGCGCTCTAGTGATGTCGGAACATTGCCGTTTGGCGCGATGCGAATCGAACCAGACTGAGGACTGCTGTTTTCAGTCAAAAAGAGAGTCTGATTGTACAGGCTCTTTAGGCTTATTCGAGGGAACCATGCGTGGAATCTGGGCTTCGCGAACTTCCATTCCACCCAGTTCAAACGGCGCAAGCAGTTCAAGCAAGTCGTCACGACTTGCTGAAGGATCAAGCCAGAGATCCCAATCATCAGGCTGAAGCAGCATTGGCATGCGGCTATGGTGCGGTCCGATCACGCTGTTTGGCTCGCACGTCATCATGGTGCAAGAATAGACCTCTTCATTCTCCTTCTGGGCGATCTCATAGAGACCTGCATAAGCGTAGGGCCTTCCTTCGGCTGGGATCACCTCGATGGGCTTGCGGTCCGGGCGTCTGTCTGAGTGCTCGATAAAGCTCGTGCCAAAAAGCAGACAGCGCCGACTCGCAAATGGACCGTGGAACATGCTGTACGGCTTTAATAACGATTCAGCCCGCGCGTTGTAAGTGTTGAGCTTGTGGTCATGCATCGAGTCAGGCTCCAGCCCCCACTTCGCCATCTCCATCCGGTGACCGCCGCTAACGTCTCTCAAAACGATCTCCCGTTTGGCTTTTGGATAGTTCCAGCGGTTCATCGGCTCAAGGGCGACATCGTCATCAAAGAGGTCGAGCCTTAAAAAGAGGTTAAAGCGATCGATTGCGCACATTCTTGTTGTTATCCTACGAGAAAATCACCCAGAGCCAACGGTAGAGCGGATGAGACTTGGTTTGCAATGACGGGCTTATACGGGAACACACGGTGCGCTAAAAACGCCGTGTGACCATCTCGATCCTGGGTCTCTCCCACAATCGTTACGTACTGGGAACAGATGATCGCGTGGCCATCCCGTTGATAGACATCGTCAAAGCACGTCACATTTAAGAGACCCGTCTCATCTTCAAGGTCGAAAAAGACAACTCGCTTTCCCGAAGCTGTCGGCGGAAACCGGAGCCGAATCGGATTTCCCACCACCACGGCTTTCGTTCCAGGTGGAAGTCGTTTTGCTTTAACCGATGGCAACCCGCCCTTAGCCCCTATACGATCTCGCTCATAGGACATCAAGTGTTCTCTCACATCAAGACCCAAAAGAGAGCGCTCGTAGACCGACTTCTCCGCTTTAGAAAAGTCAGGGACCTCAGCAGGCATCAAGGGCTCCGGCACGTCGAAGCCAAGTGATCCTTCCTTAAGGCTTGCTCTCACCGTGCTCGCGTAGGATTCAGCTCGCGGAATTGCCCACAAAAGCGTGCGGCGGTTGGGATAGAGGCTATCAAACGCACCAGAAAGGACGAGGGAGGTGAGTTCGTCCGATTTGGGCTCAACCTTGGCGACGAAATCAAAAAAGGAGCTGAAGGCATTCGCTGGCACGGCTTCATCAATCCGCCCAACAGGATCGCCACTTTCAGCTAGAGCGACAGCAGTTCTTCCCTGCTCTCGCGGGACGCTTTTCAGTGACACGGTTTCTTGCCACACGCCACTTGGCAAGCGAGCGGCGCTAAGGATCCGCGCTTTGGTTGGCTTAGAAAGTCCCTGAAGCTGCATGAGACCAACGCGGATTCCAGCTTCCGGCACACTGAGGTTGCTTGCCGGATCAACGACCGATTCCACCGTGAACTCCTCGGCCGATTTGTTGACATCAAGCCCCAGCATCGTCACGCCGCGGATTCTCGCTTCATTGCTAATCGTGGCGGAGCCGTAGTATCCGGCAGGCTGGGAGGACAAGAGGGCGGCAAAGTATGGTCCCGGGTTGTTCTGCATGAGCGAAACGGATCTCAGCGACACCTCGGCAAACGCCAGGGCATGGCCTTGGGCAAAGCCGTAGCCCTTGAAGCCACTCACCAACTCAAAGACTTCATTAGCAACATCCATCGTGTAGCCGTTTTTGGTGATCCGCTCAATCAAGACATCTTTGATCGTAAGGCCATAGTCTTCTCGACGCTTTTGGTGAATCGCATCTCTAATGTCTTCAGCCTCACCCGAGGAAAAGCCACAAAAGGTCTGTAGGAGCTGGTCGACCTGTTCTTGGAACACGATGATGCCGTAGGAAAGGCCCAAGATCCTTTCCAGTTCAGGGTGCTCAAAGGAATAGGGTTTGCCGCGCCTGCGAGCAATGAGTTCGTTGATCTTGACCGAGCCACCGACTCCGGGCCTGATTCCTGCTTGAACAAGTGAAGCATCGTGCAGATCCGCTGTCTGGAGCCGCATGTGCGCTTGGCGCATAGCCGGGGATGCCGATTGCGGGATGCCGATGAGTTCCCCGGAGCGCATGGCTCGAAAGACTTCGGGATCACTTGTCGCGTCCAACCGGTCCACTGAAAAGTCGGGACGTGCGCCCTTAATGTGCCGCTCGGTTTTGGAAAGCACGTCTTGCCCGCGAAGACAGAGGACATCGAACTTGTCGAAATAGTGTTTTGCCGATCGCTTGTCCCATTGAATGATCCGGAGGAAGTCTTCCGAGCTTTTGCTCTCCTCATTTGACTCAGTTGCCGCCCACATCACCGGCACGGTTTCCGAAAGGGGCCGCGCTGAGATAACAACACCTGAGGAGTGGCAGCGGATGTTTCGGGGAATATCCATCATTCGCTCGGCAAGCTCAATCACCCAGCGGAACTTTTCCTTGGGGATATTCGCATCTCGTAACTCCGGTCGTTCTTTGAGGGCCGCTTCGAGCTGCGAGGGTGGAATGCCGCCATGAATTCGCTTGGCAAGGTAGCCAATAGCACCCTGCGGGATGCCCATAACCTTCCCCACTTCCCGCACAATGCCGCGCGAACGATACGTGCCGATCGCCGCAACTGTTGCCACATGCTCGACCCCGTACCTGCCGGTTAAGTAGCCGCGAATATCATCGCGACGCCTCGCTTCAAAATCGAGATCCAGGTCTGGCCGCTTCGATCCGTCATCAGGCAAAAAGCGATCGAAGTGCAAGTTGTGCCGGATGGCATCGATCCGGGAAAGGCCCAGGACGTGGGCCACGGCAGAATCGACAACAGAGCCGCGCCCTGATTGCTGGATGCTCTGTTCCCTTGCCCACCTACACATGTCCCAAGCCACCAAAAAGTGCGTCGCAAAGCCAAGGCGACAAATCCGTTCAACCTCAAGTCTTAAGCGCTTGGACGTTGGTTGTGGCAAAGCTCCGTAGGTGCGGGGAGCTTCCGCCCACACGATCTCATGAAATGCGTGATTGTCGTCGGGAAACAGTTGCGGGAGCGTTGTGCGTTTCGGCAGGACATCGTTTTCGCAGGCATCCGCGACGAGAAGCGTGTTTTTCAGCAAATCTCGCCGATCGGCAAAAAGCGCGGCCATTTCTTCCGAGGTTCGGAAGTAACGCTCGGCATTAAGCGCACGGCGCGGCGGTTCGACAATTTTCGGTTGCGTTTCTGCGCGAAGCGGTTTTCGGCCTGTCACTTCTTCAATGAGGCAGAGTGTTTCGGCGCAGACAAGGGCGTCTTGTGCGGGAAAGTGGTCAGGCCGTGCGTGAGTGACAACACCACCGGCAACGGCCTTGAGGCGAAACTCCTCGGCAAGCGATAGGAGGGCTGTTTCAACGGTAGCTTGCCAGGGCAAGTAACTTCGCTCGATTTCAACGTACGTGTTGGCTTTGCCAAAAATGCCGACAAGCTTCGAAAGCATCGTTCGTGCGAAATCAAAGTCTCGCGTGGTGAGGCGGCGATCCAAATTGCCTTTGTCTCCGCCTGTAAGGCAGAGAAGATCCTCGGCAAACCGCTCCAAGCGCTCAAACGTGGCAAGTGGAAATCCACGCGGTTCCTCAAGGTGACAAGCGGTGACGAGCCTGGAAAGCGCTTGGTAGCCCTTGGGCGTTTTGGCAATGAGCACAATCTCGCCGCCGTCCGCCAGTTCGAGGCTCGCACCAATTAGGGGCTTTACACCGGCTCGTTTGCAGCTTCGAGCGAATTCAGAAGCACCGGTGAGGGACATCGGATCAGCGAGAGCCGCTGCAGGTAGGCCAAGCGCCCCAGCTAGGTTCCCAAGCTCTTCAGCAAGCATGGTTCCTTCGCCATAGGCGTAACCGGACCGAAGATGGAGTGGAACGTAAGGGTGGCTTCGCTTGGGTACGTGGATGACGGGCGAAGGTTCTTTGACGACTGGGGAGACTGGAAAGCTTGGATGCCTGTGAGGGCGCCGTTCCTTAGCTTTGCGCTCATAGTATAAGGCGGGCAACATTCCCATAGCGCTCGATATCGTTTCATCCCGAATCTTCCGTTCTCGAAGTGACAACTCATCATGGTTGTCGGTATCTAGGGGCTGTTGTCCCGCTGATCCAAGCACTCCAAGCGTTGGCAGTTCGGTAACGTGCTCCCGGCGGATGCCCTTGGCATCAATCGAGTGCTCGAATTCTAGGTATGGCGCAAAGGCCCACCACTCCCGCGCTTCTCGCCAGATTTGCCTCCTAGCGCCAAGCCCAGCCATTGGCCTCCTGCCATGCTCGTCGTACTTCCTGATACCGCTGAAGCGGCAATTCCCCGGCGTTTGCCACGATGCCAGCCCCGAAGGTGGCATTGAGGTTTTGCAGTGTTTTCCTGAGGGCTACATCACGGTTTTGGTTTTCGACAAAGCCTTCAAAGCTTCGCTGTACGCGAGACGACCGTTCGAGGTTTTTAAGGCGCATAAGCAACCGCTCAACAGGTTTTTCAAAAGGCTCCCTAAGTAGCAAAGAAAGTGATCGCACAAGTGCTTCTGGTGTCTCAAGAGGGCGCGTAAAGGTTCGCGATTTCGAGTTGTGAGAGCCATCCTCAAAAGTAGCAACCAGTTCAACATCGTGCGCGGCAAGGTCTGCTCTTGAGAGGGCCGTTCCTAATCTCCGTGCCAGACGCTTGGAAGCCTCCTCGATCTCTTGCCAATTCTCAGGCGCTGTCGAAAAACAGACGATGTCAGATTTAATGCCCTTAGGGAAAAGAGGTTTTACTCTTGGATCGCCACCGCCCTGCGCTGCTCTTGAGATCGTGAATGTCCGCTTGCCGAAAAGTTCGGCGAGGGTCGTATACGGAATTGAAGCAACCTCGCCGATCGTGCGGTATCCAAGGGCCATGAGCCGCTCACGGTCGCGCCACTCAACGGGCTCAAGACATAGGGTTGAGAGGGGTCGGATAAAGGCGCGAGGTGTACGAAGTGGATCAATGGAGAGTAGCCCCGCGCGGCAACTGGCTTTGGCAATCCACCGGCACGAGCCAATACCAACTGATGCCGAAACCGGCAGCATGCCTTCTATCACTTGTTTAAGCTCTGAAGCCGTCCTTAGGGGGTCAGGATGACCGGAAAGATCAAGAAGCGCTTCGTGCTCTGACAGCGGTTCTACAAAGCCTGTGTAGCGAGAAGCGACGGTCAGCCAAGCTTCAGAAGCCTTAGTAAAGCGGCCTTCCTTCCAATCGACAAAACTGCCTTGTTTGCCGAGAATTGCCCGAGCTTCCGCGTGCGCCTGACCGACAGTAATCCCGAGGCTACGAGCTGGCTTTGACGCATCGACAACCCATTTGTCCTTGACGACAACGACGGCAAGATCCTTCATGGACGTCTCTGTCTGAAGGGTCGCCACGTAAAAACCATCGAGCGAAAGAGCCGCCAAAAAGTGCATATATGTCTACTATATCGGAGATTTTTCGAAAGTGTTCCGGGGAAAATCCTCCGAGGGGACAATTGGGCATGGTCTGGCAATGAAGACGGCGTCAAAGAGCGCAACAGGGCTTAATCGGCAATCTTGATCTGAGAAATCTCATCCAGTCTCTCGCATACGCTGCACAAGATTTGGCTCATGACCATGGCTTTTAACGGCGGCGAGAATCGTAGCCGACCGATGCCCCGCGTGTTCCCTATTCACCGCTCTTCTTAATTGGTGTCTGGGCTAACTTCGCTCCTGCTGCTTCCCTAACCAACATTAGGACCGGTAGCTAAATTGGATCCGTCGAGGTGCACGTTCTTTCTGCGCCTCAACGGATCCAAACGCCGGGACAAGGGCAAAAGGAAAGAGCGGGCGTAAGCCCGCTCAGGAAGTCTTGAGTAGTTGTACTTTTGTTGATTGTCGATCGGCGTCAGTCACGATTTCAAACGGAGTTCGCTTGTCGTCCAGCCATGCGGAACTCATGGGGCCAATGCCTTTTTCTCGGGCGATATCGTTCGCGCGTTTCTGTTCTTCGCAAACATCTCCCCATTCACCGCTGCCGTGCTTTGCCAAAGCAATTACGATATCGCCGCGTACGAGTGTCTCCTCTGCCTCTTCGCTAATCAGAATACGACCAAGTCCTTTGATTTCACTCAACATTTTCACCTCATCCAAGGTTCCTAAGCCGATGCTTAAGCTCCTTGGGGAAAGTGAAGTTGAGCTCTTCGACTAAGCCAGGTTTAAAGCCTCTTGTCAAGCATGCTCTCTGTAGTGCTAACAGTGACCTGCTACCGGGAACTTCGGTCCCCAGCATCGGTCAAGATGTATATGGATAAATATCGAGACTTCGATTTGCACTGGGTCGAAAGCTATTTTATCGATCTCAAACTCCGGTCAATCTCCGGAAGCTTTCTTGCCTTATTTGCTTTGCAGATGTTGCGAATCTGCAAAACACTCCGGACGCTAACAGAGCACATGTCGAATGGAGTTCGCCGCAATCGTGGACGACGTATTCGCGACTATTATCCGGAATTACCACCGAGCAAACCCCGGAGGGGATCAAGCAACCGCCGAATGGTGCGGAGACTGCTTACGGATAGACGTCACACCGGATATTCATATACAAGATTCTAAAACGCTGATCACCCCAAAGGGCCACGGCGGACAAGCGAAGAATGGAGATCTCGGCAGAGGTCTCCCTTCTTCGTTCAAGGTTTTCGCATCTCCTCGGCCGCAGCCGCAACCGACTACAAGCTGCCGATGACCTCCACAACGAAACCAACCATCCCAAGTAGGATGCTAAGATTCAGGTACCGAGCCCACTCGTTTAGGGCATGTCCCGAGAAAAAATGCTATTTCCGCAATGCCTTCAAAATCCAACCTGCGAGAATACGTTTGCCGGATACAAATGCTCCCAGACGTGGAATGATTTAGCGCTCTGGGAAGCGTTTCTTGATCGCAATCCGGTTCGATCGATCGTCGAGCTAGGAACTTGGAGAGGCGGCATGGCGCTGTTCCTTGCCGTGCAGTGCTTTGCGCGAGGCGGATCCCTTGTGACGATCGACCGGGAGGGCAGCGATCCCGACTCCCGGCAGGTTCTTGAGAAGCTGGGAGTCAGAATCGTGGGCGTCGATCTGCTCGGCTCGAACGTGATCGCCCACATGAAGTCGATCCTCGGTGACCTTCCCAAACCGCTGGCCCTTTTTTGCGACAATGGGAATAAACGCGAGGAATGGCGAAACCTCGTTCCACTCCTGCGTGCCGGAGACTTCGCCGTTGTACACGATTGGAACCATGAATTCGGCGAGTCTGACGTGACGGGGCCCGTGGAGATGATCCTCGCGCAGGAAAGCGAAGCGAGCATGAGCCTCACGAGATTCTTTTCCGTACGCGGTTAATGTTCGCATCCAAATTCCGCCCCATCACTTGGTACGGCGAAGATTCTCCTTGCACAAACCGCCGCGCCGAGTAGTCCAGCGCGACCTTGAGCTGATCCAAATCGAGCACGAACGAAGCTCCGTACCTCGGGAAGATGCAGTTCGGAATTGCAGCGTACGTCTCCTGAATGACCGGGCGTTTGAGCCCTTCGGCGATCGCGTAGGGGCAGCTTTGGTTACCAATGAAGAGACTGGCGCCAGCGATGAGTTCGGCTACCTCGAGAAGATTGCTTGTCGGAACGTGCCGGATCTCTCCGACCGCCTCGCAAAAGTCCGAGTGCTCCTCGGCCGTTCCTATGAAGAATGCTCGATCACCCACGGCCCGGTGACAGGTTTCCCAAAAGCCCCGGACTCCGCGGTAATTCTTGGATCGGGCAAGTGCGACAGGCAGATCGGGAACGGAGGTGGATCTCTCCACGAAGAGCCATGCTTCGTAAGGAGCAGCCGTAGGAACGCCAACGACTTTTGCGTGGCGGTCTGCGAGGTTCTCGGTCCAGGGAACTTGCTCCCGGAATCGATCCAGGTAGCAGTCGATCTTCTCGCCCCTCCACACGTCCGCCGATTCTATGTAAGGTTGGACCCGAATAATCGGCAAAATGACTGAAGTCAGCGGACCCGCCAGGTCGACGGATCGGTCGTTCAAGTAGAAGCGAGAGCGACCCACGGCCCGGACGCTTCTCAGGCTGTAAATGACGTCGCCCAGTTTCCCAGAGTGCATGAAAGACCTGCATTCGGCGGGTGTTCTATGCGGCATTTCTAGCATCTCCCGCACCCTGACGCGTCAACCGTAACCGCCCATGCCTCAACAATAGGCCAATGAGTATTCAGAACCTGTTCCATTAATCCTTACCCTTGCGGCTACGCCCGAACTCCTTCTTATTCCCATTTGTTGATAACATAGAACTGCATTTCCAGTAAAGGACGAACTTTTGAAACCAAAAATAGCGGTCGCATATGCCGTTCATGACGACTACCACTTTCTAGGGCACTCCGTCCGTTCTTTCGCGGTGGCCGGACCAGCTTACGCGTTCGTCGGCCAGCAACCCTGGAACGGTCCCGTGGGGGATTGGAAACGGACCGTCAAGGTGGCGAAGGAGGCTGGGGCCGAGGTTGTAACCGGCGAATGGCCCAACGAGAGGGACCACCGCATCGCTTGTCTTGACTGGCTCAGGGACAAGGGATATACGCATGCTCTATTTCCCGACGGCGATGAGATCGCGGAGCCTCTGCTCGTGGACTCGCTGTGTCGGATCGCAAAGGGCCGGGTGGCGCAGAGGGTCTACGTGACGATGGACACGTACTGGCGCTCACCGGACCTCCTGATCCGGCCGCGGGAGCGCCTCACGCCCCTCTTGCTCCTGGAACTGGAAGCAATAGAGCCTGACAGCACTTCTTCCTTCAATGGACGGCTTTTCACGGGTGGCAGGCAGCTGGTCCTTGACGAGGAGTTCGGGGTCCTGCACCACCTGAGCTACGTGGGGGGCGACGAGAGAATCAAGAGGAAGCTCGCGTCGACCAGCCACTCGCATGAGATCATTCCGGGTTGGTTCGAGGACAAGTGGCTTGCCTCCGAGAATGATCCGCTGATCCGCGAGTTTCACCCGACTTTCCCTCCCGCATACGGGTACGCGGTACGCATTCCAAGACCAGCTTGCCTGGGCGACGTGCAGTCCCCGCATCCCGTGCCACCGGACCCAGACCTCCCGGCTGGCTGGCCCACGGTGTCTGTTGTCATTCCCCTGTACGGTGGAGAGGAAGACATTCGGCTCTGCCTGCAGAGCTTGGACGAGTGCTCTGACCTGCTTCGCGAGGTGATCGTGGTTGACGACCGCTCTCCCGACGGCGCCGCTTCCGTCGCCTCGGGCTTTCCCGGCGTCAAGGTCGTTTTGAACGATCGGAACGTCGGCTTCGCGGCAAGCTGCAACCGGGGTCTTGCCGAGAGCGACGGCGACGTGGTTCTCTTCCTTAATTCGGACACCCTCGTCCCGAGGGCGGGACTCATCCGCCTCGTCGAAACGGTCCTCAGCGAGGGGAGCGTCGGTGCCGCGGGTCCCCTTACAAACAATGCCGGCTACGGCCAAGCCGTTTTTTCTCCATACTCAGATCTTTCTCATCTCGAACTCTTCGCGCGAGATTTTGCCAACCGTCAAGCCGAAGATCGGGACGTTCCCATGCTCGTGGGGTTCTGCATAGCGATCCCGAGGAGGATCCTTCGGGAGGTCGGTGGCTTCGACGAGCGGTTCGGGCGCGGGATGTTCGAGGACAACGACCTCTCGTACAGAATCCAGCGCGCTGGGTACCGGTGCTTAGTTTCGTCGCGAGCCTTCGTTCACCATTCGGGTGGTCGTTCCATGTCCCGAATCCCGGAACCGCCCGAGGCGCTTCTGGAGCGAAACAAGGTCGTCTACCATGCGAAGTGGCGCGAAGATTTGGAGACCGGCTTCGCGTCACATCTAGCCGGCCAAAGGGCCGAGCCGGTCACGTTCAGGCGCGACCGGAAGCCTGAGCGCTTGCGCAAGGAGCTTTCCCAGCTTGCGAGAAAGGCGAACATCAGCCTCATCATGATCGTGAAGAACGAGGAGCGGGTGCTGGGAGACTGCCTCAAGAGCGTACAGGGGTTTTTCGCCCAGATCGTCGTGGTAGATACCGGATCGAGCGACCGGACCGTGGAGATCGCGAGGGAATGGGGGGCGGAGGTCCATGAGATCGCGTGGCCCGACAGCTTCGCCGAAGCGCGAAACGAGTCGCTCCGCCACGCGACCGGCACGTGGGCTCTTTTCCTCGACGCCGACGATACCCTGCCGCTTACCAGCGCGGAGACCGTCCTTCGCAGCGTCGCATCCGCGCCAAGGGACGTGATAGGGTTCGTGATGCCCGTCCAGTTCGTCGACTCCGGCCCGAACGCCGGCGTGCGAGTCGACCACGTCAAGCTCTTCCGCAACCTTCCCGGCCTCGCGTTCGAAGGCCGCATCCACGAGCAGATCATGGGATCGCTCAGGCAACGCGGCGGCGAGATCCTGCGGCTCGACGCCGCCGTGGTGCTGCACACGGGCTACGACACCAGCCCGGAGGGGCAAGCGAGGAAGCGCGCCCGAGACGAGCCGCTCTTGCAGCTGGACCTCGCGGACCGCCCGGACCACCCGTTCCCGATGTTCAACATGGGAATGACCCGCCACTACAACGGACAGCACGCTGAAGCGGTGGAGTGGCTGAGGCGCAGCATCGCGGCGGCGGGTCCCAGCGAATCGCACGTTCGGAAAGCTTATGCTCTCCTCGGGGTGTCCTACCGGGAAATGGGGGACCTCGACCAGGCGCTCAAGGCTTTCGCCGAGGGCCTGCAGCTCGTTGGCGAAGATCCGGAGCTCATGTTCCAGGCCGGGATCGTCCTCACCGAACTTGGAAGGTACCGCGAGGCCAGCCAGTACTACCTGGGAATGCCGACTAACCTCGACGGCCATTTCTCAAGCGTCGATATCGGGATACTCGGCCCGAAGCGCGCCCACAACCTCGGATCGGTTTACTTGGAACTGAACCTCTTCAACGAGGCGCGGGAACAATTCCGGTCGGCCGTAGCCCAGGGTTTCTTTCCGAGCGCGCTGTCGCTCTTTGGCGCCGCCGTCGACAGGCGAGACTTCAAGACGGCCGAGGAGGCCCTGGATATGATCCGCGGCCTCGACGGGCACAACGAGACGTGGGCCTCGGGCCTCGCGAGGTTGGCGGAAGTGAGGGGCGAGGATCCGCTCGCGGCGCTCTCGGAAGCTCATCGCTCGCAACCCTCTTCAATGGGGATCCAGCTCGTACTGGCGCGCAAGCTCCTTGAAATCGGCGCGCTCGACCAGGCGCTCTTGCTCTTCGAACGCTTGAACTGGGCGGGCAACGCCGAAGCCGCTTACCACCTCGGCGTGTTCGCCAGCAGAGACGGGGACTTCGAGTGGGCACACGCACACATGAAGCGCGCCCAGGCGCTAAACCCGGGCCACGCTCCCACCCAGGACCAGGTCTCGGCCTTGGAGACCGCGCTGGAGCAGGATGCTTCCGCACTCAGATCGAAACTGATAGATCCCTCGGTACTCGTGGGACCCCACGTTGGATCCCTTGGACCAGGCAAGTGGCCATATTCGGTCGTCGTCGTCACGTACATGTCCGCGGGCACCATCGGGCGGTGCCTGGAGAGCCTGCACGATGCGAAGCCGCCGGACACCGAACTGATACTTGTGGATAACGCCTCGACCGACGCGACGGCCGAGATCGTCTCGGATTTCGCTTCAAGGAATCCATCCTTGATTTTTATACGGAACAAGAAGAACGTTGGCTACGCCAAAGCGGCCAACCAAGGCATCCGGAAATCGTCCGGCGAATTCGTCGTCCTGCTCAATCCAGATACCGAGTTGGGCCCGGGCTCCTTCGAGAGCATGAGGCTCCGTCTAACGGACGGGGTCGCCGCGGTCGGCCCCGTCACGAACACGGTCGCGGGCGATCAGCACGTGAGCCTTTACCTACCAAGCGGCTACCGGCCCGACGTCTCGGCGCTAGCGGACCTCCTTTCGCATTCCATGAAGGACATGACGAAGAGAACCAGGTTCCTGGCTGGCTTCTGCCTCATGCTGCCCCAGGCGATTCTAAATAAGCACGGGCTGCTAGATGAGCGGATGGAACTGGGCGCCGACGATCTGGAACTCTCTTGGCGCCTGACCGCGCTCGGCTATTCCCTCGCCGTCGCCGGGGACGCCTTCGTCCGCCATGAGGGCGCCGTCAGCTTCGGATCCTTGCCACCGCACGAGAGGGAGGGCCGCGTCTTTGGGAGCGACCGAGCCCTCGTCGAAAAGCTGGGCGCCGCCTACGGCAAGGGGCTCGCGCCCAGTTCCCGCGAAATTTGGGGATGCGACATTTTTTCTGATGCGTCCAATAGGGAAAGCACCGACTAGAAGCGAGGTCCCGCGAGAATAAAACTGCAAGAAAAAAATACCTGGCAATTGAAAGAAGCGTCGTATACTACGTTTATGTTGCCACAAGGTGGAATTTCTCAGACGTCGGGGCTGCGAGTTCGAGACGTGGCGGGGACCGCTTAGGATGAACACCTATACTTTCGGACCGTTGCCCTTTCCCGTTTCCGCGGGACCTGCCTCAGGCAACCTGCAGTGCCAAGCCAGGGGGGTCCATGGTTCGGGCGGGTGCGGATACAACGTATTCAACGGCGTTCCGGACCCAAGTAATCCGATCTACACGCCGCGCGCAGTCGACGTCGTCTACCCGGGGCACAAGTCCTGCCCGACGGTGCAGCCAAGCTAGGATGCCATGCCAGATCGGTCAGAGCCCAAGCCCTACTCGCCGGCAACTGCCGGGAGTCTTGGCGTCAAGGCCAACGAACATGAGCGCCATCCCTGGTTCCCGAAGCCCTCTCCCGTTACCGGCGCGCTCGTCGTAGACCCGGAGATCTCGCTCAGGGCGAAAGCCCTCGGGATCGACGTTGAGTTCTTCTACAACAGCGCCGAAACCACCGTCCAAGTGTTCGGACGGTCGAGGAGCGCCAGCGTGGCAGGGTACGTCGTTTCCCTGCTGGGTCCCGCGACCGGCAATTCCACGGCCAGCGTCGTCAGGGGCGATGGCACGCAGTTCCTCTACGACAACGCCTACACCTCGGACTCCTCCTCCTACAGCCCGAACCTCCTAACGTTTTCCGGAGGCAAGTTCACGGAGACGTTCCCGGACGGTTCGCAGATCATCTACCAGGATCTGGGAACGGGACAAGACCCCAGCATCAACCAGATCGTCAACGTCGTTACCCCGGCTGGTGCGAGACAAACCTACACCTACGGGACTGGCGCCGCGCTCGGGCATCTCCAATCGATCGAGACGCCTGACAGCAGGCTTTTGAGCTTCGCCTACACGGCGAGTTCGGTCACCTCATTGCTCAACACCGTGACGGACTGGAGCGGCCGCATCTGGACCCTCCAGTACGATTCGAACCAGAACCTCACGACCTTCACCGAGCCTGGCGGGTGCGTCACGGTGTACAAGGCGAACAGTTCGAACCTGCTTTCCTCGATCCAGAATCCGCAGGGTTACCTAACCACCTACTCCTACGATTCGAGCTCGCGCGTCGCGTCGATGATCGCTGGGTCGGCGGTTTGGACCTACGTCTACTCGGACTCCCTGAGCTTCAACGGATGCGTGCTGACTTCGCCCGTGGGTGGCCGCACGACCTATGTTCTCACGAACAACGGGCTTATCAACTCGGTCCAAACGCCGGACAACGTCCTAACCACGTACAGCTACGACAGCCACAACCTCCTTAACGGAACTCTGGGGCCGGAAGGATGGCGCTGCAGCAACGTCTACCTGTCGACGGGACAGATATCCGTTTCAACCGATCCGCTCGGCTACAAGACCACTTACCAGTACGACTCCAGCAACAATCTCACCACCACCATCGACGCGCTCGGCTACGTTTGGTCGAGAGTCTACGATACGCACCGGAACCTCCTCGCGACCGTGGACCCGCTGGGGCGCCGCAACACGTTCTCCTACGACGGAGTCGGCCAGATGCTTACCTCGCAGGACGGTCGGGGGCTAATAACAACTTACACGCTCGACGCCTTCGGAAACAGGATCAACCAGACCAACTCCGACGGGGGCGTCGTGACGAACGTTTTTGACACACTAGGCCGAATGACGGCCACGACGGATCCCATCGGGCGCACCACGACCATCGGTTACAACCCGATGGGCTTCGTGGTGTCGAACCAAGATCCCACCGGTGCCATTGCCACTAGCGTTTACGTAGCGTGCCTGCTTCAGGCGAGCATCGACCAGCTGGGAAACTACACCACCTTCACGTACGGCAGGTTCAACAACCTCCTCAGCGTGCAGAACGCGCTAGGATACGTGACGACTAACTTATGGGACAGCATGGGCTACCAGACTGGGCAAATAGACGCGTTAGGGTATCAGACCACTACTGTCTACAACGCCGCTAAGCAGAAGACAGCCGACATAAACAAGCTTGGATACGCGACTTCTTACTCCTATGACACGGCGGGGCGGCTGCTCTCAACCCAGAACGCAGGAGGATACCTGACAACGAACGTCTACAATCCCCGCGATCTTATCGCTAGCCTGGATTCTCTCGGTAGTAGAACCACGCAAGTTTTCGACGCGATGGCAAGAACTATTTCGACGGAGACCCCCCTCGGCACGCGTTCCACCCAAGTCTACGATCCGGTAGGACAAAAAATAGCCTTGGTTAATCCGCTAGGTTTCATTGCTACGACAAATTTCGACAGTTCCGGCAATCCACTTTCAATTGAGAATGCACTTGGCTACATCACCTCATATGCATACCTACAACATGTCAATAGGCTTAGTAGCGCAACCAATCCCTTGGGTGAAGTCACTACCTTTACCTTCGACTTAGCGGGGCAATTAGTTGCGCAAACAGATTCACTTGGCTATAAAACAACAGCTTCTTACGACAACGCTGGTCGTCCGTCGGGCCACATGAACCCACTTAACAGCCTTTGGACCATGGTTTATAGGGGCGACGGGTTATTAGCATGGACGACTGAAGGAACGGGCCGAATAAGAACGCTCTTATACGATGCCCTCGGCAACAATACGATAATCCAATACACAGGCGGAGCGATCCAAACTCAAAGCTACGATGCTAACAACCGGCTGACCGAAAGAATTACCGCCGGTGGAGTAAGCTCATGGGTTTATGATCAGGCAGGTAGAGTCATAGGCCAGACCTACCTGGGTGCATACTTAGGGGCGACGGAATATGATTACGGCAACAACCCTATTTCTACGCAAGACAGTCTAGGCTTAATCTATACATCAAGCTATGACCCGCTTAGCAGACCTATTTCGAATATCGACCCGTACGGATCATGTACTACGATTGTGTGGGACGCGCTTTCGAGAATGTCAGCGCAAACGCCTTGCACGGGAGATATAGTTAGTTATTCGTATGATGCTGCCAACCGCTTGACCACACAGATTCGGTTTGACGCTTTGAATGCCTGCACTTGGACCTTAGTCAGTTCGTATGATAGTGTCGATAATCGGTTGGTATTCAATCAAAATGGTCGTCCAACAACATACACCTACAATGCATTAAAACAATTAGTCGTCGAACAGCAGTATGGGGGTGTTAATACTTATGTTTACGATGCTATTGGCAATATTACATATTGGACAACGCAGTGGGATTATCCCATCACTAATACATACAATGGCGCTCGCTTGCCTGTTATAACCATAAAAGGATCAACCTTAACCACGTTTCTTTGGGATAGTGCGGGAAATAACACCTTCGAAATTTCGACGCCATACATAGTGACGCATACCTACGATGGTGAAAATCGACCCCTCATCTCGATTTACGGCGATGGAACAATAATCACAAACACCTATTAGAGGAGATAATCTGATGCCATGTGAATTCTTATACGCACCGCCTGCCACATTTCTAGCCGGATCGATACCGTCAACTAAAGGTGTTGCTATGGCGACACGTAGAATGCTGTTCGTCTGCGATAACCCGGAGATAATTACCAAGACTCAATCCCCGTCTTCGGGGACGGCACAAATACTTTGGAGGGATCAGCTTCCATTTCCTGGAGAAGGGGCGCCGCTCCTCGTTCGCGTATACACCTATCACCTACTCGACTATGATTCTGGGCCGCCTAACGAACTCGACGCGACCGAATATAACTGGCAGTTGTATGGCTCAGTAGTGGGGGGAACGGCCAATTTAAAGAATCACTATTACAATTGGGACTATCGACCAACAGTTGGAGCTCAAATGGACGACATGGGATACGTGGACTCTGGAGTTTGTGTGGCTGACTATCAGTTAGATTACACTTTCTTGGATGGCGACAATTTTAGCGATATGGACTCGGGAGTTACCCTGATAGCTAGCCACGCTCTCAACTTGGGGGCCGATGAGCCCGTCATATTTATGATTGCCGTGCACGAATTTGACGTTTATCCTGGCACAGGTGCTACGGCCTTACAACTTTGGACAAGCTTTCCTAATTCCGACACGGTATCTCCCGGATTCTCCGATACAGTGGCTTCTCCATCCGTTACTAATCCGCGGGGAACCTGGCCCATCGCCGACATGAAGGTTGTCGACCCTATGCCACATTTGATGCATTGGCCCAATTCTAATCCTGCCCAGTTTGCGGTAGCAATTGCCTCTTCTGCGTGTGAAGGGTCGTTTTACCCGGCTAAGGTTAACATGTTCGGTGATCATGGAGAACCTAACAAAGGGTGCTACGGAGTAACGATCGAGATGTGGACGACCGTTCAAAACAACTTCTTGGTTGATTTGCCACTATATTCGGCGATAGTTAACGCAAACAATGGCAAATTTGGGTGTGCAGCCGTGGGTATGCTACCCAGCCCAACTCCCTTTGACGGTCCGTGCAAAATTATGCAGTCAGGTTATTACGGGCAGGCTTTCGGAAACAGTGTAGATATTCCTACCGCATTTCCTTTCACCGGTCAGACTACTGTTGCCCATCAGTACGTTGTCGCGGGAGGTGCGAGCTTGAATCCGAATTTGGTATTTAGTTCGATTACCGTTAAAGCAGTTCAGGGGGGGAATTGATCGAGATCTTGGCGCTAGCCTTGTCGAGTATCAATATTCCGAATGATTGGGTTCCTACAGAGTCCCAGCCAATTTCGGTCCTGCCAGCGAAGTCCTTCTGCGTTTCTAATGACGGCAGAAAAATCTATAGCGACAGCGGCCAGGAATATGACGTTAAAACTGGGGTTAGGCGTGATCTGCGCCTGTTTTCAAGAGCGCAAAATGGCACTAAACAAATCGAAATCATTTTGAGCCCTTCGCATGCGGCTCCGCTCGAGGAGACTTCCGGGCCCAACCCTATCCATTGGCAGGAGCAGGGTATAAGCTCGGTTTTCTATGCTTCTAACGGGCTTCTAGGAATTGAGCCTGCATCCCTTACAATTATGGGGCTTCAGCGAACTCCTGGATTTCTTAAGATAGATGGAAAGCCGGTCCAATTGTCCGGTTTGTTGACTAAGATTAACTGGGCGTTTCCAAATGGTAAGCCGTCGTATGATTTTGAGAATTACGTGAATGTCACTTCTTATGATCGCCGGACTTTGTATGTGTTTTTTCCAACGCGACCCCTAAGGATCCATGTTTCTTCGGCCTTCACGAGAGTCTGGCCCATAGTTAACTCAGTGCTGCCGTCGATGAAGATGGCTTTTCTCCTGGCCCGTACTAAATCAGGGGCTGCAAATTTTGCGTGGGTAGACCTATCGACTGGCAGATCAAACGAGCTGAGGGTAGCGAGGCTTGATCAGACTTGGTTGTCTCACCTGGTGAGTAAACCGATGCAGCTTTCAGACCATACAATTTGGGCCCCATTCAAGAAATTCGGGGGCGGGCCAAGGGGGGGCGCTGCTCAGACCCAGTCGTTTGAGATTAATGCTCTTAAACATAGGGCTCGACTTTGGGATCATATCATCGTGCGAGGCGCGTCGGCAAACGGAAGATATATTGTTTACAGTCGAACGGATCGTACCGCGAATGGCCACGAAAGGCAGTTTCCTATAGGGGGGTCTGGACAAGTTTGGGTTGCACACGTTGTTGGATGACTATTAAAGAGTGGTTTTAAAGGACTCCTCGTGGCCACAGTGAGCAGGCTTTCAGCCGAGGAACCAGGCCGGTAGCAAACCCTGAGTGGTGGGTTCCCAATTCTAGCTTATCGACTCTGCTCTTAATAAGTGCGCTTTTTAAAGGTCAGTAAGAGTGGGTTCGCCGATGCTGGGACGTTTGTGACGATCACCCTTTTTTGTGAATGAGCTTTCTGACGCCGCCAATCACTATGGCGAGGGTAAATCGATGGCGACCAAACATTACTGCTTTGGCGTACCACGAATAACTTCTTGGTTCCCTTGGTCCCCATCGGTAAGAATATAAACAGTAATTGAGTCCGCAACAGGGGCATGGATTGGCCGACTCTGTTCGTCGAGCGGAAGTTTTTTTATGGAGATACCTTGTAACTCAGGAAGAGATTCGGTGCTTTTTGAGCTCCAGTATCGAATGAGTTTTGGAATCTCCGACGAACTCATCAATGCTCCGCATGCAATGCGAATTATTGTATACCAGTTTTGAGACGATTGAATCGCTCGATTTAGGGGTAGGAAAATCGGAAAGAGCAGCCTAGAAGCATTAAGCTGGTCGGAGGAAGAAAGTGAACCAAGGTTGCCCGCACCTGGCATGCGATCGTATTTGGCGACCTCTTTTCTGAAGTCGATCTTGGTTTGACGAAGAGTCCGCGATAGCGCGATGCTCGTAGCTTCGTCGCACCCTTGTCGAAGCAATCCTTTTCGCTCGCTATGCGCTGTATTGAGACACGAATGCAGGCCAAATTGCCGGCGTCGCGCTTTCAACCACTACAGTCTCGGTGTCTATGCCGTGAGGATGGGGAGCGGTTCAACACAAGGCCCATTGGAAAATGACCCTCACGTCCTATTGCGTTGGTGATTCGGGCACTGTTCTTGCTTCGGGACTTCTCTTCGTGAACTACAATCTTTAGTATTTACACCTGACTTCGATAGACGAACCGCGAACTTCACTATCGCTATGATGTCGACTGGGCTAACGTTCGGCACCATTTCGGCGCTGTTCGGTCTAACTCACGGGTGTCAATACATGATCCTGGTGACCGTGGTTATTTCCAGTGCCTTCATTCCGACCATGATAGCGCAGTGCTTCTTCAAACGAAAGATCGAGGAGTCACGCGAGGGACCAGGAGTAGTTAGTTGGCACCCGTGCGTAGCTGCTGGCGTTTCAAGCGTTCCTCCAGTTCAGCCTCGGAGCGTCCCTTTTAATTGAGAAGCTCTGGTGAGGATCGGAGATTCGTGCCTGCCTGCCTTACTTTGAAGCTCGGATCTGTCCACTTTTGAAAACGACAATCAAAAAGGATTGAGAAGAGTTAGGAACCAATCGATCGTTTTTGGGTCCGTCCACTACGACCAGGATTAGCCGCGTCTCTGGTCGGATGGAAAACCAACCTAGGAGCGTCTAACGAACTTCAGAAGCAAGCCCTTTCCGAGACGATACGGGCCAAGAGCCTGTCGGCCACCCGAAAATGGTGGAAATTCATCCGAGCAAAACAAGCTTCTGCTACGGAAGATAGCAAAGCTACCGCCTCTTCCCTTTCACCGCGCTCAATTGCGATCCGAGCTCGAAGAATATCGAGTTTTTCAGCTAAGTCAGCAAGGTCGGTATGGTCGACTCCGTCCATGCTCTCGATCGTTTCTTCAGCCGCAAACGGTTCGTGTAGCGCTACTTCAAGCCGGGCTCGGACTTCTAAGCCCAAATATCGGGTTGATGAGAAATCTGTTGCATCGATTGACCGCTGAACGGCTTTCTTTGCTTCGGGAAGGGCTCCTGACGGAAGATTCCGGAACTCGTACAGGGCCAATACGTGCAGTGCAAAGTCTCGGTCAAGATCCGCTTTGTGTTGACGCCAAACCTCATCCTTGTGATCGGGGTCGTGCCCGTAAGCCAACTCAAGTGCCGGCTTTCGCACAGCATCGATTTGATCTGCGGTGATGCGGTCGCTATTGCGCAAGACACATCCCTTCAGATACAGCGCGGTAAGCAAATGAGTTCGCTCATTATCTTTCCTCGCCTGGACCTCCATCTCTCGAAGAACCGTTGTCGCTTCGGCCTTTTTCTCTAGCGTTAACGCAACTTTGGCGATGAGGCTGGTCAGCTCATACCAAAGCGTGGAGTCTGACGTCAGTTGGCGTTGGCCCTTAGCTAAAGCCAATCCCCGTGCCGGAAAGCCATTTTGCCAGAGCCTTTGGACCTCGGACAAAATGGCTTCGGGAGCGAGGCGTTGATCGTCAAACCTGGGCAGCGGCGCGCATTCGCTAATCCATGCAGCATGCACCCGTTCTTGCGACTCGACTGAGTGAAGGGCATTCAAGACACGGGCGAGCGTTTCCGGATTGATGTCGTCCTGCCCACTGGCGATCTGACTGACCCTGCCCTCTGATACGCCAAGGACCTTAGCAAAAGCCTTGGCCGAGCCGAAGTCGCTCTTGATCGCTTTTCTTAGGGTGGAACCAAAGGATCCAACTTTAGGCCCGCCTAAAGAATTGAATTGAGTATGAGGCACCCTGCCGTTTGGTGGCCTATCGTTCATCCGAACGACATGATAAACGATTTCCTTAATCTTATTGAACAACCAATTGTATGGCTCTCGCATGTGGCTAAGCGCGAACAGATGCCTACTAGAAAATGCGTGTCCCAAGCTCTAGCTCACGATCTAGACACCGGCGAAGCCATTGGTTTCGAAGCTAGCGACTTTGCACGCCACACCTACATCCTTGGCGCTACGGGTTGTGGCAAAACGAGCCTCATCGTCCAACTCTTAGAACGGGATGTTTGTAAGGAGCATACGGTTTGCGTTGTCGATCTCAGAGGCGACCTTGTCACGGCAATTCTTGGCCTCCTCAAACGCCTTGCTATAGATCCGGATCGAGTTAGCCTTCTCGACCTTCGAGAGCAGAAACGCATCCAGGGATTCAATCCACTTCGGGGTGCCGGCGAACCCTTCATCAGGGCCCTGCATCTTTTGGACGTCGTTGCGCAGGAAGCTGAATCCTGGGGTGTCCAGCTAGAGGAGTCGCTTCGCTCAGCCCTACTGGTACTCAGCTATGCGGGCCGCACGCTTCCAGAAATTGAACAACTCTTCTTCGACGATCGGTTTCGTGCAGAGTGTCTGACTCACTGTCCCGACGATGGCCTCATCGGATTCTGGAACCGATACTCGGCAATGTCTGGCGAAAAGCAGCAGACCTGGGCGCTGGCAGTACTCAACAAGGTTACGAGCCTCCTCGCCGTTCCAAGTTTGCGCACGATGCTTGGCAGCTCATCGAGTCTCGATCTCGGAAGACTGCTTGGCCAAAAAGGACGAATCATCTTGGTATCTCTCGCTGTTGACGAGCTTCACCGCTCGAGCCGGATGCTCGGCAGCCTCTTTGTGTCATGCCTCTCTCGGGAGATGATGGCCCGCGTCAACGTGCCCGAGTCGCACAGGAATCCGGTGCGGCTCTATGTCGACGAGTTCGAAAACTTTGGGTCAGAAAGCTTTGAAGGTCTCATCGCAGAAGGGCGGCGCTTTGGGCTTTCTCTCGTTCTTTCTCACCAAACCCTTGCTCAAATTCCACCGCGTCTACGCTCCGTTATTCGGAACAACGTTGGATTGCAGATCCTCTTTCAGTGCGGCTATGAAGACTCCAGACAACTGAAGCATGAGTTGTCTGAAGACTGTTCAATTTCCGATTTACGCTGCCTCACGGTTGGACAAGCCGTGGTTATGAAGCGTGATGGAACTTGCCAGGTTGCTCAATTCAGTCGGCCAAAGGTAAGCCCAAGTCCGGCTGATATAGCCACCTACAGAAATGAGGTCCTTGACAGAGTTGCTAGTTCGGAGAGCCGACAAACCCGTTCAACCAGAGTCCCTCCAAAGAGGCCGAGAACGGTCAAGCGAACTGTAAACATCGAGGACCTCCTGTGAAGCTAACCGACAGAGATCTTCATATTCTTCGAGATCTTGCTTTGAGTAGAGTTCTCAGCCGCGATCAAGTCGTTAAACTTTACTTCGGTTCGATTACGAGGGCGAATACGCGGCTCCGCATGCTTCGCGGCGAGAGCCTGGTAAGCGTCCTCACAACGCCATTCTTCTCGCAACAACTCTATCAGCTAGGCGTAAGAGCTCCCCTCGTCGTTGGTGAGAAGATCACCAGACTCATCGGTTACCGCAAAAACTCACCTGCGTTCTTGCAGCATTCTCTTGCCGTCACCGAAGTGCGGATCGCTCTTTTGGAAGCTGGTGGCAAGGGATGGCTTTTTGAGCCACAACTGTGGCAAGCGTTCGCATGGGGAGGTCAGCGGTTTGAGGTTAGGCCAGACGCATTTCTTATTTCACCGTCTGGTCCCACTTTTTTGGAAGTCGACTTGGGGCACGTCGCAACCGAAAAGTTTCGACAAAAGCTCCTCGCATACAGAGCCTTCCAAGAGTCAGGGCTATTTTTGGAAATCTTCGCCCACCAGTCGTTTGAGACGTTAACGGTCACAACAAGCGAGACGCGCGCGGCTCACTTAAGGAATCTGGCAAGCGCGATCAGCCCAGGCGTTTACGTGACAACTTTCAAAGCGTACGGGGTTCGAACTCCTGGAGGATGGAGTTGATTCTGTGCTTATCCTGCAAGCGTCTTTGGAATAGCGGCACCGTGTGGTGCGGGAATTGTCACGCCACCCTTGGAAAGAGGCTCTGCTCCGAGGGTCACGCAAGTCCAATTTCGGCAACCTGCTGTACGACTTGTGGCTCGTCGAAACTATCGAAAGGGTGCCCATGTCTCCCCCTTCGGGTCGCCAGCGCAATTTTTATGTTGCTACTACTTGCCGCAATCGCTCCATCGATTAGCCATCTTTTCGCTCTCCTGGCGGTCTCGCTTGAACTTGTGTTCGTCAAAATTCTTCTCCAGATTCTTTCCTGGCTGATCTTTTCTGCTCTCGCAGGAGCAGTTCTTGGCGAAGGAGCGCGGCGCTTTATCTGGCAAAGTTGGAGCAGCGCGGGCCGGCTCCTTTTCCAGCTCTTGGGCGCCGGTGTTCAACTCTTGGTAAGAGGGTTCACAAATCTCGTTCGCAAATAATTTGGACTCGTCGAAGTAGCGCCGTTAGCTTCTACGGACATCCTAATACCCGTTTACGCACTGTGCGATGCTTTTTCAAGCTCCCGGTTATCTGCACTCGGCGGGCGTAAAGAAACCATGAAGCGCTTTCGCAGCGCTCTTCAGACGTGATACGATAATTCATATTAGTAGCATATAAATATGTACAAATCGTCCATCATCTTGTGGGTAAGTGGCTTCTTTGTCATCGGTATCGCGATAGGGGCGTACGGTGGCTCTTTACGAGCTAGCGCATCGTATGTGCCATCTCCCACGCCGCTGCCAACGAGCTCAGCTCACTATCAAACATGTGTTGCGCTCTATACGCTGTGCAAGTCGAACAACACGCTTTCGGCGCAAGCGTGCGCCCAATATAACCAGTATTGCCAAGGCGCCGTCTCTCCTGCGCCCTAATCGAGCTAGCCCCATCAAGGTTTGGTCTTGGAATTGGCCTCACTTTCCAAAGTGAGCTTTGATCAGTTCCCAGGCTTCCGTAATTCGTTGGAACTTCTCACCTTCTTCCGGCGACACATCTGGATGAAAATTCTTGCACAGCACCCGATACACGGCTTGAGCCACGTCGAAGGAGGTCGTGTCGAGTAGGTTCATGGTTTTCCAGGCGTCGGCAAGCGTTTGACTTCCAGTCTTTCCCGCCGCCGGTTCTTGCGTGCGCTTTTTCCGACGGGATGGCTCTTCGTGCGGCGGCTCGCCGTCACCACCCAGTGCGCGATCGAGCTTCGCGATCCGATCGCTTAGATTGGCCAGCATGTCTTCGACGGCCCCGCGGTCGAGCGCGTCGATGGCTTGCCTAAAATGACTGGGTTCAAGATCGCTGTGAATCTGCTCTAATTCAATCATCCACAAGTTCCTTCCACTGGCGATGACGTCGGCATTAAGATCATTGGTCGCGGCCGTCAGTGAATGGTGCTCTTCGGTAAGACTGAAGAGCACCGCAGACGTTTGCTCGGTGTCTCTCCAAACGCGATCCAATTCTTCGCGAGCAAGCCCGATTTCCTCAACCTGCAGGGTTGGCATGCGATTACGGATCGCGTCGAGGCGCGACCCCAGGTGGTCCGCATGTCGTGAGCCCCAATATAAGTCCAGGTGCTGCATGTCGAGAAGAGTCGCCAAACACCGTCTGTGCGCATGTTCCGCCAGCGCAAGAGTGTCGGCTAGGGCTCGTGCCATCGCCGTGACTGCTTTGATATCCGTTCCCTGAGCGCGGTTAGCGTTGCGGGAGCGAGATTTTCGTTCCGACCTGTTGGTGAGGGATCGAGACGCATGTTGGCCAAAGCTTGTCCCCCAGTATTCATCGCTTGCGCACAGGCGGTCGATTTCGAGCATGACCTCATCTATTTCCGGTGAAAGGAATCCCTCTGCTTTGACCAGCCCATCGAGTTCCTTTTGAATGGATCGAGAGCCGATTCGATAGACGAGGGGGCCGATCCAGTACACCGCGCCGGCCGGAACCAGCAAGAAGGTGTAGAGCACGAACTGACCAACTTCGCTATCTGGAGACTTGCTGAGGTGAAACTTCGAAATCACCGTGAGGCCGAGAATCGTGATCGCGAGGTAAGCGGTCACGAAAAGAGCGCTGACGTAACTCGGCTGCCAATACCGGTCCAAGCGGGCATAATCCGCGCCATAGGCGATTCCGGAACCTTCTTCGAAAACGAAGCCTGAAAGCTGGGAAGCCGTTTCCGGCTGTCGAAGCCGTTTCTTTCTCGCAACCACGTCAAGAGTGATCAGCATCGTGCTCACAAGCAACGCGGAAAGCCAGATCGGAGCTGTGGTGTAGAACCCGACCGCAAGCATGAAGGCGAGACAGAGTAAAGCGAGTCCACCGAGCACGTACTGCATCAGAGCATCATATCAACAAAATGTGCTCTTACGTAATAGACTCTGTAATGCGATAATGCTCGTGGCCTTATTCTGACGAGGACCTCGGAATTAAGAAATGATCGGAACGAATGTCGCTGACGAACCGCAAGCTTCTAGCGTGGGCGTCGTTTCCACTTCAGAGCGTGACGAAGAAAGGTTCTTGACCGTCTGCCGTCAATTAAGGGATCGCCACCTTATCGCATTTTCTTTGGGACTCTTCACACTGGGCCTTCCCTACGCAATGGCAGGCATTGGACGTGCGGAAACAGAGGGCAAGCATGAGCCACTTGTCGCGTTTTGGTCCCGCGGCAGAGTCAAGTGGATAGCGTCAGTCACCCTTGTCGGCGAGCTCTACTATCTCTTCATAGGATTCACGCGAGCCTATACAAGTGCGCCATCGATTCTGGTAGCCGTGCCACTTGTGATTCTGGTGGCGCTTTCAATCGTTGAGGTGCTCTACGAAGTGCTTCACCGATCGGATGGATTCGCACTCACCCTAGTGCACACGTTTGACAAGGACGAGTGCTTCAGGCGCATCGAAGGTCCAGCACTTTTGGCAAGCTCGATGATTGAGAAGGCACCCGAAGATGCTCGGCCCGTGCTGGGCCTCCTGTGGGCTTGGCTAATCGGACTGGTGTATATCACAACGTTCTTTGCAGGATTAGCCCTGGCGATTACGCTTGGCCTCGCTGTGATAGCCCTACTGGTAACGCTCTTTATACTCGGCCTGATTTTTGACGCGAACAAAGGAACGGTGGTTGAATCGTCTCGGCAAGACATTCTTCCCGACTTGCCACCGGTGCCTATCGACGGCCATGGCATCGTCGACGAACACGGAAATCTCATCACCTTTCGAAAGGCTGGGCGCATTTACGAGGGGCGCAAGCAAGTCGGCCGCGTGAAGGGAGACACCATCTTCTTTTTCTGGTTCATACAGAGAAACGCCTGTCCGGTTTACGAAATTCAAGGAAACGAGATATTGGAACTTCCTTCCACTCGGTTGTATGGCCGATTCGACAAGACCGCGATTTACTGGGGAGATGGAACTGTCAGGCACCGACTCGTTGAGGTGCCCACGTGACGTTTAGATCAACACTTGCCCTATCGTTAACCTCATTCGTTACAGTCATTGGCGGAACGGGCACGATTTGGAAACTTTCCTTACGGTCCAGTCTCGACCACGGTCCTGTCCAAGAGACATCTGTTTCGGCCCAGAGCCCGCTTGCGCAGGTTCGAAGTCAGGGCCTGTTTACTAGCGGCACACCTCAAACTCCAGTGCCAAGTTCGGGAACCGTTGCAATGACCGATGGCGTCGCTTCTCCAGCCGTGTATGGTCACACATTTCTACTCAAATTCTCTGAAATCGATCGGGGCAAAATCTTTGCTGCATCATCCCTGAGTCAACAGCCCATTCGGCTCGAACTTTGGAACGGCGAGATCGAAAAGAACGACAGAATGTGGTGGGGAAACGGAAGACAAGAGGTTGCTCGGTATTCGGAAGGCATTCAACTCGATTCTCTATCACCTAGGTTTGCCTGGACTATCCAGCCAGGCACATACACTCTTCTCATTTGTCGAGTAAGTAGAGAGCAAACACCACTGACCGTAAGTTACGCGATTTCTGAGTCTACCGAGGCTAAACCCATCGAATCGAGCTTAGAGGCCGTGACAGCCTCACCACCCTCGGTCAAGTCGAACCAAGCGACGCCGCAACAAATTGAAAATGTTAGTTCTCACGCTGGGGATCGTCAAATTCGCCAGATGTCCATGTTTGAGTTGGATTGTCTGCGAAATGAACCCTACGCAAAGCGTGGTTACATTTTCAAGCGCAAGGATCTCAAAAGCTACTTTTCGAAGCAGTCGTGGTACAAACCTTCGCGCGCAGATGAACAACAGATCTGGGAAGAACTGAACACAAACGAACAGCTTCTAATTAAGAAGGTCAAAGACGAGCAACAACGGCGAAATGGGAAATAGCGATCAAACATTCCAGTTTGGCGTGGCGCAATTAAGGACAAGTCTTAGTCCGTCCTTAGCGGGCAAGTATGTTGCAAATCTTGGCGATTCCGGTGGACAGAGCTGGGTGCGAACCCCGCGTACCGGGGCTTTGCCGGATGGAGTCTTCCAAGAAAAAAGCGCCGTGTGTGGGATTCGTCGACCTGCTAATCGCAATCCTAAAGACTAAAGTCCATCTTTTTTGCTGTGCTGCATCAAGAGTCGTATCATCTGATTCAAATGACATTGGCAACCTACCAGACTGCTGCGATCGAATACGCTAAAAGCCCTGCTCTTCAAGAAGAACCAAAGAGCGTCGTCCTGCTCGGCCTTGCCGGAGAAGTTGGCGAGCTCCTAGGTGAATATAAGAAGCGTTTGCGGGACGGGGACGATCACGAACACTTTTCCTTCAGAGTTAAGGAAAAACTTGGCGATGTTCTGTGGTATGTCGCCGCAACGGCTCATTACTTCGCAATCGATCTGGACGACGTCGCAACTGCCAATATACAGAAGATCAGTGATAGGTGGGGTCTAGATCCCTCGGCACCGCTCGTTTTACCGTCTGCAAACGCCTTTGATGCGGACCTACCCGAATCTGAGAAGTTCCCACGACAAATGGAGTTTGAAATTCGGCAAGTCATCCTCGACGGCGTTCCAACAACACAGTTGCTCCTTGCCGGCGAGCAGAAAGGCAGCGACATTACCGACCGAGCTGTCGGGGCGGACGGATATCGCTTTCATGACATTTTGCATCTTGCTTTCGCAGCGGTGCTTGGCTGGTCGCCGGTGCTTAGGAATCTGATGAATCTACGAAGGATAAGTCGTCCCGAGGCAAACTTAAACGAGGATGGAGGACGGGCAACGGCTATAGAAGAGGGAATCTCAGCGCTAGTTTTTGCTTACGCTCAAGACCGCAAGCGACTTTCGACCGCCAGTATGATTGACTATGATCTCTTGCAAGTAATCAGATCCATGACCAGACACCTCGAAGTGTCCCGGTGCTCTCTGCGAGAGTGGCAGGTGGCCTTGCTGCAAGGTTTCGAAGCTTGGAGAGCCGTCGAGCAATCGAACGGCGGGCGTCTTAGGTTAGATCTGGATACTCGAACTATATCAATAGCTGCGTGGGGCGAGGCTTAGGTGCGATCTCAGATCGTCGCCGAGCTTGTCTCTGAAACGATCGAGGCAGTCGGCCAGAGCGGGGCCGTGGCGATTCTGGGTCGTGGAGGCATAGCGATCGCGGTCTACACGGCAATTCGGGACTTAGAAATTGGTCCGGTTGCTATTTTTTCAGCTGCCGTTGCGGCCAATGCATCAAACAAGACCTTTCGACCATTAAGCGACTTAGCGCAAATGAGAGCCGACGTTTTAGTGGTAGCAGCAGATGAAGAAAAGGAAGATCTTCTGCTGGAGGCGATCTCGTTCGTACAAGGGCTGCCAAGAGTAATACTGGCCGGATACGGACACTATCGACGCCCTAATCTACTGATCGAAGAGATCCAGAGTCAACTCCTTGTCCCTAGCCTGGCCAATGGATATCCTCAGACACTTAGTCACATTGCTCAATGTTTGAGCAACGCCGCCAGGCTTGGACTAGAAGGCGTAGTCGCCGAGTTCGGCATGTTCAAAGGAGGCACCACAATGCTGATATCTAAGATCATCGAACAACTGGGCGTTTCTTGGCCTGTCATTGGCTTTGACACTTTCAATGGATTTCCGGCCAGAAGAAACTTACTTGACATGTACAACCACCCAGGTTGTGTCTTTTCCGATGAAGCCGCTGTACGTCGCCAACTTGAGGGAAGGAACGTGGAAATAGTTACAGGCGATATTGTCGAGACCTGCCACCGTCTTGATCAGGAAGAGATCCTTCTCGCCTTTATAGATACGGACAACTACACACCAGCCAGAGAGGCGCTAGCTGTTTGCAAGCAACGTGTCGTCCTTGGTGGAGTGATCGTTTTCGATCACTTCACAGGAGTTGATCGGTTTAAATACACGCTTGGAGAGCGGATTGCCGCATTGCCGCTTCTCGAAGATCCCCGCTTCTTCCATTTGGAGGGGACGGGCGTCTTCTATCGGCAGCGTTGACTACTGCACGGGCAGCCTATACTCTAAGGCGCATGCATCCCGCCATCACGCCCCGGCCAGAAGTTTTCGACACTTACTGGCGATTTGCCGCAGAACGACAATCGATTTTTTTGCGGAGACAAGAGGGCGCTCAACCTCCCTGGTCAGACGATCCAATTTTTGCATCATTCAAGTTCTGCAACGTTTTCAGAGCTTCTGACAGAGTGTCGCAGTATCTTATTCGCGAGGTCGCTTATGCAGGCGAAACAGGATCTCCTTCGGATACTTTGTTTCGGATCGTCGCTTTCCGGCTATTCAGCCAACCTACCACATGGGATTTTATAGTTCAGGATCTCGGTCGGCAGCCAACGATTGCCGATCTAGCTAGCTCTCGATTTGAGGAAACAGTTGTCAAAGCCCGTGAAAACGTAGCGCCTCTGTACACGAACGCCTTTATTCTTTGCGCGACGAATGCTTTCGGTCGCACTGCAAAGCACCTCAACCATATAGAGCTTTTAAAGCTCATGTTTGTCGATAATGAGGCAGGGCAAAACTTGCTCAGCGCTAAGAGTCTTTCTGCCGTTTATCATCTACTCAAATCCTTTCCGCTCCTTGGACAGTTTATGGCTTACCAAATAGCTATCGATTTGAACTACTCCGCGCACATCAATTTCAATGAGAACGACTTTACCGTCGCTGGCCCAGGCGCTCTACGCGGGATAAAGAAGGCTTTTGTTAGTTGTGGGGGCCTCGCGCCAGAAGACGTCATCCACTGGATGGTGGATAATCAGGAAGCTGAGTTTCAACGACTTGGACTCGACTTCGGCGGCCTTTGGGGGCGACCATTACACGCCATCGACTGTCAGGGTCTTTTCTGTGAGCTGGACAAGTATTGCCGCGTGGCTTTTCCCGAGCTCGCTAGTAATCGATCGCGGATCAAGGCCAAATTCAAACCGACAAGTCGAAAATTAAGCTTGTTCTTTCCCCCAAAGTGGCAAATCACGGCAGACCAGCAAGAGGCACCCTCAACAGCGCAACCGGTTTTGAGCCTGATTGAAGCATAATGGCGATTTTTCTTACATATTCTGAAGGAATTTCAAACACCGTGGCTATTTTGTCGTATTATCATACAGAGACGGACGCGATATGTCAGAAATTCAAGCAGCGAACGCCGGAGTGCAGTTGGTGGAGAAAGGGATCCGGATGCTCCCCTCAAAGGTGTCAGCCCCCTTAATCAAGGCACTGCAAGAGGGAACGGCTAAGAAGTTGACTGCTAAACAAACCAACCTAGTGGCCTTTGTCGTGAACGACGCTGCTGGTCGGCAAGTTATAACGCTTGAGGATGTTGCTCGGGAACGCAACGGAGTTAAGGCAGATGCCACGAAGCGTGGTTGCTTAGATCCATGTGATGGAATCGATGTGAACAAACTCGCAAAGCTCGTCAAAGAGCGCCTGGGAGGTTCATAGTGGCTGAACTCGTGGAAGGTCAAAACGTGTCCGAGGCGTGGTTTCGCGCTTGTCAGCGCCTGATGGAACGTGGGAGACGGATGACTAACCTGGTTGTCTCAGTCAAGCATCCGCAAGTTGAGAGATCGGACATTCGTGAACTTGTCGACCAATATTTCGATGCGCTACAGAGTGCAGATACCGGGTCAGTCGATGCGGTGGCAGACACGATCTTCCCAAGCGACTTTTACGACGGAGGCGAAAAAGACGCTGAAGAGCATCTTTATGCCCGATGGAGGTTGGCTCGAAAATTCGAAGAACTTTCAATACCAAATGGCGACTACTTTGCCCGGATGGTGTCGTATCCGGGTGTGAAGAAGGTGAATCAACTCGAAAGGGTCGCTCGACGGCTGCGATGGGCCTATTACAAGAAACTTGGCAATTCGAATCAATCAGAAATAGCCCTTTCCGCGCCCGAACTTGACGAAGAGATAAGGATTCAGGATCCTGAGGAGGACACCTACACGATGGGATTCCCCTGCCTCAGTCACATTAGCGTTACGCTTGAGGAACGGAGAATTCACCTATCAGCTACTTACCGTTCACAGGATTTTGCTCTGAAGGCTTATGGAAATTACGTCGGGTTGTCCCGATTGCAGCACTTCTTGGCAAGTGAATCCGGTTTTGAGCCTGGAGAAGTAGTTTGCACAGCCACATGCGGAACCCTTCCAAGCCGTGGCCAAATTACTGACTTACTAAAGGAGTGCAAGAGGCTGCTTCCTGATGAATAGGAGATACATAAATCTTGGAAAACAATAAAGATCAATTACAAGTCGTGGAGACTGATGTCGTCCAAGTTGGCCGGCGGCTGAAAGAAGCGAGGGAGTTTCTCGGACTGTCTCAGGAGGTAGTGGCCAATCATCTTGGTGTGCCGAGACCAGCTATATCAGCGATCGAAGGCGGAAAGCGGAACGTCACGGTTCTAGAGCTCAAGCAGTTCTCGCAGCTGTATCGTCGAAGCTACGACTACTTTCTCGAAGACGATCCTGGTGAAGCTGACGAGACCGTATTCGCACTCTTTAAGACCGCGAAGGATCTAAATGACGTGGATCGCGAACAAGTGCTTCGCTTTGCCGAGTTTCTTAAACATGCAGGACCGGTGCCGAGGCCCAAACATGAATAGAAACTCCAGCATTAGGAGAGCACAGGAGGAGGGTGCTTATCAAGCAATTGCCGCTCTCATCAATCTCAATGTTGATCAAACAAAACCGATAGATGTGTTTTCCTTAATTCAGGAATCGGGCATCTGGCTTGTATTTGGACCAATGGGAAACGCCTTTGGAATGTTCCTGAACCAGGGTTCTCCGGGCATATTCATAAACACAAGCCGCCCACCAAGCGTCCAGAGGATAACTGCCGCACACGAGTTTGGCCACGCCTGGCTAAAGCACGGAGCAAGCGTAGATGACCAGGATAGGATTGAAGGTAGCCGTCCAACAGAACTACAAGAGGCAGCTGCGCAAGCCTTCGCCCTCGATTTTCTCATGCCCGAAATTCTTGTTGAAACATTGTGGGACTCGATGAATCTTCCAGGGCGTCAACAGCTACAAGCCCGTCAAGTGTATTTACTGTCACTCGAGATCGGAATAACCTACCGAGCGTGTGTCGTCCAGTTGCGTCAGATGGACAAGATTGGCAAGGAACAGGCCATCGCATTCCTTGGTTGGCAACCTAAGCAATTGAAGAAGGAGATCGGAGGCGGCATAGGACCTGCCGATCCTTGGGCTGACATTTGGCCACTAGAAGAAACCGACAATGGCCGCTCGATCCATGTTCGAGTGAACGATGAACTTCGGCTAAAGCTTCCGGAAGCACCTTCGACAGGCTACCGATGGCAACGTCTAAATGAGGACGAAGATGATGCCTTAATTGCAATTGGCGACGACTTTGAAGGACTATCTGCTGAAAAGCTGATTGCTAGTCGGGGCCACCGTTTCCTGTCGTTTCGTGCGGCGGAACCGAAAGCACAGCCTCTGCATCTCGTTCTTCAGAGACTATGGGAAGCCCCAGCGTCAGTCAAAGAATTCACTTTGAACTGTGTCATTGACCCCGGGCCGGCTGGACCGAATGGAATTGGTTTGGCAAGCTCCCTGTTAAAGAGCCTATTAGCCGAGGGGGCATAAAGGCTCCTTGCAAGAAATAGATCTAAGGGAGAGTTTTCCGGAAGTCGGAGATCAGGGCCAACGACTTACTTGCGTAGCGTTTGCTGCCTCGGCTGGTCACTCGTTTAGTCGGTCACAGGATAGATCTTACGAACGTCTCAGCGAGGAGATGCTTTATTGGGGTGCTTGCGACAAAGGGGGGCACACCGAAGGAATTAGCTTCGAGTCCGCTAGTAAGACCCTGGAGAGTGATGGTCAATGTCTTAACGACCTATGGCCATACGCGCCACCTGGATCCGAGCCTGTTCGAGTAGCCGACGAGGCCGCAAAGAAAGACGCTTCATATCGCCTAGCCTCCTTGGACTTTAAACCTAAAGGCGCCAGAGCAGTCGAAACTTCGTTATTCGAGGGAAATCCAGTCGTCCTTTTGACGTATATATGTGGTTCCTTCTTCAATCCGCAGTCGGGCTTTGTAGCCACGCCACCCAGATCAAATGCTATCCCTAACTACCATGCAGTTCTGTGCGTTGGCTTGGTGGAACACAAAGATCACGGCCGGGTGTTCGTGTTTCGAAATAGTTGGGGAGTTAAGTGGGGAGATCATGGCTACGGTTACTTTTCAGCCGAGTTCTTGGACACGTTTGTAGTGCGTGCGGCGAGTGTGGTTCCCAGATCACCTACACCTGATAACTCGTCAGACGCCGACTCTCAACCTGAGAGTCCCAAATGATCTCTAGGTTTTCTGCGATGGATGCCGATGAGTTCTTAGCTGTTTCGCGCGAAGAGATGATCGAAATCCTCTCAGAGCTTGCGCTTGACCCAAGTCTCGAGTCCACTCAAGCTCTTCAGCGATTCTTGCGAGTCAGAGATTCGCACACCTACGATAAGCACGACATACCACGTTTAGTTTGCCGTGCCCTTCTTCAGAAAGGAGAGCACGGAGTTAAAGCCTTAGTTCAAGTACTACCTGATGCTCCAGGGGTCATTTACCCTGCCGCAATTGTGCGCTCACTATGGAGCGCTTCCAAGTGTGAGACGGATTTGGACTTCATGAATCCGAACTTTAAGCTTGAGCCTCCTTTAGATGGTGCCTTGGATTCCGCGACATCTAAATCTGCCTTTCTAGCGCTCAAAGAACTAGTGGCCGAGGGATCTGATGATCTGCGTCGAATTCCCACGGCGCTAGTGATCGTGATGTCGGACCGGAAGCCAACCGACCCCGAATCGCTCTTCGACGAATTGTGGGACGTTTTTCTGGGCGGCCATCTCCGCATCAATCGCCGCGTTATCGAGGCATACGAAACGCTTCTGGGTGAGCAACATTCCGAAGAACGTTACCAATCGTTTTTGCGCGACCATCCAGTGCTCTTAGATCCCCTAGCAGCCCACGTGATTCCCAAACAGCGTCTTGGCGTCGAGCACGTTACCGATTTTGTTGTTAAAAGGTTTGATGGGGCGTATCTGGTGGTTGAGATTGAAAAACCTCAAGACCGACTGTTCATTCGCAAAGGCGACTTTAGTCGCGAATTTACTCATGCCTACGGTCAAATCATCGATTTTTTGACTTGGATCGAAGATCATAAAGAATACGCTGAGAACCTGATGCCCGGCATCGCCGCTCCCACCGGCTTGCTCGTGATGGGATCTTCTGCATCACTATCGACTCGGGAGTCAGAAAAGCTGGCTTGGTTGAATAGAAATTCTGCGGCGGTAACAGTTATGACGTTTGACCAGATCGGAGAGAAAGCCCGTCAGTTATATTCTAACATCAGGATTGAGCGTTCGACTACCGTCTGATGGCCCCTTATCTCCTCCAAAAAACCTTGAAGCTGGCACGAAGCGAAGGCGTGTGATTTCAGCAAAAACATGCTGCGTACGAACCGAACTGGGTATATCAGATCTAACAGCAAATCCTTAGGAACTCGGAAACGGCCCTCTGAGAGTTTTGTTGGTGGAATGTTATGCACACTGATCTTGAGCTTGTACGAAAGGGACTATTCGAACCTTTCGGGTCAAAGGTTGCAGCCATTGGAGCATTTTATGGCGATGACGACGAACCCCGACACTATTTTACGTGCCACTTCTTCGACTCTGACGGCTCCTGGGCGATGGTCACAGCCGGACACTGTTTAAGGGCTCTGTTGCCGGAATGCAACAAAGGCAATTTGCCAGGTCAGATCTTTTTATTCGATCCAAATTCCCCATCTGGTGTGCCCCTGCCAATTCGGCTGCGGTTCGAGGCGATAATAGTAATTGACGACAAAGAAACCAAAGCCGACTACGGCTTTGTTCCAATTGATGAGATGTATAGCCGCGAACTTGCAAAGGCGGGCATGACACCGTGTTCCCTAGAAAACGTAGCGTCGGCGTCTGAGGCCTTCGAAATCTACTATTTATTCGGGTACGCGTGGGAACACGCGCGTTTCGACGTCAAACAAGATTCGATCAGTGTGCAAACCCCTTGCACAGCTTTGCGACTCACGTGACTTGATGATGAAGTCTCTGTAAAACCTGATGATGGAACGAGACCCAGCTTCCCTCGACTCCAATTCAAAGCGAATATGCAGTCAATCCAAGGGGTGCCAGACTTACGGGACATCGGAGGAATGAGTGGCGGGCTGGTTATTGGGTTGAGAAGAAACGTTGCAGGCCGCTTAGAGGCGGGTTTGGTCGGTATCCAATCGGCTTGGCTCCCAGGCCTTGAATTGTTGAAGGTTTGTCCGCATAACTCGATATTTCGTGCCATATCGTCCGTGCTGGGTGGCGAGCGAGCAGAACAAACGACGGAAAATGGTTATCAGGATGACCTGTAAACAAATCAACTGAGATTCGGCACACTTTTGACACACAGCGGTATCGCGAAGTGTGGGCCAATATAGGCGTCTATGAGCTATTATTGAACCTATGAAGATCATGGTAGGCTCGGTGCCTAAATCTGAAAATGCTAGGGTCCCCGGTTCAAGTCCGGGTTGCGGCACCACCTTCTCTAACCTAAAACGCTCTTCAAATGCGGCCTGGCGGCCCGGCGGTACCTCAAGTCAATGGAATTCGAGAACTCAGTTCCACGCGCCGTTTAGCACGAAGGGCGCCCAGTAGTAGGGGTGCGCGTATTTAGCGTTGGAGCCGCGCAGCCAAGCTTGCGCCTCTTTCAGCGCCTGGGCTTTGCCCATTTTGCGGGTCTTTAGGTTTTGGTAGAAACGGGACATTAGCTTGGCGGTCGAGGCGTCGTCGACGGCCCACTGGCTGACGACCTGAGTCGGGCTTCCGGCGACGAACAGAGCCCAGGTGAGGCCGACTACGCCCTCGCCGGTTCGGTTCTCTCCTCGGGCGGTGTTGCAGGCGGAGAGCACGGTCATGTCTGCATTCAAGTGCATCCCGTAGATCTCGCGGGCGGTGAGAAAGCCGTCTTCGTGCGATCCCCTCTTTGGGTTCGCCAAGATAACGCTCGAAAGCAGCGGCGAGCCGTCGTTGACGAAGCCATGGGTGGCCAGGTGCAGGTACCGATAGTTCCCGGCCTCAGACTTGAAGGTCGACTCTTGCGCCTGCAAGCCGGTTAGCACCGTTGCGTCGGGGAACAGCTTCTTGAGCGCGTCGGCCTCGGCTTGGGTTCCTGGCAGAGCGGGGATCGCCGTGCCTCGGGTAGCGCCAAGGGAGACCGTGTCGAGGGCGCGAGTAGCAAGATGGGAGAGTCGAGAGGCAGGTTCGATCGGTCTAGAGCCGGGCTCGATAGGCCGCGAGGCTGGTTCGATCGGTCGGGAGGCGGGTTCGATGGGGCGTTGGCCGGGGATTTCCGAAAGGGCGCCAAAGCGCGCAGCCGAACCGAAATCCGGGTTTGCGACCACCAACATGCTGCGTTCGATCGAGCCCAAATGGCGGGAAGCGCGGGCCAGCGAGGCCTCCATACCCGTGGCAGAGTAGGCGTAAGCGATTTCGAACTTCGAGGCCAAGCTGGCGCCTTTTCGATCGGTGAGTGCGGCGAAAGGCACGTCCCAGAGGGCGCCGTCGGGACAGATCACGAGGCGCTTCTTCCCGCGTAGCTGAGCCATGGCGGGCTGTATCAGCGCGTTGTAAAGGCTTTTGGACAGCTGCAGATAAGGCTTGTTCGGGTTGGAGCAGGCTGCGTGCAGAGCGCTCGCCTCGGCGGAGCGGGTCTTGTAGGCGCCCGGCGCCCAATAGACTTTTAGGTTGGCTTTAGGCCCTTTTGTGGTGACCACAAAGAACCGGACGTCCTTATCCGACGCCACCACATAGTCGAGAAGCGCCGTGTCGCTGGGGAGCCGTTTTGCCAGATCCGGAATGGTCGCGGTGGTGGCGACGCGCTCCTCAGCGAGGTCTGGGTGGGCAGCATATAAGGCGTTGGTGAGGGCGACTAGCTTGGCCTCTACAGCCTTCAGCTTGTCGCGCAGCGCTTCATACCGCTTCTTTGAGCCGACGGCGTTTTCGACGCCTTGGTGCACCATCGCGACGTTCAGCGAGTCGGCCTCATCGCGCAGCTCCTGCTCTTTGGCCCTCTCGTCGGGCGTCAGCGAGGAGCCGATTTGAACCTGGTTTGAGTCGAGCAGGTCGAGCAGGGAGCGCGCTTTCATCTTTTGCGCCTGAGCGAACGCCGTTGAAGCGTCGCCCTGGCGCAAGAGCAGATTCAGGTAGTCGGTGTAGACGTTGCGATTAACCGCCAAATACGATTGCTTCGCTTCGGTCAACGAGCCGAAGCCTCCGCGAATCCCTTCTCTAATGGCGATCGCCGACCGAAAGTCGCTGGAAGCGTCTGCTGGGCGACCAAGTTTCTCCTCGACCCGAGCTAAGTTTCTGAGCAGAACCGCCTCAAGCTCTCTGAACCCGTCGGTTCGAGCGATGGGCAGAGCTTGGAGATAGGATGCTTCAGCCTCGGAAGCTCGATTTTCAAGGCGATAGGATCTACCGATTTCATTGAGTGTCCCGCATTCGTCGCGGTGATTTTGCGTCGAGCGAAAGTAAAGCAAAGCCGACTGTAGACAGTTCAGCGCCTGCTGGGGTTTCCCTTCGTCATTGAACGTTTCCCCAAGCATGATCTCCGTCTGGTTCAGGTTCTTTTTGTCCCCAAGCTCCTTCGCCATGACGAGAGACTCTTCGATAAGCCGCTGAGCGGTCGCAAAGTCGCCCTTCATTCGGTAAATAGCGCCTTGGTCGGCGATGGCGTTTGCTTCTGAAAGCCGTCGCCCGGTGGCATGATCGAGCGTCTCTCCTTGCTTGAAGTAGTCGATGGCGCTGTCGTATTCGTCCATCCGCGCAAAGATGATTCCTATCCCGATCAACGCCATTGCCTGGCCGTCCTTGAAGCCTATCGCTCGCGAAAGGTCGAGAGCCTGCAACTCGTACGCTAACGCCTCGCGTGGTTTACCGATGGCTTGGTAGATGTCGGCGATCGCGTTAGAATCGTTACTCTGGTCTCTCTTGTTGCCGATGGCTGCGTCCAGCGCGATGGCGGATCGATAAGCTTCCACCGCCTGAGCAGGCTGACCCAGGTGGGTATGGGCCACGGCTAATCCTCTATAGGAAATGACTTGCCCTGGCAAAGAGCCAAGCTTTCCAAAGATCGTCACCCCCTGCTGGTACGAGGTAACGGACTGTTCGGGGTTTGAGTCTATCGCGGAGGCGCCGATGTTTCCGAGCACCATCCCTTCGGTATTCAAGCTTCCGCTGGCTCTCGCGAGAGGCAACGCTTGATTTAGGTAGATGAGGGCCTTTTCGTGGTTTCCGAGGTCGTTGTTGGTGGCAGCCAGATTGTTCAGCGCCAACGCTTGGTCTAGATCGTCTCCAATTTCCACCGCGATGGCCAACGCTTGTTGAGTGGTTGCAAGGCCTTCGTCGGTGTGCCCCAGATAACCTTGGGCGGCGCCGAGCCGCCGCAACGCAACGCCTTCCCCACACCGGTCTTTTCGGTCGCGCGCTAGAGCGATGGCTTGTTGCGCGATCTTCATTGCCTCCGCGAAATCCCCTTTGTTCTGGGCCGCGAAGGCCTTATTGATCAGCGTCTGCACGTCTGGCGTGGGCTTGGGCGGCGGCGGGGTTTGGGCTGCCGCGGCCGTCGAGAGGCTCAAGGCGCAGGCGATCTGGGCAAATCGAATCATATTAAGGACCGGCCCATCCATACTACACGCCTCGTCGCGACTTGATGGCGAACACCTACCGGAGGGGAATATTGGGTTTGGGAGGCTGATGTCGTGCTCACAGCACGGGATGTTCGGGGCGGCTTATCCAAGGTTCCGTCGGGAGTGTAAAGACTTAGGATTTGGGCTGGCCGTTTTTATCTCGCCGCATCGGAAGGCCAACCACTAGAAAAATGGGATGCCCCTCATCTGTGAATCTGGCGGCCCACCCAAGATATTTAACGAACTCTAGACACGTCACTCCTTGAAAGTTGTGAACCACTCATTGAGATTTGTGCCGAAATCTGAAAATGCTAGGCTCCCCGGTTCAAGTCCGGGTTGCGGCACCACCCTTCCCCAGAACTAAAGGTTCGCTAGAGGCTTTGTTTTTCACGCCCTCACGAGTAAGTTTCAGGTGCTTCATGGCCAAGCCTCCGAGTGACCCACTGGCACCGATCACCATCGAACAATCGAAGGCAAGTGCTGCCATTCGAGGACTGTTCGTGCTCATTTGTGGCATCGTTCTGATTGTGGTAGCGATGGCCGGGCTCTTTTCCGGGGAGACTGGGATGGCGGTTCGGGCACCCTATGCCGGCTTTTTGGGACTCGGAGCGCTCGGCTATGGCATCAGCCAGATCAAGTTGTCCAAGCAGGAGAATCGGACTCAGTTTCATGCTGACACCGATGGCATGCGCGGACTGGTTCTCGAATCGCCCGAACTCGTCCCGTGGTCATCCGTGTCGAATATTCGGCCTAGCTTCAACGATCTCTCGATCGATCTCGTCGATGGACGAGTCATCCACATCCGTGAGAGCATGGTCGGCTTGACTAAAGGTTTGAAAGGCTTGCCATCCAGCAAGAAAATCGGCGCGAGACTCGAGAGCCTACGTGCGAATGCCCAAGTGTCAGAACCGCAAGCTAGTCTTTGAAATAGGTAACGGAAGCTGACCTTGTAGCGGCCTCTAGACACAACCGCCACAAACAGACTTCGATCTACGGCCGAACAACAAATACTGGTACCCGAACCAATTTCACCGGCCCGATCAGCCCCGACTCCAGCAATGGCGAGTCCTTGCTGAAGAACTGCCAGGTGGTGAAGGCGACACGGCTGCTGGGCGGGCGCACCGGCCGAGCGCCGCCTTTGACGATCCACTCAGGCCACGATTGGATCGCGCCGTTGTAGTGGGCGTCGGGTGGATAGCGCTCATCGCCGATGAGGCGGTTTGGCCAGAGGTTGGTCACCTTGACCACGAGGTCGTTCTTGCCCGCCCTGAGCCACCTGGTCGCATCGACTCGGAATGGCGCTTTCCAGAGAGTCGGCAGCGTGTGGCCGTTTAGGCTCACCACCGCAAGGTTCTTCACTCTTCCAAGATCAAGCCAGTAAGACGCTCCCGTCTTTCGCAGACTGCCCACGGAAAACGAGGTGTGGTACGTCGCCGTTCCCGAGAAGTACTTGATTCCGTCGACCGTTGAATCGGGCCAGGAAATCAGCTTCGAAAAATGGGCCGATGCGGGCGCGCCTTTGCCCGCCGGAAAACGAAGATCCCAACCTCCGCTCAAAACCT
>Ga0206876_1026_pt1 | contig 43507 bp, 37 predicted proteins | sample Alteio_BWOrgCont_10_FD_152619 | JGI IMG/M metagenome (GOLD analysis project Ga0206876, IMG submission 152619) | Enriched cells from forest soil in Barre Woods Harvard Forest LTER site, Petersham, Massachusetts, United States -... | ecosystem: Environmental > Terrestrial > Soil > Temperate forest >...
TTGCCGATTTTAATGCAGCAGAAAGCATGATACGTGAAATGGTGCGTATGTTGTATTCAGGTAAAAAGTGGTTTACACCTGCATTGCGTATGGTTATATGTATCCCTTCAGGTATTACACCGGTAGAGCAACGTGCGGTAAGAGATTCTGCTGAACACGCTGGTGGAAAAGAAGTTTACTTGTTACATGAGCCAATGGCTGCTGCAATAGGTATCGGCATTGATGTTGAAGAACCAATGGGTAACCTGATCGTCGATATTGGTGGTGGTACAACCGATATTGCCGTAATTGCTTTAGGTGGTATTGTTTGCGATAACTCAATTCGTGTAGCGGGCGATGAGTTTACAAGTGATATTGAAGAATATATGCGTCGTCAACATAATATGCTAATTGGCGAACGTACTGCAGAACGTGTTAAGATAGAAGTAGGCGCTGCAATGACAGAAATTGAAAACCCTCCACCGGATTATCCAGTTCATGGAAGAGATTTGATGACAGGTATACCGAAAGAGATACAGGTTTCATATTCTGAAATTGCCCACGCAGTAGATAAGTCAATTTCAAAAATCGAAGAAGCTATTTTGCAAGCATTAGAAAAAACTCCACCTGAACTCTCAGCTGATATTTACAGAACGGGTATTTATTTAGCAGGCGGTGGTTCTATGTTGCGTGGCCTCGATAAGCGTATTTCAATGCGGACAAAATTGCCCGTGCATATTGCAGAAGATCCGCTTAGAGCGGTAGCAAGAGGTGCAGGTATTGCATTAAAGAATATTCACAGGTTCCCGTTCCTGCTCAAGTCATAATTTTAAAGGTTAATTGTAAAACCAGCGCCAGCCAATGTATGGCATAATTGCATTTTTCAGAAGACATTATTTTGCAGTTCTTTTCGTGGCCCTGGAATTCCTGTCGCTCTATTTTGTTTTTAAGGATAACTATTATCACCAGGCCGGGTTCTTTAATTCAGCTAACAGTGTAGCCGGTTCGGTATATAAAACCTATAACGGCATTACTTCCTATTTTAATCTGGCTAGTGAGAATGAACGCCTCGCGGTGGAAAATACAATGCTGCATAATACACTTGGTTCTACTCCTGATACATCTAAGCATTTAAAGGTTGCACACACGAATCCGTATGGCGACCAGTTTAATTTTATTACAGCGCAGGTTATCGATAATTCTACTAACCAGATAAACAACTACCTGACACTAAACATTGGTAAGAACCAAGGCGTAGCAGAAGGAATGGGCGTTATATCGCCGTCCGGTATAGTTGGTGTGGTGATAGGTGTTTCCGATCATTATACAGTTGTAATGTCGCTATTGCATAAGAATTACCAGTTAAGTGCTATGCTTAAAAAAGGTGGTGCATTTGGTACTATAACATGGGATGGCGGCGATTTTCGTTTTGCATTGTTAAAGCAAATACCTATGAGCGAAACAGTTAAGGTTGGTGACACCATTGTTTCCAGCGGGTATTCCACACTCTACCCCAAAGGTATTACGGTTGGTACTGTTGAAACAGTTGAACCTGTTCCTACTCAGTACTTTTATAAGATCAAGGTTCGATTGGCAACCAATTTCAAGAACTTGGGATTTGTATATGTAGTAAGCGATCTGATGAAAAAAGAGAAAACCGAATTGCAAGATAATGCGTACAAAGCCAATGAGGGAAAATGATAACAGACGTAGCTAAAAATATTGCTCGCTTTTTAATATTCCTGCTTATACAGGTGTCAATTTTAAAACATCTTGATCTGGGCAGGTTTATTAATCCGTTCCTGTATGTGATATTTATACTTATGCTACCTATTAAGTCTAATCAGGCATTGGTTATGATACTTGCTTTCTTTACCGGCTTAACAATAGATATGTTTTATAACACTATGGGTTACAATGCTGCGGCCTGCGTATTTATGGCGTATTGTCGGCCACGTATTCTCAGAACATATGCACCAAAAGGTGAGTATGACACTTCTGCTAAACCTACTATTCAATCATTGGGTTTGCCATGGGTGTTAAGCTATGTAGGCACCATGGTGTTTCTTCATCATCTGGTATTATTTTTTCTTGAAGCATTCACGCTATCCTCTTTCTTCTCCACATTAGGCATTGTAATTGTTAGCAGTATTAGTACTGTAGGGCTTATTGTGCTTAGCCAGTTTATTATGCAAAGAGGTAGAACATGAACAATGCCTTAGCCATAAGGAAATATGTGATTGCCGGTATCTTTGCCGTGGCCTGCTTCACATTTGTATTCAGACTTTTTTACATGCAGGTTATTGACGACCAGTTTAAGCTAGATGCCAGTAACGAAACCTACAGGCACATGACACAGTACCCACCAAGAGGTTGTGTAAAGGACAGGAATGGTAAATTGCTTGTTACCAACGAAGCAGCGTATGACCTGATGGTTGTGCCTGGCCAGGTGAAAGATTTTGATACCAATTCATTTTGTTCAGACCTTGGAATTACCAAAGCAGATTTTATTTCGGGTATTAAAAAGGCAATTATTCTGAACACTGCATCTCATGCTTCGGTATTTATGAAAGAGGTGACTCCTGAGATATATGCAGCCTTTGAAGAGAAGATGTATAAGTACCATGGTTTTTATTCTGAAGTGCGTACGGTGCGCAAGTACCCATTGAATATTGCGCCACATATACTTGGCTACCTGGGTGAGGTAAGTAAAGAACTGTGTAAGAACAACCCTAAATACAGGGAGGGCGATTATGTTGGTATGAGTGGTATTGAGGAATCATACGAAAGCGATCTGGCTGGGAAAAAAGGCGTGAGGATTACGGTGGTGGATGCAAGTAATAAAGAAGTGGGTGATTACAAAAATGGTAAATATGATACTATGCCTGAACCCGGCAGCAACCTTACCTGCACGCTCGATGCAAACCTACAAGCCTATGGCGAAAAACTGATGCATAATAAAGCCGGGAGTATTGTAGCAATAGATCCTTCTTCAGGAGAGGTGCTTGCGCTTGTGTCATGCCCTGAATACGATCCAAACCTGTTAGTCGGTAGTATTCGTGCGCGCAACTATTCAAGCCTTGTTTTGGATACACTTGATATTCCTTTATTCAATAGGGCTTTAATGGCGCAGTATCCGCCCGGTTCTACATTCAAACCAATTGAAGCATTGATAGGGCAACAGGAAGGTGTGTTGAACGAACATACTGTTTATTACTGTGCTGGCTCCTACCCTGGTGGTAAACCTAAGTGCGATGCGCACCATGGTTCACTTGACCTTGAACCTGCAATTGCCAAATCGTGCAACACGTATTTCTCTTATGTATTCATGAGCATTATGGGTAACCGCAAATACCCAACTATGGAGGAGGCGCTTGATTCATGGAGAAAATATGTAAACAGTTTCGGACTTGGTACGCGGCTTGATATTGACCTGCCAAGTGCCTTGCGTGGTAATGTGCCAACTGTTGAGCATTACAATCGTGTATTTGGAAAAGGTCATTGGAGGCCGTTTACAATTATATCGCTTGGTATCGGGCAAGGCGAAATGGAAGTAACGCCTTTGCAGCTTGCCAATGAAGCATCTATTATTGCTAACCGTGGATATTACTTTATGCCACATGTTATTAAATCTATTGGCGATAAGAACGAGATACAGAAAAAATATACAACCAAGCACTACACGCTGGTTGACCCGAAATATTTTGATGTTGTTGTACAGGGTATGTCCGATGTTGTATCTGATGGTACTGCAGCGGCCAGTAAAATACCTGGTGTAACTATGTGTGGAAAGACAGGTACCGCACAAAACCCTAATGGCCGCGATAACTCTTTATTTATAGCGTTTGCACCTATGGATCATCCTAAAATTGCACTTTGTGTTGTTATTGAACGTGGTGGCTGGGGTGCCGAATGGGCAGCGCCTATTGCCAGTTTAATGATAGAGAAATATCTGAACGATACAATCAAGCGAAAAGACATTGAAACAAGAATGCTGGATGGTAATACACTTCATTATTTAGAGGAAGAGAAGTTGCACCCTTCGCACACTTCTTCTGTTAAGCATCCTGCCCAAAAGCCTAAAAAGCAAACTGTAACAGCAATGAAACAATGAACGACAGGCGTAGTAGCATAGTCCCTTACATCGACTGGTTCAGTATCGGTATATATGCCTTTCTTGTCCTTATTGGTTTTTTGAACATCTACTCTGCCGTATATAATCCTGCCCATCCCTGGATGCTTGATTTCTCACAGCGTTATGGCAAGCAGTTTGTTTGGGTTATGACAGCCTTTCTTCTTGCCTTTCTCATTATGCTTACGGAGGCAAGTTTCTTTTCTGTGTTTGCGTATGCATTGTATGGAATATTTGTGTTTGCCATGTTGGCCGTGCGGTTCATTGGTAGAGATATTGCCGGTAGCCATTCCTGGTTCCGCATAGGTGCAATAGGTATACAACCTGCCGAGCTTGGAATATTTGCTATTAACCTTGGCCTTGCCAAATACCTGAGTAACGAGAATGTAAAAATGGCTAAAACCAGTGTGCGATTAAGGGCCGTAGCCATGATAGTTACTCCCATTTTATTTGTGATTCTTGAAAATGAAACAGGTGTAGCTATAACATATACTGCATTCATATTTGTAATGTATCGCGAAGGATTGTCTGGTAACATATTGCTGGTAGGCTTTATTGCTATTGTGTTATTCATACTCGCTTTAGTGGGTAGTAAATTGGTTATTACCGGTGTACTTATAGGTATTGCACTTATTGCATTTGCATTATTTACGCGGCGAAAGCGAAAAGACCTTATACGTGTTGGTTTAATATTGGGTGGTGGACTTGCCATGGTATGGGGTACCGATTTTGCCTACAAGCATCTCGAGCCACATCAGCGTAAGCGTATTGATGTATTCCTTGGCAGTAATGTGAACAAGAGTAAAGAGGGTTATAACTTAAACCAGGCCGAGATTGCAATAGGCTCAGGTAGCTTTTTGGGTAAAGGTTATCAGCAAGGTACGCAGGCACGTTTAAACTATGTACCTGCACACGCCACCGATTTTATTTTCTGTACTTTGTGTGAGGAGTGGGGTTTTGTCGGTGCTTCATTTATTGTGCTTTCATTTTTGACATTACTTATCCGTATTGTTTTCCTGGCTGAGCGGCAGCGTTCGCCTTTCAGCCGTATATATGGTTATGGTGTGGCTTCTATTTTCTTCATTCACGTGGCCGTTAACGTGGGTATGACCCTTGGCCTTGTTCCCGTTATTGGTATTCCTTTGCCTTTTATGAGTTATGGTGGTTCTTCGTTGTGGTCTTTTACCTTGCTGCTTTTTATCTTTCTCCGCCTCGATGCTAACCGCATGCAGATATTGAAGTAGGGGCGGCCCACCCAACCCTCCCAAAGGGAGGGCCTTGTTGTCATATTGAGAACTTATCCGTTACTCCTTATTTCTAACTTTGCCTAAGTTTAATTTCAAATGAAAAAGGTATTTGTGCTTTCTGTCTTTATGTCTGTGCTTATTGCTTGTGGCGGAATATACAGTGCAAGTATTCCTGATAACCCTGTTTACAAACGCAGTAGCCCAGAGGCGCGCACATGGTATAAAGTTTGCAGCAGATGTCACACTATATCACAAGCCATTCCTAAAAGCTGTCGTGCTTCATACTGGCCCATGGTAGTGAACAAAATGCAAAACATAAAAGGTGGCAACCAGTTTACTGATGCACAAAAAGCACTTATACTTAAGTACCTTGTTGCCGGAGCTACTAAAGGCTAAGTCTTCTTTATTTTGTTAATTCGAATGGCGTACTGTCTCTATGGTCGCCTACAGTTACAGATATATTGTAAATGCCTGCAGCATATTTCGATATATCAAAATGATAATTTAATTCCTGTTCCGCTTTATTTATTTTTTCGGTAGATATTATTTTACCTGTTATATCAACTATCTGAACAGTTGCATCACCCGTTACACTTGATGAATAGTGCAGTGTGAAGCTACCCTTGCCAGGGTTCGGATAAACAGTGATCAGGTTACTCGAAACAGAGTTTGTTTCAATTCCAGTTGGTGTATTGCATTCCGATGTACCTGTTTTATCAAGGGTAACAGAATCAATAATGCTGTTTGCATCATTGTATGAAGTGATGTGCATTTTACAACCATTCACGGTTATATAGTTATATCCGTTGGTAGAAATGAAATTTTTAAGTGCCCATGCATCGTTGCTGGAACCACTTGTGTAAAGGCTTGCGCCTGCACCACCAAAGGTTACCTCCATTCTGCCTTCTCCCGTTCCGCTACCATATTTTGCAACAGGTGCACTTGTACTTACACTTAAATTGATCGGGTATGTGCGCTGGTAGTTATGGTCGTGGCCATTCAAAACAAGGTCAACACCATATTTATCAAACGCGGCCCAAATGGTTGAACGAAATGAATCCATGTCGCCATTATGCTGCCCGTCGGTAAAAAAGGCGTAATGCAGCGATACTACTTTCCATGTAATGTTCTTGTTTGTTTGCGCTGCAGCCAGCGTAGAATCTAACCAGGCTAATTGTGTTGCATCAGATCCATTACTGTAAAATGTATTGGCATTAATAGTAATAAAAATGGTGTTGGCGTATGTAACAGCATAATAAAGATTCTGGCTGTGTGTAGTTGGCAGGTCCCAGAGATTTGAAAATAAAGCCTCGTTAGAATAATCGTGGTTACCCTCAGCTTGCAGGTTTAAATTGTTTTGCAGGTAATTGGCTGCCGATGTAAAAAATGTATTGTATTCTGAAGCACTGGTTCCTGCTACAGTCAAGTCTCCATTAAACAAGCAAAATGAAGGATTCTGTGCACTTCCCAGGTTCGACACCTTGGTTAGTTCAGATGGTACATCTCTGCAATCGCCCATAGCGCAAAAAGAAAAACTGTTCGCATTTGCAGGCGGTGCAGTTTTAAATGTCATTTGGCTGCCCCATGTTTTTGCTTTTGAATCGTATAGCGAGTAGTATATGGTAGAACTGCCTGTTACAGTAGGGAATGTATATTTAAAGAAAAGTGTACCTGATGTATAACCGGTTCTTGATGTGCTAACAAACTTTCCTTTTTCATAGGAAGTAGTATAACCCCATTTAATAGAGTCTTTGGTGCCTGTGTTGCTCCATGTAACAGTAAGTCCATTCAATGGGTCTTTGGTAGTGCCCCAACGAATTTGACTAATGGTTGCACTTGCTTGAAATGCTATAATAATGCCTACTAATGCTAACAGTAAATTCTTTTTCATGATTTTTTTAATTGTTGATTTTTATCCAGGGTTTATATCAACTCGAACATCTTCTAAATGTTACTAAATTGTTAAGCGAATGTATGCAACATCTCCTGAAAAACCAAATTATAGGGGCTTTTTGTGTTTACCCTCTCCTTGCAGGAGAGGGCCGGGGTGAGGTCGCTTAGGGTGGTGGTGTACACTTTTTGCAATTTGTACACCATCAAGCCTTTGATTTTCAATTATATGAATTCAAAAAATGTATGTGTTTTTGTACACCACCCCCATTTTCTTTTTGTCATGCTGAGCTTGTCGAAGCATCCGTTCGTAATTTTTAGTGAACCTATTCCTAAAAAAGGCTTGCGCTAACAATGCAAAATTAAATCCGTGGTATTTTAAGTAAAAGAGAAAACTGCAAGAATTATTAACTACCTCTTACATTTCATTGATAATAACAATGAAATACAATGGAAATTTTATACTGATGAGTATTAACTAATTAAACGACTGCCTGAATTCCAAAGGCGAAAGACTCGTTTTACTCTTAAATAATTTTGAAAACGATTGAGAATGCTCAAAGCCCAATTCATAAGCAATTTCACTTACCGAGAGGCTTGTTGTAGAGAGTTTCTCTTTTGCCTTTTCAATCAGTTTATCATGTATATGTTGTTGAGTGCTTTGCCCTGTTAGTAACTTCAGCATACTGCTTAAATAGCTGGGTGATACATTTAACGTATCAGCTATATATTGAACCGCAGGCAACCCCTTAGTTACTATATCTTTAGTGAAATAATCTGAGAGTAGTTTTTCCAAACGATCAAGTATCTGATGATTGTTTATTTTTCTTGTAATGAACTGGCGCTGATAAAATCGTTCTGAATAATTAAGTAAAGTTTCGATTTGTGAAATAATAATACTCTGACTGAATTTATCAATACTTGAGTGATATTCTTGCTGAATATTCCGAATAATATTATTAATAGTTGCTTCTTCTTTTTCCGAAAGAAATAAAGCTTCGTTTACTGAATAGTCAAAAAACTCATATTGCTTTATAGTTTTTGCTAATGGTGTATTCCAAAGGAAATCCGGATGAATCAACAAAATCCATCCTGAACGTTTGGTAGTTACATTTTGTTCAGGCTCAACCCTCAGTACCTGATTAGGTGCCATGAAATACATTACTCCTTCATCAAAATCATATTCCTGTTGCCCATAAAACATTTTCCCCACGCCCCTCTTTATGGATATAGAATAGTAATCAAATACTGCACTGCCATGAGCAGGTGTTATAGTAGAATAATCTACTACACTAATTAAAGGGTGTTCCGGCGGTGGAAGACCACGAAGTCTATGAAAATCAGTAATTGTTTTTATCCTAAAAGGTTTTGTATTTACCATATCAAATTATGTTTTAAATAGCTTGTCCTCCCGAAACCTCAATACGCTGCCCATTTATCCAGTAGGCATCCTGAGTGCATAAAAATGCAACAACACCACCAATATCATCTGGTAAACCAACACGCCCCAATGGAGTAAGGCTTGCTATGTGAGCATTGATTTCTTTGTTATCTCGCGCACGGCCACCACCAAAATCAGTTTCGATAGCTCCAGGAGCTACCACATTTACACGAATTTTCCTTGATCCCAATTCTTTTGCCATATAGCGTGTAAGTGATTCTATAGCCGTTTTTAAAGAGCCATATACAGAAGAGCCCGGCATGGTAATACGCGTAAGCCCGGAGGAAATATTGACAATGCCACCGCCATCATTTATAAAAGGAAGCGATTTTTGTGTTAGGAAGAATACACCTTTATAATGGATGTTATAAATGGTATCCATTTGTTCTTCTGTTACCTCTGTAACTGGTACATACAAAGCTGTACCTGCATTATTGATTAAAAAATCGAAATTAGAGTAGCCAGTTTTCTCTTTTAAATTATGTGTTACTTGTTTAATGAAAGCATCAAACAATGCTATCTTGCTCGTATCTAACTGAAAAGCGTATCCGTTTTGCCCAAGCGACTGGATTTCAGCAACAACCTTATCCGCTGCTGCTTTATTGGTGTTGTATGTTAATACTACGTCAATGCCTTTTTTAGCAAGAGCTATTGCCATGTTTCTCCCTAAGCCTCTGCTTCCGCCTGTTACTAAAGCTATTTTATTTTTTGTACTCATCTTAATTTATTTTAATGATTAAAACTACTTGAATTATTGTTATAAACTGCTGCAAAATCTTTCGCAAAACCCTTCAGCTTTGTTTTGCTTAATGTTGGCCTGTTTTTATAATAGTCTTCATAAAGCACACCACCTCGTCTTGATGCATTCATTTCCATTAAGCCTTTAGCGATTTGAGGGTTCATGCCTGCCGCTACCATTCCATTGAATGATTGTTCATCGGAAACGATTACCCATTTTAGATCCTTTTTTCCAATTGCTTCGCCTAAGATTTTTGCCACTTCATTTGGCGAAACTTCGTCGCTTGCTATGTAACGAATCGCTCTTCCATTAAAAGGCTTTTCCATTTCTTCGGTGATAACGCTTGCAATATCCACCGGAGCAACCCAGGGTTCTTTTTCATCTCCGCCATAATTGGAAACAATAATACCCTTACTTTTTATCGTGGACATAAAAGCAAACATATTGTAATAGAAACCAACGGGGCGCATAAATTTGATTGATACATCATTGGGCAACTGATTCAAAATGGCTTCTACTTTGTAATGAAAAGCCAGCATGCCGCTGCCTTTATCGGTATGAGCGCCAATACTGCTTAAATGCACTATCTTTTTCACCCCCGACTGTTCAATAGCTTGTTTGTAATTTTTGCCAATGTTGATGATGGCAGTCATGTAGTCAAGGTTTTGATTAAAGAAAAAACCTTCGCCAAGGGTTTCCATGACATATACAATATCTGCGCCAGTAAAGGATTTAGTGAGAAAATTTACATCTTGCATGGTTCCTATGGCCGCTTTTGCGCCCAATGCTTCGATTTCTTTTTGTCTCTCTGCATGGCTACTAATAACCGTAACTGTATGCCCTTTTTGTATTAACTCTATCGCGAGTGGCTTGCTGATGTGCCCCAATGAGCCTGTAAGTGTAATTTTCATGTTTCTTTTGTTTTAATTTGATAATGCAAAATTGCACCATAACAAAGAAACGGTTGTAGCCTAATCTACTATTATTGTATCCAAAACAAGGATCGTTTGGAATAAATATATTTGAATAAAAGAAAAATCCAGTATTACCTTTCAGAGTCTTTTAACAGAATTAAACTAATTCTCAGAAACTAAAACTAAGGGATATAATCTTAAACTCAGGTGAAGGAACTATGAAATAATAGCTAGCAGAGTTATCTGCTTCTCCTCTTCAACTCCTCATACATCATTTCATAAGTAGGCATAGCAATACCAAACTGCTTACCTAACTTTATAACATAACCGGTTAATGAATCGAGCTCTGTGGCTTTGCCCTTTTGAAAATCGCGGTGCATAGAGGTTGTTGCACCAGCCGGGAGTTTAGTCATAACATCCACTGTTCTTTCAAATGCATCTGTCGGCACAAGCACACCCAGTTTTTCTGCCACAGGTTTTATTTCACTAATCAATTGCCGCAATAGTTTTTTGTATTCGTCACTTGCAGCAATCTCGTTCATGGTTTTATTAGTATACGAGGTAATGGTTGCAGAAGGTGAGAGGAATAAATATTTTTCCCACATAGCTTGCAAAATATTGTCAGATAATGTTGTGGTAATTCCTGCATCAGTAAATACCTTTTCTACTGCTTTCAGTTTTTTATCCGTTCCTGTTTTGCAGCCAAATACAAACCGTGGCGGGTTACCAGTTTCTTTCACTACGCCTGGTTCTGCCAACTGAGATACTATATACACACAGCCATCCCACACTTCATTATTCGGCAATATGGCTCTTATACGTTCTGCGCTATTCACACCATTTAGTAATGGTAATAATACCGTATTACTATTTATGCAAGGCATTAATTGTTGTATACTCTGTTCTAAGTCGTATCCTTTGGTGCAACAAATTAAAAGGTCTACTATACCAATTTCATTAGGGTTCGAGGTAACCAGTTTTGGATGAACGATAAAACTACCATTCTTGGTTTCTAATTTCAATCCATTTTGTTTTATGGCTTTTTCATTTTCTCCCCGTGCTATAAAATATACTTCCACGTCTTCCGAATTGGCATAATGCTTTGCCAGCATACCGCCGTAATATCCACCTACACCACCAATGCCTGCAATTGCAATCTTCATCATTATTTCGGGCCGTCTATTTTATACCAAATATAAATACCTGCAAAAATAATACCCAATAATATAATGAAGGCTATGATAGAATTACGATTAGCAAAATTTATCGTCCAGCCACCTCCGTATCTTTTAGGAGGGAATAATCTTTTATCCTTAGGGTTGTAATAGAGAAGACCATCCTTCCAGTTAGCAGGATCTTTTCGCCAGGCTTCATACGTTTCGTTATCAGGTTTCTCGCTTCTATTTTCCATAACCTTTATTGCAAAAGTAAAGATAGGAAAAGAGGGCGACCTCACCCTGACCCTCTCCTGCAAGGAGAGGGAATTCAAACCCTCCCGTAAGGGAGGGCCTTTAGTGTAGCCTATATTATTGTATTATTAATAAACACCCCATCACGATTTCCCCCAATGGGGGATTAAAGGGGGGCGGTATCGCTATTTACGCATTCACAGCTGCCTTAGGTGCAGCCTTCATAACCTCTGCGCTCTCCTGGTTAGCATATTGCTCAAAGTTCTTCACAAATGCATTAGCAAGGTCGTTAGACTTAGCATCATACGCATCCTTATCTTTCCATGTAAGCCTTGGATTAAGTATCTCAGCCGGTACATTAGGGCAAGAAGTTGGAATAGCTAAATCAAAAACAGGAAGTGTATCGAACTTCACCTTCTCTAACGAACCATTGAGTGCTGCAGTGATCATAGCACGGGTGTACGAAAGTTTCATTCTGCTGCCCACGCCGTAAGGCCCGCCAGACCAACCTGTATTCACTAGCCACACATTTACTTTGTGCTTATCAAGTTTTTTGCCAAGCAGGTCGGCATATTTCATTGGGTGCAATGGCAAGAACGCTTTACCAAAGCAAGCAGAGAATGTTAATGTAGGTTCAGTAACACCAACCTCGGTACCTGCAACCTTAGCTGTGTAGCCTGATATAAAGTGGTACATAGCCTGGTTTGTAGTAAGCTTTGAAATAGGAGGAAGTACTCCGTATGCATCGCAGGTAAGGAAGAAAATATTTTTAGGCATGCCTGCTACTGATGGCTCAACAGCATTATCAATAAAGTTGATAGGGTAGGCAGCACGTGTATTTTCAGTTACTGAAATATTATCGTAGTCAACAGTTGCAGTATTAGCATGGCAACGGGTATTCTCTAACAATGTGCCAAAACGAACTGCATCAAATATCTGCGGTTCTTTTTCTTTGCTAAGGTTTACACACTTTGCATAACATCCGCCTTCGAAGTTGAAAACAGATTTGTCTGACCAGCCATGTTCATCGTCACCAATAAGGCCACGTTCAGGGTCAGCAGAAAGAGTTGTTTTACCTGTACCCGATAAACCAAAGAAGATTGCTGTATCCTTGTCTTTACCAATGTTTGCAGAGCAGTGCATTGAAAGCACTCCCTGCATTGGCAAGGTATAGTTCAGCATGGTGAACATCGATTTCTTTATTTCACCTGTGTATGATGAACCACCAATAACCACTTGCTTATCGGTAAAATTCAACATGGTAAAGTTGTGCTGGCGTGTACCATCAACCTTTGCATCGGCTTTGAAACCAGGCAGGCAAATGATGTGCCACTCAGGTGTAAATGTCTTTAACTCATCGTGCGATGGGCGCAGGAATAAGTTGTTTGCAAACAAACTAGCCCAAGGTGTTTCGGTAATTACACGCACATTAACGCGGTGTTCTTTATCGGCACATACATAAGCATCGTGTACATAAACAGTTTTGCCTTTTGCATAATCCATCATCTTCTTACGAAGCGCGCTGAATTTTTCAGGCTCGAAAGGAAAATTGATATCGCCCCACCACACAGTATCCTTGGTAATGGCATCCTTTACGGTAAATTTATCTTTTGGCGAACGGCCGGTAAACTCTCCGGTGTCGATCATTAACGCGCCGGTATCATTAAATGTACCTTGACCAAGCTGTATAGTTTTTTCAATTAATTGCGCAGGATTGAGATTCCAGTAAATGGTATCAAGGCCGTCAAAGCCCAGGGTGGCTAGTGTTGCTGATTCTGCTTTTATCCCAATGTTCTTCATGTGAATTGTTTTGGTTGATTATTCGGGTTAACTATTTTAAATTATATATAACTGAGTACTTATCTGTAGCGTAGTTCATAAAATACTTAAAGTTCAGCTTTTCTCCGGTAACATGTTTGCAAAGATCGGCAGCTGAATAAAATTTACCATGCTTGTGTATTTTTTCGCGCAACCAATTTAATAATGGTAGCATATTGCCTTTTTCAATGTGTTGTTGTAAGCCTTTAATTTCTTTGCTTGCAAAGTAAAAAAATTGCGCTGCATAAAAACTGCCTAATGAATAGGTAGGGAAATAACCTATGCTGCCATGCGACCAGTGAATATCCTGCAACACACCTTCTGAATCTTTTGTAGCGCTTACACCTAAATACTTTTTGTAATGCTCGTTCCAGAATGCAGGCAGATCTTTTACTTCAACGCTTCCATCCATCAGTGCCTTTTCTATTTCATAACGCACAAGTATGTGGAAATGGTATGTCACCTCATCGGCTTCTATACGTATGAGTGATGGTTTCACCTGGTTTATACCCTTATAAAATTGATCGAGCGTTACACTTTTTAATTGTTCAGGGAAATAGCCTTGCAGTTTTTTGTAGTTCGCTTTCCAGTATGGTAAACCGCGGCCCACATTATTCTCCCACAGGCGCGATTGTGATTCGTGTATGCCTAATGAAACAGCTTCGCCCAATGGCAAACCATATTGTGAAGCCGGCAAACCTTGTTCATATAAGCCATGGCCGCCCTCGTGTATGCACGACCATATCATCGATTTCAGGTTGTTCTCAATTACTTTGGTGGTAACCCTTACATCAAGCGGACTGAAACTGGTAGTGAACGGGTGAATGGAAATATCCTGGCGGCCTGCTTCAAAATCGTAGTGCATTTGCTTAAGCAGGTCGATACCAAAATTCCATTGCTTATCCTTATCGTAATGTTTGTGTGCAAAGGCATCGCTGTTTTGTTTGGCAGCGGCAATCTTTTTCACAAAGCCTACTAATTGCTCACGAACGTCTTTAAACAGAATATCCAGGTCGGCCACATTAGCGCCCGGTTCATACTGATCTAATAAAGCGTTGTATGGATGCTTTTTGTACCCCAGCATTTCGGCTTCCTGCCTTTTCAGTTTTACCATTTTGGTAAAATGCGGGGCGAATATTTTAAAGTCGCTTTGTTGTTTTGCTTTTTGCCATGCCTGAAAACACTCTGATGTTGTTTTACTTAGCAACTCAACAAATTCGGTGGTATATTTTTTACTTTGCTTGTAATCCTTATAGCTTTCCTCAACATTTCGGCTTTGCTTCTTATCAAGCTCCTTGCTTTTATGTAATTTCTTAAGCAATTCGCCCAAATCCTTCTCAACCGACATTTCATGACCAATACCCGATAAGGTTGAAATTTGCTGCGCCCTGAAATCGGCTCCTTTTTCCGGCATATACGTCTCCTGGTCCCAGCCAAGCACCGCCAGCGTATATTCTAAGTCTGCTATTTTGCTGAGTTTGGCTTTATATGAGTCGTACTTCTTCATCTGTTTCGTTACTGTTTAACCACTTCTTTTTGCTTAATAGCCGATACTGCCAGGCAAGCCCATCCGCCTATAAAACATAATCCACCTAGCGGGGTTATGGGGCCTAACCATTTGAAATTCAGTCCGGTAATACTACCTGTGGAAAGAATGTAAATGGAACCTGAAAAGAGTATAATACCTAGCATAAATAATAAACCTATCGTTTTGTTATATAAAGGAAGCCTGTCCTTGATCAAAAAGACGCCCATAATTGCCAGAGTATGAACAAGTTGATATTGCACAGCGGTCTTATAAGCATCGAGGTCTTTCGCAGTCAGCGAGCCACTCTCAACCTTGTCCCTTAAGTAATGGGCTCCAAACGCCCCCAGAATCACCGCCAGACACCCTGAAATGCCTGCAAATACCATAGCTCCGTTTCGCATGGTTTTTTTGATTAAGGGCGCAAATGTATAACAAAATATTATTGAGCAGAAGGATAGTCATCATAGGTTTTCAACATGTTTATTTTCTGTTAATATTTTGTTTTTTTACAAACATTTCCTATATTTGTTATGTATATATAGAGTCCCCCTTTGTAAAATACATATTTATGAAAAAATTTACGTTAGCATTCCCGGCAGCTATTGTTTCTATATTAGCTATTACCAGTTTTTCTTCAAATGCTCAGATACTTTTCAGTAACGGTGCATTAGTGCATGTTACCCAAGGTGCCATAGTTCAGGTTAATGGTGGTTTTCAAGACGATAACCTTATTAACGGCGGTCAGGGTATTGTTACCAATGATGGTGATATGACTGTTACCAGCAATGGCGCATGGCCCGGAAACATTCATATTTCGAATACTGCTACATTACAAGGTAATGGCAAATACCACCTTGACCAAGACTGGATAAATGATGCCATATTTTTAGATGGTAACAGCACAGTGGACATGTACGGTAACCTAAAAGAACTTATTACAAGCAACAATGCCACTGTTACTACCTTCGATACACTTATGATGCGTGGTACAGGTACAGCCATGAATCGCAGAAAGCAACAAACACTTGATGCCAATGTTGACCATGCACTAATATTGAATGACAGGGTACTGTTTACTGCCGGTCACACTATGTTCATTACCACACCGACTTTAAGCGCGGTTACAAACAATACAACTTACAATAGTGAAGGCTTCGTTTCGAGTATTGCTACAGGTAGCCTTTCAAGGGTTACAAATGCAAACAGCATGTATTATTTTCCTGTAGGTGCCGATTCAGTTGTAACCCGTTACCGTAAAATACAACTTACTCCTGCAGCAGCAAACAACGATACATATACAGTGCGCCTTGCCAATAACGATGCTACCAACGATGGTGACAGTATCGGATTGCATGATACCTCATTCTGTAAATTGAACCCATTGTTCTATCATAAAATAAACCGTACTGCAGGTGCCGATAATGCCGATATTGATGTGTTCTACGATCCTTCAGCAGATGGCATCTGGAATATGCTTGGCCAATGGAATACACCTACAGCCAACCAGTGGAACAACTTAGGCGCTGTTACCTATACTCCTTCTGCACCGTATAGCGATGTGTTAAAAGCAAACTGGGCCGATTTTTCGAATGACCCATACATATTAGGCGAACATAAACCTACCGCTCCAAGCCTTACAGGTGGCCCATATTGCGCCAGCGGAACCGGGACATTTACTGCTACAGGAGATAGCGGCTCATATATATGGACAGTTCCTGCAGGTGATACCATATTATCGGGTAACGGAACAGGTTCTATTGTTGTTCAAGGGAGTGTGCCGGGTAACATAACTGTATTTAATCAACTTACAGGTTGCTCTTCTTCACTGTCATCAACAACTATTACCTTAATACCTTCTCCAACTGCCGGATTTGATACAGCATCAAACACTAGTTCTAATGGAGTATATAGCAATACATACCAGTTTACCGATACCAGTAAACCGGCTCCTATAACTTCATGGTACTGGACCTTTGGAGATGGTGATACAGCTAACATTGCTGATCCGGGCTATACATTTGAAGCCGGTACCTACCAGGTAACTGAAACCGTAACCAATGCACAAGGATGTAAAGCAAGCAAGACCGAGACACTTACTGTTAAGGAAGGAATATTTATTCCAAACGTGTTTACACCTAATGGTGACGGACAGAACGACGTGTTCCTTATATCTGCTGTAGGTGTAAAAGTGTTTTCTATTGAAATATTCAACCGTTGGGGCGAAAAAGTATTTACATCTACCTCTCCTCAAATATCATGGGACGGTAGAACTACCGCTGGTTTGAAAGCATCAGATGGAAATTACTACTATATCCTTACTGCTACCTCTTACTCTGGTAAAGACTGGAGTACACATGGATACCTGCAGTTGATTTCAGGTAACTAATAAAGAAATTGTAAGAATAAATACTGATTAGCCCCGCTTCGTGCGGGGCTAATAATTTACACATCTCTTCTTCAAATTACAGTTTTTAAGCCTAAATTTGGCGCATGTATCTTAATAATATTTCTGTAATCAATTTTAAAAATTACCGGCAGGCGAACTTTGAATTTTCGCAGGGCATAAATTGTTTTGTGGGGCACAACGGAGCAGGTAAAACCAATATGCTCGATGCAATACATTACCTGTCTTTCTGTAAAAGCTATTTCAATTCATTCGATAACCAGAATATATTTCATGATGAGGACATGTTTGTTATACAAGGCATGTTCCATAAAAATAATGAGCTAGAGGAAATTTACTGTGCGCAAAAAAAGAACGACCGCAAGCAATTCAAACGAAATAAAAAAGATTACGACCGCCTTTCAGAACATATAGGATTATTGCCTGTGGTTATGATATCGCCAACCGATATTGAACTGATACACGAGGGCAGCGAAGTGCGAAGAAAATTTGTTGACAGTATTCTCTCACAGATAGATTCAACTTACTTAACCAACCTTATTGAATACAATAAGGCATTGTTGCAGCGTAATGCTATGCTGAAGCGTTTTTACGAAACCGGTAAGTGGGATGATACCCTTATGGCCATATGGGATGAACAGTTAATTGAAAAAGGTATAGCCATATTTACAAAACGAAAAGAGTTTACAGAATCATTTACAGGGCTTTTTGAAAAAGTATATGCTGAAATATCGGGCTCACGTGAGGTGGCTAACCTTGCTTATTCAACGCAACTAACAGAAGGCGACTATGCTACACTGTTTGCTAAGGCGCTTGATAAGGACAGAATGGTACAGTACACTACCATGGGTATACATAAAGATGATTGGGCGTTTTTAAAAGATGGCCACCCGTTGAAAAAGTTTGCATCGCAGGGCCAGCAGAAGTCATTTATAATAGCATTGAAAATTGCCCAGTTCCATTTTCTTAAAAAACTTGTAGGTTTTCCTCCTATAGTTTTGCTTGATGATATATTTGATAAGCTTGATGAAGCACGCGTAAGCTACCTTATTGATATGGTAACCGGTAAAGACTTTGAACAAGTGTTTATTACCGATACAAGCCATACGCGAATGAAAAAATTGCTTGAAAAGAAAGAGAAGGATTACAGAATATTCCCGATAAGTGAAGGAAGTATGACTGAAGTTCAGGAACCTGATTTTGCACAATAATGAGAAGCAGTAACGACCAGAAATTAGGTGATGCCATTAAGGAGATGCTGAAATTGTATCGCCTGGATGATAAGATAGATGAGCATAAACTAATACGCTCTTGGGAACAAGCAGTAGGTGCTTTAGTTGCCAGGCATACTAAAGCCATTTACATAGCTGATCGGAAGCTCTTTGTAACCATTGACTCAGCTGTGGTACGGAATGAAGTTTTATACGTACGCACCAAGATCATTAAAGACCTGAACGAATTAGTCGGGGCAAAAGTGGTCGACGAATTGGTATTGCGTTAAGACAGCGACTTGCTCTTTTTCATTACCTGTACGATAATACTATAGAGCTCATCGGGCTTAAATGGTTTTGAAATATATTCGTTCATACCGGCCTCAATACATTTTTCATATTCACCACGGTATGCCGATGCTGTCATAGCAATTATAGGTATGGTTGAAAGCGGTGGCTGCATTTGTGTACGTATAAATGCTGTGGTTTCAATACCATCTTTTTCGGGCATTTGAAGGTCCATTAATATAAGATTGTATTTTTTGTTCTTCAGCATATCAATGGCTATTGCGCCATTGTCAGCAATTTCAACTGTTGCGTTCCATTTTGTAAGTGTTCTTTCTCCCACCCTCTGATTTACTTTATTGTCTTCAACAAACAGAATATGCATTCCGGTGAGGTCTTTTACTTTGTTTAGTTCAGTTGAAATTAATTCTTCATGCAGATCATGATATTTAGCATATTCAATACAGAACGAAAATGTAGAACCTTTACCTAATTCACTTTCTGCATTCATTTTTCCGCCCTGCAGTTCAACCAACTTTTGGGTAATATTTAATCCCAGACCCGTTCCGCCATATTTTCGGGTAGTGTTCACATCCGCCTGAACAAAGGGTTCAAAAACCACAGCCAGTCTTTCTTTTGGTATGCCGATGCCTGTATCTTTTATAGTGAATTCTACGTTTATTTTCTCGGCACTTTCATGCTTTACTGCAACATCAAGTGTTACTTCACCTTTTTCAGTGAACTTGATTGCGTTACCTCCAAGATTCCATAGTATTTGTGAAAGCCTTACAGAATCACCTACTATATAATCGGGTAGTGCAGCATCGGTATGTGTGTTAAATTTTATGTGCTTTTCTTTTGCCCGTATGCCCAGTGTCAGGTCCATTCCTTTTATTAGTTCTTTTATGTTGAATGGTTCATTTTCAAATGTAATTCGGCCAGCGTTTATTTTCGACAGATCGAGTATATCATTAATAATTGATAATAACCTGTTAGCAGAGTCTTTAATTCCACTGACATATTCATCCTGTTCTTCTGTAAGCTTTGTATCGTTAAGCAGGTTAGCCATGCCCATCACACCATTCATGGGAGTTCTTATTTCATGGCTCATGCTTGCCAGGAACATTTCTTTGGCTTTGGTTGCGGCCTCTGCTTCTTCTTTTGCGGCAACAAGTTGTTGTTCCAGTTTCTTTCTTTCCGTAATATCAGTGAATAATACAAGGCTGAATTTTTCTCCGTTTAATTCGATCAGTTGATTGGAATAGAGTGAAACAATAGGCCTGCCGGAACGATGATACATTATTTGCTCAAGGTTTTTTGATGATCCTACTTTCTTGATCCGTTCAATAATTGCTGCTCTTTCAGCTGCACCTATTATTCCTAACTCCATCGGAGTGTGCCCTATTGCTTCGTCACGTGTATAGCCTACCATATCAAGATACGCTGCGTTAGCATCAAGTATTCTGCCCGGGCTTAGCTCAAAAACTGCTATACCAATAGGGCTGAAATCAAAAAGGGTCTGGAATTTTTTATTGCTTTCGAATAATTGCATTTCCAACTCTTTCCTTGCACTAATGTCGCGTACAATGCATTGAAAGTCGCTGATACGGTTTCCATCGGTTATAAGTGCAACCGTTTGCTCCACCCATTTTTTCTTCCCGTTTTTCTGTAGTATCTGAAATTCTAAAATGGTTTCATTTATTCTGTCTTTAAATTGTTCTGCATAAAATGCTTTAACTCCGTTTAACATTTCAGGCACAATAAGGAATGTAAAATCTTTTCCAATCAATTCATCCGGCTCATAACCGGTCAGCCCTTTTACCCTATGGTTAACAAAAGTAAACATGCCTTTATAGTTATTAGTGAATACAACATCACCAACATCTTCCACCATAGCACGGTATTTTTTCTCGCTTTCACTTAGCTTCTTCTCTGCCTCTATTGTTCTGTTCATATCACCATTAAGGCTATACAATACCCATACACCAAACAAAAATGAAATGCCGCAGCCTAATAAAATAGTAATAACCGAACGATGAATGGCAGCCTGGTTATCCGCAATCCTTATTTTCAATAACCTGTTTTCTTCATTTTGCATTTGATTTACCAGGGCTTGTATTTTTATCTCAAGAGAATTTTCTGACGCACTTTCCATCATTTTTTGCGCTTCTGTTAATGACTTGCTTCTTGCATCAATAGCATCGTAGAAATAACTTATGCGCGCATTTATAAGAAGTGACAGATCAGATGCTCGCTTTTCCTGTACAGCATTATCTTTTACTAATTGTTCAAGCTTGTGCAAATACTCATTGTTCAAGATCGATGCTTTATAGCAGGCGTCTATAAATTTATTCTCGCGGGTAAGTAAATAGCCACGTGTGGCATCTTCCATGTCGGTATTTACAGCCAGCACTTGTTCAATATTATATAAAACATCCTGTGTGTGATTTGTCATTTCAGCAGAATGAACGCCCAGGCGTGTATTGTAATATGAATAGATGGCAACCGAAATCAGCGCACTGAATGCGAGGCAAAAAACATAAATTATTTTTTTATGGATCTTCAAACTCCTGGGGGTATTACACAATTATAATACAATATCAATTTATTCTGCAAGGTATTGCAGAGATTAAGGATGCTATATGAGCAAAATCAGTATATATACTGATGGAAATCATACGGACAGAAAAGGGTGGCGACCCCCCGGTTCACCACCCTTCCTGTACATGGCCATTTATGGCCTTTCCTCACCTTATGTATTTAGAGTTTGATTATTTTTTGAACCGTACTTTGGCCACTGGCAAGATCAGTTACATGTACAAAATAAATTCCGCTTGTTAACAGATATCCCTTCTGATACTCATATTGGGTATTCCCTTTTGCACAGATAATAGTTTCACCATCAATAAAAGCGCCTGTTGAGCTAAGTACTTCTACTGATAGTTGGGTTGCTTTATCGCTTTCAAAATTGATAGAAAAGCTGGTTTTAAATGGGTTAGGGTAAGTGTGTTGAGTAAGTAAGGATGTTGAATTGCTTTCGGTATACGTAACGATCACGTCTTCAAATGTTTTGGATTTTCCATCGAAATCGGTTTGCTTTAAGCGGTAATACGATGTGCCTGCAACCGGATTCTCATCTTTTGCTGAATAACTTAGGGTATAGTCCGAATTACCTGCGCCATCCACAATAGCTACTGTTTCATAGTGTGTGCCATCGGTAGTTCTTTCTACAGTAAAGTAATGGTTATTTACTTCAGTTGCAGTCGACCATTTAATATCCACTACATTGCCGTCAGGAATTGCACTAAAATTTAACAGGCTAATAGGCATTGGGCTTATTTTAAGTTCAGGAATAAACTCATTCCTTCCGCTTTGCCCTGCTTTTTGTAATACTGATGTTGATGCAATGACGGTGGTTCCAAGATCAGTCCAGGTCATAACAGTATTATCGGAGCGATTTGCCAGGCCACCAATATTCTGGGCAGTTACCATTGGGTTTCCCGTATAGTAGTAGTTAACCTTATAGGTAGGTGAAGTGGAACCTATTATAAACACACCATAATAGTAGCCGGTAGCAAGTGATGTGTAGCCTGCAGGGGCCGTTGTAGTATTAGGCACAGTATCAATGCAATACAATTGTATGCCGGTAGGGGTTGAGCTGAAATTGGTTATAGATAGTGAATCGCCATAGCTTGAGTTGTTGATAGATAAACGGCTACCTCCATATGTATTAACACTTGCATCGCCTATTGGTGCACCCGACCAAACAATAGTGGTATTTGAAGAAGTTCCTTTACGGCCGTTTGATGTAACATCACTTACACGAGTGCCAGATGTTTCATTCATTCTAAAGTATGCAACCAGGCCCAATTCGGCTCCTTGTAACTTTTTGCACATATATGCCCGAATCTGTGTTTGTGTAAGTGCCACATTCCAAATACTAACTTCATCAATATCACCATTAAACCTGCGGTACGCATTTCCCGGATTTGCCCACTCGCCAAAAACAAGATTATACTGTCCATTGTAGTTATTTATGTTTCCGGTTTGAGCATACCGTGACTCAAGTACACCATTTACATATATATTAACGTAGCTTCCATCATAAACACCTGCTACATGGTACCATTGGCCGGTAACAGGGCTTGTTACGCTTTGTACATATTGTCTGCCATTACTGGTTTGTACAGCAAATTCAAATAATGTATTCAACTGGCTATGTTGTAACCAGAACTGTCCGTCGTCTCCGCTTGCGCTGCTATTACCATTATCAATTGCTACAATACCTGCCCAATTACCCTCATTGGTAGTGCTGTTGCATTTTACCCATACAGTTACTGTCATGGTATTGCCTGAGAGCCCCAGGTTATTATTGTTGAATGTTACTCCTGATGAAGTGCCATTAAATTCAAGGCAATGCCCTGAATTGCCATTTACGGGTTGGGCTGCTGCAGTGCCTGCAAAAATGGTAACTAAAAAAAGAATTATAAAAAAGGTAATAATAGTTATTGCTTCCAGGTTTCCGTTGCTATATCTGTTCTTCGCTGTTTTCATGTTGTTGACTTTATATATGCAAGTTTACGGCACTTGCAGGGCCTATGTTCAGCCAAACCGACGACTGGTAAGTTTCACTCGACGATTGGTATTCAAGCCTGATACAAGGGGTTACAGTTCTTTGGCTGATGCCTCTTGGATAATTAAAAAAGGGGCTATGTAGCCCCCTTTCACCCTTTATCCCCTCACTTTATTATTTAGCCATGCTCGATTCCAGCACTAATACTTTATTGAACTTAAGATTGTGGTAAGTCACATACAATACGTAAACACCTTTTTCAACTTTTGGCTCGATCTTATAGTTATTCAAACCCATTGAAACTTTACGGTTTTGAGATAGAATGGTTTTTCCATCTACACTGGTAATAGTAATAGAACAGGTGTCGTCACTTTTTGCATTTATTTGTATAAATACATCGGTTGATGTATTGAACCCCTCAATATCCTCATTGTTTTCGCAAGGAGTATAGACTACCGTATTTAAATATGTCTGTTTCCCTTCATCAGAAAATTGAGAGATACGGTAATAGGATATTCCGGTTAAAGGAGTGTTGTCGATAACAGAGTATTGATGAGTTGAGAGACCCTGAATGGCCTGAACATCGCCTATTAACTCATAATGTACACCATCCTGTGTGCGTTCTATAGTATAGTGGTCGGCATTGTCGTCGGTTACGTTCCACTTGATAATGGCTTCATTATTAGTGCATTCTGCTCTGTATGAACCAAATCTATCGGTCGATACTGGCGCTGCTGTTAAATTGGTTACTGCTAAAAGCAGAAGAAAAAGGATTGCCATAAAAGTTAAAGCTGTTCCGGTTTCTTTTTTGTCGCTGGTATATATGTCTTGTGTTTTCATGATGTTTGATTTTGTTTTATAGAGCAATATTACGGCGGTATGTACCCTTACACTTATCAAAACCGATGAATGGAATACTTCATTCGATGACTGGTAGGAATCTAGGACATGATTCATGGAAAATGCTACTTTTGGTTATGAAACCTCAACCATGAATTGTATTATAATAGATGATAATGAAGTAGCCAGAGCAGCTGTTAAACATTGTGTGGAGAAAACCCCATTTCTTACGCTAACTGGTGTTTATACTAACCCTATTGAGGCTCTTGAAGCCATAAAGAATGATAAGCCTGACCTGTTACTGCTTGATGTAGAGATGCCTGAAATGAGCGGTATTGACTTTATTAAAACTTTCCACGATATACCCCAGGTAATACTTATAACATCTAAAAAGGAATATGCCGCTGAGGCATTTGATTTTAATGTTACCGATTATATTTTAAAACCTGTAGAATATCCCCGCTTTCTAAAAGCAGTTACCAAAGCAAAGGAAATGCAGGAGAGCCTTAAAAAGGAGACACCTGAAAGCAGTGAAATATTTATTAAGGTGACGAATAAATTTGTGCATCTTAACCTTAAGGATATACTTGTAGTTGAAGCATTAGCTGACTATGTGAATATTTATGTTGACAAGCAGCGATACACAGTTCTGTCTACTATGAAAGCAATTGAAGATAAATTGCCTAAGAAAGATTTTATACGTGTGCACCGTTCTTACATAGTGCGGATCGATAAAATTAAAGAGATAGATGACCAGGTAATTTCAATAGCTGATCAACACATACCCATAAGCCGCAATATGAAAGAGTCGGTAATGAATGCGTTAAACAAGCTATAATAGCGTATGGCTGAGAACAATTCATTAAAGCACTTATACGCATTGGCCGAAGATGACATGGAGTTTGTAAAGGAAATATTGGACCTGATGTCTAAAAATATTCCGATAGATGTAAAGTCAATTGAGGATGCCCTTGCAGCCAATGATCTTAACCAGGCAAAAAGAGATTCGCATAGAATGAAATCATCAATTCAATATGGTGACTGTATTGAATTATCAGATCTTTTATCGGCAATAGAAAATAAAAAAGAATCGGATACTGCTATTGCGCAAGTAAAGGAGATGATGCCTGAATTAAAAGAATTGTCGGATAAACTGATGGAGACAATCAGGGCAGAAAAGAAAAAGATAGGATAGATTGCTCCACCCTATCTTATATAGTACCAATTAAATTTTTAGAACCTTTCCAGCATTGAAAAGAAGAAATCTCCTTCGATCTTTGCATTTTCATCGCTATCAGAACCATGAACCGCGTTATCTGATATAGAACGTGCATATAACTTGCGGATTGTAGCTGCATCAGCCTTGGCCGGGTCGGTAGCACCAATAAGCTTACGGAAATCGTTAACTGCATCAGCTTTTTCTAAAATAGCCGCTACAATAGGTCCCGATGACATAGAATCAACCAATTCTCCATAAAAAGGACGCTCTTTATGTACTGCGTAAAAGGCACCTGCAGCCTCTTTGCTAAGACGGCATTGCTTCATTGCAACTATCTTAAAACCAGCCTTTTGTATCATTTGTAATATAGCACCTGCATTGTTTTCAGTAACTGCAAGTGGCTTAACCATAGTAAATGTTCTGTTCGTAGCCATAATGTCTGTTTTTTTAAAGTGTCCGCAAATATAAATTAACTTTGCAACCTGTAAATTAAATTTTGTGACTGAACAAGAGCTTTTAAAATTGAAGGAAATAATTGGTGAACCTCAAAAGGTTACCATTATAATGCATAAATCTCCTGATGGGGATGCAATTGGTTCATCGCTTGGCTTATTTCATTTCCTAAAAAGGTTCGGCCATACCGTAACCGTACTTTCTCCTAACGTGTATCCTGATTTTTTGAAGTGGATGCCTGGTGCAAAAGATATTATTACCTACGATAAGAAACCGGCTGAAGCATTGGCAGCCATTAAGTCGGCTGATCTTATTGCTTGCCTTGATTTTAACGGACTTAAGCGTATTGATGAATTGGGCCCCGCTGTGGCAAAATCAAAGGCTGTTAAGCTTGTGGTTGACCATCACCCGCAACCTGAACAGTTTGCGGACCTGATGTTTCATAGTGTGAGTGCATCATCTACGGGTGAATTGATATTTGACCTGATAGAAAAATTGGGTGAGAAAAAGAAAATAAATAAGTCGATAGCCAATTGCCTATATGCCGGAATAATGACCGATACAGGCGGATTCAGGTTTTCGTCAACCAGCACGCATACCCATTATGTGGTGGCGGAATTAATGGAGAAAGGAGCTGAGATAACAAAGGTATATGAACTTGTAAATGATGCGAACCGTGAGATCAGGCTAAGGCTAACCGGTTTTGCATTACTTGAGAAAATGAAAATTTTCCCGGAATATTCTACCGGGTTTATAGCATTAACCCTGAGTGAACTGGAGCGTTTTGATTATAAGGATGGCGATACAGAAGGATTGGTAAACCAACCCTTGTCTGTTAAAGGTGTGGGCTTTTCAGCATTGTTTACCGAAAAGGAAGATGGAATGATACGTATTTCATTCCGTTCGAAACATAAATTTGACGTGAATAAATTTGCCCGCGCTCATTTTGGAGGCGGTGGGCACGTGAACGCAGCCGGTGGAATAAGTGATCTTTCAATGGATGAAACCATTATTAAATTCCTGGGCCTGTTGTCTACTTATAAAGCCGAGTTAAAAGGGAAATGAAACCTCGTTCAATAAATAACATTTTTATTTTCTGCGTTTCTGCTTTGGCTCTTATCGGATGCAATACTGATGAGCCAAGAAAGAAGCATCCTGAAATAAGCCAGAAAGAAGTTAATAATGGGCTAATTAACTCGCATAAAGAATTTCTGCTTCAGCAGGAAGATGAAATAAAACAATATGTGGCAAGACATAATTACGATATGCAAAAAACTGCATCGGGTATTTATTATAAAATAAATGAACACGGTAAAGGCGAACAAGCTAAAGTGGGTGAGTTTGCTTCAGTAAGCTATACCATAAGCCTGCTTGATGGTACTGTATGTTACGATACTAAGAACGAAGGGCCAAAGCAATTTAAGGTAGGCGAGGATGAAGTAGAGTCTGGTGTACATGAAGCAGTTCAGCTTATGCATGTAGGCGACAAGGCTACGTTTATTATTCCTTCTAACCTGGCAAATGGCCTGGTTGGTGATAAGGACAAAATTCCTCCGGGGGCAATAGTAATTTACGATATCAATTTACTATCTGTTACACATACTACTTCTTCACTGGCGAAGTAGCTGCATCAAGTTTTTCAAATACTGAATTATTACTCAGGAATTCCGGTACAAGGTTTTTCATTTTTTGTACGATCTCCATTTCATCTTGCTTGGTAGCAACTAGTATCAGCTCATCTATTAATGAAATAATAGTTTCGTAATCGTATTCTTTAACCTTAGCTATCAGTATTTGTGCGTGGTGTGTTGGCAATGAATTTTCATTATTATGTAACAACTCTTCATATAGTTTCTCACCTGGCCTTAAACCGGTAAATGCAATTTTAATATCCTTGCCTAGCGTTAACCCGGAAAGTTGTATCATTCGCATAGCAAGGTCAACGATCTTTACTGACTTCCCCATGTCAAAAACAAAGATCTCTCCACCTTTACCTATTGCACCTGCTTCCAATACCAATTGACAAGCTTCCGGTATGGTCATAAAGTAACGTGTTATCTCAGGGTCAGTAATAGTAACAGGGCCGCCTTTTTCTATCTGTTGCCTGAAACGTGGTATTACCGAGCCATTTGAACCCAATACATTTCCAAAGCGTGTAGTTACAAAACGTGTATTGCTTCTTTTATTTAATGCCTGCACATATATCTCTCCAATTCGTTTTGAAGCGCCCATTACACTGGTAGGGTTAACAGCTTTATCGGTGGATACCATTACAAATTTCTCAACATTATATTTAACCGATATATCCGCTACTGTTTTAGACCCTTTTACATTTACAAGAATGGCTTCTGCCGGATTATCTTCCATTACCGGTACATGTTTGTATGCAGCAGCATGGAATACGATCTGGGGTTTATTTTTCTCGAAAATGTGTTCCATCCTGTCGTAGTTGCATATATCAGCAATGTACGATCGGTAAACAAGTTCAGGAAATTCTTTCAGGTCAAGCTCAAGGTCATATAGTGCCGATTCGGCCTGGTCAACAAGTATAAGTTTTTTAGGGCCGAATGGAATTATCTGCCGTACGATTTCAGAACCAATTGAACCTGCAGCACCAGTGATGAGTACGGTTTTGTTTTTTATCTCAGCATCTATCTTGTCCTTATCAAGAATTATGGGATCACGTTCCAATAGGTCCTCAATACGAACACGTTTTATTTGTTTAAAGCTCAACTCTCCGTTTGTCCAGTTATTTATAGGTGGCACATTGAGCACCTTTGTACCATATGCTAAACAGGTATCTATTATTTTATTCTTTCTTTCAAACGAAACATTAGAGTCTGCCATTACCAGGTGTGCTACATTGTTATCAGCAAGCAGTTCCTTCAGTTTATCTGGCGAATAAATAGTGATACCTTCTAATCGTTTGCCCCATGTACTGGGCTCTTCATCTAAAAAAGCAACAACATCGTATTTTGTTCCGGCATCACGGTCAACGGCTCTTTTGGTAATTATACCTGCTTCGTCAGCTCCATAAATAATTATACTGCGTTTGGTTTTAGCAGGGTTAAATGCACCTGCATAAAGCGATTTGTAAATGAGCCTTGCCGCGATCATAATAAATGTAGTGGCAAGATATTCACTTACAATAATAGAGTAGGGAACAATAAAATGACTGTCAATTAAATACCTTACTATGTTGGCAATGGCGAAAAAAGCACTTACGAGCGTAAGCACTACCACCATTTGCTGAACATCCCTTGCTTCGGTGTAGCGTATTATGTTTTTATAAATACCCGTAATATAAAAACTGGCAGCCCTGCTTACCAATACAAAAGGAAAAACGTAAACAAATGTAACTCTTTCAGAAAGGGGAATGGAAAAATTGAACCTGAGAAGATAGGCAAGCACCAACGCACAAAAACAAAAAAATACGTCGATCACCAGCACGAATTGGCGTGGTAGGTGACGACGTATAATTTCTAAAGGTACTGCCATTATATAGTTTAGTGCTTAACCATGAATTTAAAATCAAGCTTATTTATTTCTTCAGCCGATTTATATATCTTTTCCCTAAGCTTTTCTTTAAATGCAATTACTTTTTTCTGCAATGCAGGATCGCCAGTAGCAATTATTTGTACTGCAAGTATGCCTGCATTATGTGCACCGTCAAGTGCAACAGTTGCTACCGGTACGCCACCAGGCATTTGCAAAATAGAAAGAATAGAATCCCATCCGTCAATTGAATTGGTAGACTTAACCGGTACACCTATAACAGGCAATGGTGTTAATGCTGCTACAACACCTGGTAAATGTGCTGCTCCTCCTGCTCCGGCTATCATAACTTTCATGCCACGTTTGGCTGCATTGGCCGCATACTCCATCGCCTTATCAGGGGTGCGATGCGCCGATAGCACATTAATTTCAAAAGGTATTTCAAAACTTTCTAATACAGCTGCTGCTTCTTTCATCAATGGCAGATCTGATGCGCTGCCCATCATAATTCCTACTAATGCTTGCATACGTTTGTTTTTATTTGTTGGTTATTCAATTATTAATTGGTAAGGCATCCTGGCCTGCACACCTTTCATTTGGATTGCTTTCGATAATTCCTGCACAGGCTCATACATATTTCCAAGTTCTTTTTCCAGTATTTTACTTTCAGCATCATCGCCTGAGAAACGGCTTAAGAGTTTCCGTAACGGACTGATCATGCCGGGTAATTCCTCAATGGTATATGAAGTTATATGTGCTTTTTTTGCGGCTATTGCAATGGCCATCTTCATGCCGCCCAGTGTATCAACAAGGCCTATTTGCAAAGCCTGTGTACCGGTCCATACTCTTCCTTGTGCAATACTGTCAACCTGTGCAGTAGTAAGTTTACGTCCATCTGCAACCCTGGTTAAAAAAGTGTGATAGAAATTTTCTATGCCGCCCTGCAACACAGCTGCTTCACTCGACATTAAGGGATACAAAACAGAACCAGCTGCAGCATGTGTATTAGTGCTTACGGTATCTACAGTTATTCCAAGTTTATCGCTTAAAAAGCCCTGTGCATTAGGTATAAGGCCAAATACACCAATTGAGCCAGTAATGGTATTAGGCTCAGCTACAATTTCATTTGCATCGCAAGCAATATAATATCCACCCGAAGCGGCATAATCGCCCATAGATACTACAACAGGTTTAACTTTCTTGGCCATATCCACTTCTCTCCATATAATATCTGATGCAAGTGCATCTCCTCCCGGAGAATTTACGCGTAACACGATGGCTTTAACATTTGCATCGAGCCTTGCCTGTTGAATGGCTTCTGAAATTCGCTTTGAACCAATGTCATCACCATTTCCATTGCCCTGCACAATATCTCCGTATGCATAAATAATTGCAATTTTCGATAGCGGGGTTTTGGGTATACCACTTTGATATTCTGAAGGAGTAAATGTTTCTCTGTAATCATCAAGCCCGATAAATGAAATATTCTTGGTGGCAGGTAGAGAAAGTTTTGTTTTTATTTTATCGATCACTTCATCCGGATATAACAGGTCATCAACGAACTTATTTTCTTTAGCCAACTGTGCTGTGTGAACGGTTAGGTTATCAATTAATTCATTAAGTGTAGCTACTGTAATATTACGCGAAGCGCCTATTTCGCCAAGCATTTTATCCCAAACCGATGTAAGCAGCATGCGGGTTTGCAGTTTATTATCAGGGCTCATTTTTTCAAGTATGTAAGGCTCTACAAAACTTTTATACCTGCCATGGCGGAATACCTGAACTTCAATACCCAATTTATCTAATGCTTTTTTATAGAACATTATTTGAGCCGAAAGTCCCTTCATAAATATTTCACCTTCGGGGTATAAGTATACGTTGTCTGCTACCGATGCCAGGTAGTATGATTTCTGACTGTAACCCGAACTATATGCTATTATAAACTTGTGCGATTCTTTGAATTTCAATAACTCATTGCGGATATTCTCTACAGTGGCAATACCTGAAGGCACATCGGAAAGATCCAGGAATATTCCCTTAATGGAATTATCGGTAGCTGCATGCTGAATATCAAGTATAATATCATTCAGGCCTGAGTTTTCTGTGAATACTTTCTCATTATCATCCAATTTAAAGTTGAACGATCTTTCAGGTGAACGTTCTTTTATTTCATGGCTTAACCTTATTTCCAGAACGGATGATGAGCTGGTTATTGTGGTGCTATCTTTCTTGATTGATTTAACAGCACTGTTAACCATTCCCACCACAAATATGAAAATGAGAAAAAAGGCCAGAAATATACCTATCAGGGCTCCAAATAAAGAGGCGAAGAAGTTTCTCATTTTGTTCAGTTATGTTCCCTGCAATATTAACAAAAAAAGACCCTGAATTTTCATCAAGGTCTCTTTCTTGTAATAAATAATAAAGGTCCTGCTATTCCTGTACCAGTTTACGGGTATAAATACGGCCGCCTTCAATCACTTGTAAAATATAAATACCCGCTGCATTACCATTGAATTGGTATGTATGCTGGCCGGCTTCCAGTGTATTTCCGTTTAAAAGCGTAGCAACCTTTTCGCCCATTATGTTGTAAACGGTCATGGTCACTTTGGTATCCTGAGTCAGGGTATAATTGATATGTACACTTCCATTGTAAGGATTAGGGAAAACGTCAAGGGTTGAATTAGTATTATCAATTGTATTTATACCAGTTGGCCCAGGGCAAGGGTTCTTAGGAGGAACAACTGAAGCACCACCTATTGTTTTGAAATCGCCGCCAAAAGACTGTAAGTACTCATTTGCAATAGTGTCATTATGTACTATAACTGTATTTTCATCATTTTCTGCATCGGCCGATGAGGTCCAGTTATGTGAGCCGGTCAATACTTTAGGGTCATCACATGGTGCCGAAGGATTCACAATAATATATTTATTATGGTAGAGACAGCTGCTGCTTACAAAACCATGAAAATTGGAACCAAGACCATTTGGTAATGTTGTTGTATATGGCGTATATGTTCCGCTGCTAAAGTTATCAAGTATGGCATACGCAGTTGCACCAGCCTTTTTCTGATTTACTATATCAGTTGCATCGGTGGTTTCAGTAAATGTAAACATGCCACAATATTCATCAACTGTTGCTGCTCCTATAGTCTTTACTATTTGATTATTTACACTATCAGAAGGGCTGAAGTACAGATCAACCTTTGAGCCACCAATTGTAAAGTGATGTGTGCCAGAATTAGGTTTACATGAACCGAACTTACCTGTCCCTGCAGCGCCACCATGGGTAGTATCGCCCCACATGATATTAAATTCGTTGGTAAATGCCCGAGCCAATACTTTCGACTGGAATACAATGGCGTTATTATAATCGCAACTGCTCATTGCATCATCCCAGTCAGGTGAACCTGTCCATACCCATACACCTGTACTATCGGAATTATATTCGTCAATAATTACAAACTTGTTATGCATAATGTTATACTTTTCGCTGCCATTACTGGTGGTACAACTTGCATTACCCTGAGTAGGGCTAGTAAGTACAGGTATGGCGGCAGACATAGCCTTTACGCCAGTGTTCTTAGTTGAATAGCTATAGTCCTGTATGTAACGTATTTTAACGCCTCTTTTATTAGCAGCAGTAATAGCAGTTTGAATTGGGTCTGTGCCGGATAAGGTTATCCATTCGTATTGGGCAATATCAATAGTGTACTTTGCCTTATTTATATATGCCGCCAGGGTATCGAAAATAGAATTATTACAATACACTGCCTTTACACCAGTAGACAACGTATTATCGACTGGTTGTGTGAAATAGCACTTAATGTAATTGGTGATATTTTTTTGAGCGGAAATGGAAGTTGTAATTGCGAAAAGTAAAATTACAACAGGGAGTAATTTTTTGTTTTTCATACAGGATTTATTGATTAATTTCACGAATATATGCACTTAACATAACATTTCCATAACATTTGAGAAATATTTAAGTGAAATGACTACCATATAAAAAACTAAAAGGTTTTAGTCTTTCAGATTGAGTTATATAACTCTTTGATTGAGTGATTTATAGGTATTATTCTACTAAAAAGTAATAAAAGAACCCCCGCCTTATGTTAATAAGGCGGAGTTCTCAAAACACAATTCGCATTCCCTCATCTGCCAGCACAATCTTTAAGCCACTCGGTTAAACGTTCCTTCTTCACTTAACCGTGTATTAAAATTTACCTTGGGCAATTCAATAAAATGCCTGCGCACGTAACGGTATAGTTTGTTATAGCTAAGGTTTGATTTATGAAAAGTTTTAACCCAGTTATGTAATTCAGTAAGATTCATATCAGGATTGCTTTTCAACTTTTTATCGATTGAATTATGAAGACTGTCTGGTAGTTCAAGTTTTTTTCTCCCTCGTATTTTAATCTCCATTAGGCCATTGAAACCTTCTTCTTTATACATTTTAAACCAGCGGTGAATACTGCCCACTGCAACACCCGATAATTTTGCCAATTCAATTTTAGTAAGCCCGGGCAATGTTTTTAGTGATAGCAGCATTTTTATTCGCTGTTTTTTTGACGCTGAATTTTTCATATATAGCTCCTTCAATTGCTGTGCGCTTTCTTTTACCGGCATTTGTAAAACCCTTGCGGCATCCAGTTCCGATGCAAAATGCCTGTGTATGTATCTGTGCAGGGTATAGTATTTTATACCAGGTAAATATTTTCTGCGTATCTCTTTATAAAGTGCTGAGAAATTATTGAACTTGCCTTGCTGAAATTGTTTTTCAATATACTTAAGTACTTCCGGCGTAATAACCAATTCAAGATTATATTTCAGCATTTCATCTATTCCACCTTGCCGGTATATGTTTGTCCACTTTAATATGCTACCATAACTAACGTTCAGTTCTTTAGCTAATTCAGCTCTCGATAGTTGCTCGTTCTGTTTTAGGGTCATCAGCATTTTTACCCGCGGCTTTATCCTTGGCAGGCATTTAGTTTGCAATGCTTCCAATTCAGTAATCGATTCTTTTATTGAAAGCTCCAATATTCTTCCAATTTTAAGTTCTTTGCCAAAATAAAGGTTAAGGTATTTAATAAGGGTAGAATATTTTATTGAAGGAAAGTAGCGGTCTTTAACCCATTCATGTAGTTCTACATAGGTTTGAAATGGCTCTGCTTTATGTTGTTTTTCGATTGCCTCATAAACTTCAGGCGGAAACCCCAATGTTCTTCTGTCAGGGCTTTTGTATTTTCCTCTTTTTATTTCGAGCAGTTTTTCAAGCCCGCCTTCTCGGTAAAGCTCAAGCCATTTAGTTATGCTGTTATATGCTACATCAAGTTTTCTTGCCAGTTTTGGCTTTGTGGTTACCGGGTTTTTGGCCAGTAGTATTAATAGTTGAATACGAGGCTTCAGAAAATCTTTGCTTTCCTTATATAGTTCAGCTAGCTCGTCTGACGATTCTTTTATAGAAATGTGTTTAATAGGTTTCATGCTATAGTAATTAATAGGGTATAGTTTTTCGCTCTATTGAATATGTTCATGCAGTTTAATGCACAGAAAGAAGTAACGCCGTACATAGCCTTAATGGCTACATTGGCGTTACAATGAAATTAACAAAGCGTTGGGGGATGCCAGATGCCGGCCGGCAATAATATGGAATAGAGGCTTCCTTCCTTTATGAATGTAGAAGAAACTTTCTCGTATGTTGAGAATTTGAATGTAAGATCAATGGGCATATATTCTTTTGTGATCTTGCTGATAATATCTGTATCACTGCTATTTGATTGCTGCTGTGTAGGGAAGAATTTATCAGCAAACTTCTGAAATGCATTCACGATCTCGGTTTCCTCATTATCGCAATAGCAAGTAATTTTTATTCCTTCTTGTGTTTTTTCTATATCAATTATATCATATCGTTGGCCATTAGTGCTGAATTCTTTATTGGCTTCAATCCACTGTATTGAGGCATATTGACTGTTTGTAAATAGAAAGCACTTTGTATCTAAAGTTTTGAAACCTTGATTTTGTATAAATACGGTTGCTTCGTACTTTGCCTTGTTCATTTTTGCCCAATACAGTAATTGAATACCGCCTAAGTAAAGCAGGAATAAAGATGTAAGAAATATGCAGGCAATTTTTTTCATGTGTTACAAATTAGATAGACGCAAGCCCTGGGCTTTTAATGCCAGAGCTTGCGTTTAATTTGTTTAGTCAGCCTTTATCTCAGAATTCTTAGAAAGAGCGAAAGGTATTATAAGTTTAATACTAACGTTTCTGCCCATATTAAATACGCCTACACGGTTATCGTAAGGGTTATATGCATAGTATTTGAAACGACTCATATAATCCATATATCCCGTATTAAGCAGGTTATTACAAATTATATATAGTTCGCAAAACTTATGTCCGTTAGTAATAATATCTCCTCCAATACCTGCATTGAACAATGTGTAACCCGCAGTGGCCGCTTTACTTGCTGCATATATCTGCGGGCTATTAGCAATGTCAATGCCATTGTAAATAGCATATTGCTGGTAAATTTTATTTTGCTGCGATTCATTAAGTACTCCTATTTTGAAATAGGCATCTCTGATATTTTCGCCAATTTTATTTATATGGAATTTCAGGTCAGCTGTTACTCGTGTAGGAGGTACAAATGGTAATACATGTACCGAATCAGGAACATTTAATAAGCCACCATCAACCATACTTAATGATACATTCAGATCTACCCATGACAAGGTGGAAGGATGTACATCAAGCACTACTTCGCCACCTGATAAACGAGCCTGGCCTTGTGTATATTTATAAACAGGAGCAGGGCCTAAGCCAATACTGGTAAAGGTATTGTTAACAGAGTCGGGTATGCCTTTGGCATAAATAAAATCGTTAATGTTATTGATAAAATAATTGGCTTCAAATGTTACATCTTTACAGTTGATACCAAAAGTTCCGTCAATTTCGGTATTGGTTTCAGGCTTCAGCGAAGGGTCTCCAAGTTCCCAAACAACTGTACCATCATGCACTCCGTTAGCGCCACATTCAGCAACATTAGGCGCTCTCCATCCTTGTGCTGCATTTACCTTTACATACACATTCTTGGTTATATCATAGGTTCCGCCAATGCTCCACGACATTCCACTGAAATGAGAAGTAAAGCCGGTAAATTCATGAATTCCGCCCGGCGTGTTTGCCGCTACAGGTACTTGTGTTGAGTCAACCCAGTGGTCAATACCATTAAATGTGCGGGTGTCGTACCTAACTCCACCGCTTAAATAAAACTTATCGTTTATTTTTTCATTTGCTATTGCAAAGCCACCCATTGTAAGGTAATTGTAGTTTGGTATCAGCATAAATGTACCAAGGCTTTGCGATGTTTGTGATACACCATTCGATCCTACAGAAAAGTTAAAACCTCCTAGTTGCGGAGATACATAACGTAGGTCGTATGTAACAGCGTCTGAATAGTACCATATATCAGCTGAATTGGGCTGAGTAGGGTCGTTAAATTCCTGCCTTACATTTTTTTGATACGAGAAAATGGCGTTAATATGACCACCACCTACTGCTAAACTATTATCCCAAACAAGTTTATCGTGCTGAATGTGTTGGTATATAACAAAAGGGGTGTAGCTCATTTCTTCCTGCTTAGTTGCAATTTCGTAACTTGGTGCACCTCCATTCAGATCAGGATAAGAAACTTGCCTCATTTGTAAACCTGTAGCTGAGTCTCTTGCCCCATCAACAATACCGGTCCACATGCTGAAATAGCTTGCGTGTAATTGGCTGTATCCCCATTTACGATGTATGCCAATAGTTCCATCGGCATTAAAATTACTGAACTGACTGTTTATTACATAACCATCATATGGGTTCTGGTATGCATGTGCCATTATGTTATCAACACGTGCACTCCATGAAACACCACCATTGGTAGTTCCTGCAATATGTGCCATATTATTTATCAGGCCATTATTTGTTTGATAATTAAATAACACATCGCCTTGTGTTTGGCCATTTGGTAAGGCCTGTTCAGGTATCAGGTTAAGCACACCTGCAATTGCATCTGACCCATATGCCAGTGATCCCGGGCCTTTTAATATTTCATACCTGTTTACTGCATCAGGGTCTGCTTCAATACCAAACTCATCAAACCAAGGTTGGTCAACTTGTTCAACTCCATCGTTTACGGTAAGTACACGGTTGTATCCTAAGCCACGTATAACTGGCTTGGAAATGCTTTGACCATCTGTTATACCCCATACACCCGGAGTTTGAGCAACGGCGTCAATTACATTTGTTGAAGAATTTTCATTGAGATATTCTTTTGATACTTCAGTTATTGCTTGCGGTGTATGCTGCATGCTCGATGCTTTTGATGTACCTGTTACCACAACCTCGTGCTCTTCAACTTCCGATGCCGATAATGCCATGTTGAAAGTTGTACTGCCATTAACAGTTACAGTTTGTTCCCTGTCAGCATATCCCAGCATTTGCACTTCAATCACATAGGTTCCTTTAGGCAGATCATTCATAGTATACGTTCCGGTTGCATCGGTTTGTGCGGCCTTTTTAAGGTCGGCTATATACACAACTGCACCCGGTAATCCGTTGCTATTGGTAGTATCAGTAATTTTTCCGGTTAATGTATTTTGCGCAAAAGCTGAAAGGCCTGCAAATACGAATGCAATAAGCAATAATATCTTAGATGTTCTCATAGTATATATAATTTGAATTTGGTGCTAATAAAATCTTTTTCAATAGCCACAGGCTATTAAAAAATTACATTCCAAAACAAAGGAATGCGAAGTAAAATTAGCAGCAGGAAGGGGGGTGCCATATACCTTTATCAGGGCATATGGAATGAATATTTACGGTGTGTAAATATTGCTTAACGTAAGTAACATCGGGCGTTACTGTGTGAACTATATTAAGCGGAATGTATTCTTTCTGGAATGCAGTAAGGATGCTTTCAGTATGTTTATCGGACTTATTATTTGAAGGGAAAAGTTGTTTAACAAAATTGTTCAAGGCCTTTACCCACTGTGTTTCGTTCTTATCACAATATACTTCGGCAACGTATTCAGTATTGCTTTTAGTTATACTAACCACATCATATAATTGACCATTACTTACAAACTCTTTATTTCCTTCTGCCCATTTTAGTTTATTGTATTCAGACTGAGGGAACGTGATCTTTTCTAAAACAGTTTCTTTACTCTTCATTGCTACAGATGCTTCATACCTGGCATCGGCAGTTATCATAAAATAAATAAGGCGATATCCTGCAAAGTAATATACCATGGCAAACAACAAGGTTGCTGCTACGGTACGAATCCATGTAGGAGTGTGTTTAAGCACGTTATTTTTTCTTAGTAGAAGAAGAGTCCGCCATTTTGTTCTCAGCAGTTTTTTCATCAATATACACAGCTGAAACATCAAGGTAATTCATAGAATTGGTATGAAGATCTTTAACAGCCCAATGTGTAAGGCTATAATTCTGGTCATACCAAAGCACCATTACGGGTGCATCATTTATTGCCATCTGTTCAGCTTGCTGATAGTATTTATACGATGTCTTCAAAGAATCTGAAGTGCGGCCCATCTCAACCAGCTTATCGTATTCGCTGTTTTTGTAACGTGTTATATTATAATACGAAGGTTGTCCTATTGAATCAGGAACATTGGAACTGAGGAATAACATTAGAAAATCAAGTGGGTTTGGATAATCAGCGGTCCAGCCAACGCCGATCATTTGAAATTTTGAATACCGTTCATCCTGAAGCTTTTGTGCAAAAGGAGCAATGTTGAAGTTTATATGCACATTCAGGTTAGTTAACAATTCTTTTTGAACTTCTAAGGCAACACTTGTATTAATTCCGCCACCATCATTAATTTCAAGTGTTATGGTAGGGAATTTTTTCCCATCAGGGAATCCGGCATCACTGAGTTGTTTCTTAGCGACCTCAATATTCAGCGAATCTCCTTTTATATTATTAATGTCGTAGTTATTTTCAGGCTTATCAGCATACATAAACGAAGGTGGCGTAACACCATGTGTACCCGGTGCAAATGCTTCACCCTGCAAAACCTCGCTCACAATTTTATTACGGTCAATAGCAAGGTTAAATGCTTTACGAACACGTATATCATTAAACGGAGCAGTCGATAAGTTAAATGCGTAATACTTCGTTGACATTACAGGAACCCGTGATAATAAGTATTTAGGTGGCTTATGTTGAAAATCTGAGATCTGTTCCTCAACCATTTTATCAACTTGTGTAGAAGGTACACTAGCTACGTAATCGATCTTTTTTTCCTGGAAGGCTTTAAACTCCTCAGTTCTGCTCGGAATGAAGCTAATTATAACAGAATCGAGAAAGGGCAACTGGTTTCCAATGCTATCGTGCCTGAAGTAATTTGGATTAGCTGTCAGTATAAGGTTTGCTGTATCGCTAACAGGGCCGCAAATGAATGCGCCGGTACCAACATGCATGTCTTTACCGTATTTCTCAACGGCTTCTTTGGCAATAACAAATCCACCAACCCCTGCAAGCATGTTAAGAAAAACAGGGTTCTTTTTTATAAGCTTTAACTCAATGGTTGAGTCATTTACTACTGTTACTCCTTTAATACCCGAAGATGGTGTGCCTTTTTTGCTGCTTTCAAAATACTCGTCTGCACCTACCACATTATCTTTAAACGAAATTGAATAAACAACGTTATCAGGCGTTGCGGTACAAAGCTTTTCCATTGAATACTTAAAATCGTTGGCAGTTACTTTTCGGCCTTTACCATTACTAAAGCACTGATCGTCCTGGAAGGTCACATCGGTACGGAGGTGAAAGGTATATACGGTTCCGCTTGCATCCAGGCTCCAGCTCTTGGCAATATCAGGTGAAATAGCAAGATCTCTTGGGTCAAGCTTTACAAGGCCATCATATATCTGACAAGCAACATTATAGGATACATTATCGAAAATATAATAAGGGTATAGATTAAGAACTGGGGTATTATTGTTTAAATGCAAGGTTCCGCCATAGAAGCGATTGCCTTTGGCAACTTTTTTCGCGCCCTTGCCTCCCAATTGTTTGCACGAATAGGTGAAACATAAAGCGCAGGTTATACCAATTAGTAATAAAAATCTTTTCATAGAATATAATACGGGGTATTTTATGCAAAAATAGCATTCGCCCCTATAATAGTATACAAAAATAGTGATTTTCATGGGTTAAAAGCAAAAAAATAAAAAACTCTTTCAAATATTGAATTAAGTTGTTAATATTGCACCGCGAAAAATTTGAGGACCAGACGTTAGTTGGAATAATAGTTTTTCTATATTTGTACGCATTGTGAATAGGAAAGTGAAGAAGATAATTTTGTTTTTCGGCATATTGATTGCCGGATTAAGTGTGTCCCATGCTGGAGTAATAGTGCTTGAAGGTAACTATCAGGGAAAAAATTTATACGTACAAAACCCATTTGCGAGTAGCGGTGTAGGTTTTTGCGCATATGAAGTTACTGTAAATGGACAGGTTACTACTGATGAGGTAAACTCAAGCGCTTTTGAAATTGATTTTAAGAACCTAGGATTAAAGCCTGGCGATAAGGTAGTTGTAAAAATTGAGCATAAGGATGATTGTACTCCTAAAGTACTTAATCCTGAAGTATTGAAACCAAAGAGCACATTCACAACCCAATCTATAAGTGTTGATCCTAAAACCAGCACACTTAAGTGGACTGCTAAAGATGAAAGCGGTAAACTTACCTATACCATTGAACAGTTCAGATGGAACAAATGGGTTAAGGTTGGTGAAGTTGATGGTATAGGAACACCTGATGCGCATGAATATCAATTTAAGGTATCTCCAAATTCAGGAAAAAATAAATTCAGAGTAAAGCAAGTTGACTATACCGGTCAACCTCGTTTGTCGAACCCTACTGATTTTAACTCAGATATACCTGCAGTAACAGAAGGCCCTGAGAAAGTTAAGGATTTTATTAATTTCTCTACGGCTACCATGTATGAAATATACGATGAGTATGGCAATATTGCTAAGAGAGGCTTTGGTGATAAGGTTGATGTTACTGATTTGAAAAAGGGAATTTACTATTTGAACTATGATAATAGCATGACCCAATTTATTAAGAAATAAAGGCCTTCACAAAATATTTTACAAACCCGAGGAAACCCTCGGGTTTCTTTTTTACAACCAATATGATAAACAAAATAGAACATCTTGGCATAGCAGTAAAAAATATAGAAGAAGCCAATGCTATTTATAAAACCCTTTTGGGTGTGGCTGCATACAAAACGGAACAGGTAGCATCGGAAAATGTTAATACATCATTCTTTAAGGTAGGAGAAAGCAAGATAGAGTTGCTCGAAGGAACATCACCGGAAAGTGCAATAACCAAGTTTATAGAGAAAAAGGGTGAGGGTATTCACCACATAGCCTTTGATGTAGACGATATTGAAGCCGAAATGGAGAAGCTGAAGAAGCAGGGTTTTACCTTGCTCTCTGATAGGCCTAAGCAGGGTGCCGACAATAAATTAATATGCTTTGTGCATCCTAAAAGTGCAAATGGAGTACTTATAGAGCTTTGCCAGGAAATTAAGAAGCAGGGCTAAAGTAATCGAACAAATTAATTGTTTTGGTGCAGTGCAGGGTTTGTATGCCTGTTGAGTTGGCTCCTTCAATGTTTTGAATAGAGTCATCTATAAAAAGGGTAGAAGCGGGGTTCAATCCGTTTTCACTAAGCACATGCTCGAATATTTCTGTATCGGGCTTCCTCATCTGCATTTTACACGAATAGTATTCCTTTTCGAATAACTTACCCATTATACCGGGCTCGAGCGAACTGTCCATCATTTCAATGACCGCCGGCAGGTGTATTTCATTGGTATTACTAAGTAATAATATTTTATACCTGTTCTTTAGCTCTCTCAGTAGTGTTACCTTTTCTTTTGGGAAGCCTATAAGCAATGCATTCCAAGCATTATCTACCTGTTCATCAGTAGTGCCTTGTGGCAACCATTTAAGCACTTCATTTCTGAAATGAGCAGGCGTAACAAGACCTTTTTCAAATTCATCAAACACTCCGCTTTGAACCTGCTGTGAATATTGTTTATCAAAATCCTTTGCCCCTAAAGCAATAAAAGCCTTCTGGGTAAGGGAGTAATCAATATCAAACAGAACCCCACCCAGGTCAAAAACAACGGTTGTAATAGTTGCAGGTACTTTTTGGTTCATAGTAACGTATAAATTTTTAAATTCGCAGCCTCAATTTATCAGGGCCTATAGCTCAGACGGTTAGAGCAGCGGACTCATAATCCGTTGGTCGTAGGTTCAAGTCCTACTGGGCCCACTTAATAATCAAGCACTTACGAGTTTCGTAGGTGCTTTTTTTATTTGAGGTGTTTCTTGAAATAACTGATAAGAACTGAATGCAAATATAATGAATCAGTGTAAAGTTTGATGCGCTGCTCTAACCGTCTGAGCTATAACATAGCTAGATTTAAGGGTAATATTCTATTACTCTCTCTCCTATCCTTATGGCTTTCCCATTCTCAAAAGCAATTGATTTAAGCCAATTACCTTCTTTATCATTATTATAGTATTTGAAAGTAGTTCTGGAAATTAAACTGTCTTTTAAAGAAAACCGATTTATCTCAACTGAATTACCATTTTTATCATGTTTGAAAGTGGTCCTATTTGGAGATATACCATAATCAGTGTATTCCACAACCATATTATTATTATCATATTTTGTTGTTGTCCTTCCATGTGCTGGGGCCTGAACTTCGTAATTTACCGCTTCTCTAGCATAACTATTTTCTTCAATAACATTACCTCTACTATCACATTTTAGAGAATCATATCTTGTAATGCGCCCAGTGTTATCAAACCATTTATATCCTACTATATTA
>Ga0206876_1027_pt1 | contig 43266 bp, 36 predicted proteins | sample Alteio_BWOrgCont_10_FD_152619 | JGI IMG/M metagenome (GOLD analysis project Ga0206876, IMG submission 152619) | Enriched cells from forest soil in Barre Woods Harvard Forest LTER site, Petersham, Massachusetts, United States -... | ecosystem: Environmental > Terrestrial > Soil > Temperate forest >...
CTTCTTTTTAGCTTAATTCAATTCAACAAAAATGAAACCAATGAACAATTTTTTGTGAATAATGTATCTTTTTACGCAAAGCCGCATTATAACAATAGCCCTTATTTTTTATAGCTTTGTAAAATAGTATGAAGAAGATCGTTTCGTTTAAGCTTATTCTTTGCCTGATAGTGTTACTGGCCTTTACCGGCTATAGGGCCTCAGCTCAAACACAACCACAGGATACTACCGTGCTTATTGCATTAGATACCTTACGCATAGTTTATATATATGCCGATACCGGCAAGGCCCTGAACAGGCTCGATAAATTCGGGCATAAACAAGGGCTTTGGGAACAGAAATGGTCGAATGGTAAGATCAGGTATAAGGGACATTTTAAGGATGATAAACCCGTGGGTGTTTTCAAATACTTTTACGATAGCGATAGCCTGAGGATACTTTCTGTTTATTCAGAAAACGGAAAAGTGGCAAGGGTGCATGAATATTATTCTACAGGCGTAAAGGCCAGCGAGGGCAAGTACGTTGATCAGCAGAAGGACAGCATATGGAAAACATACGATGACCGCCAAAGCTTGCGCAGCAAGGAACAATATGATAAGGGGAAAAAAGAGGGAAAATCAGTAATGTTTTACCCTGATGGCAATGTTGTGGAAACCAAAATGTGGCACAATGATAAAGAGAATGGTAAATGGCAGCAATTTTTTGAGGACGGAACGCTTAAAATGGAGGGCAACTTCGTAGATGGAAAAATGGAGGGCCCCGCAAGTTTTTACAACGATGAGGGTAAATTAGAAATAAAAGGCAGCTACCATAACGATGTTAAAGATGGCAAATGGATCTATTTCAATGACAGCGGAGTAGCTAAGGATTCGTTAGTATATAAAAACGGAAGAGTGCTCGAGCCTCGTAAATTTATTCTTACCCAGCACCAGTTAGATTCTATGAAAAATGCTAACCAGCAGGAACAGCAGAACAGGCCAAAGAATATTGGTGAAGACGATTACGAGAACTAGTCGTTAACCTGTTGGGGAACTTGGTCCTTTATGGTCACTTTCACACGTTGTACGGTTCGTTTATCGGCCGCTTCAATACTAAAAACCACTGGAGGGAAATCGATCTTTTCGTACTTTTCAGGTATGCGGCCGCATACTTCAATTATAAACCCTGCTAAGGTATCGGCCCCGCCCTTTTTTTCCTGGAAAACAGATTCATCAATGTTAGCCTTGCGGCAAAAATCGCCAAGCGTTATTTTTCCTTCAAATACAAAATTATGGTCATCGAGTTTTGAATAAACAATGTTCTCCTCGTCAAACTCATCATTTATTTCTCCGAGTATTTCCTCAATAATATCCTCAAGGGTTACAATGCCCGATGTGCTTCCAAACTCATCAACCACTATAGCCAGGTGTATTCTTTTCTTCTGAAAATCTTCCAACAGGTCATTAATTTTTTTGCTCTCGGGCACAAAAAAAGCTTTGTGTTGCAAATACTTCCAGTTGAAGGTATCGTCTTTATCAGAATGGGCCAACAAGTCTTTGGTAAAAAGTAAACCGGTAATAGAATCAATAGATGCCCTGTATATAGGTATACGTGAAAACCCACATTCTACAGCCTTTCTAAGCAATTCAGTAAACTTAAGGTTATCATCAAGGGCAATAATGTCAATACGGGGTTTCATAATTTCCTTCACGTCCTTATTGGCAAGCTGAATTATATCGCGCAATATTTTTTTATGTGTTTGCGATATTTCCGAAGAAGTAATTTCCAGCGCATCGGAAAGATCGGCAGCCGACAGTACCTGCTTTTGTCGGAATATGTACTTATCCATAAACAAGGTAGAGAGCGTAAGTAACGAAGCAAAGGGATAGAACAGTGCGCGGATGATATAAATAAATAATAACAGGCTCATGGCAACCTTAAGTGCATGCCCTGAGGCGTAAACCTTGGGTATAATGTCGCATGCCAATAGCAATATAAAGGTTATAGCAATGGTTTGTATAAAGAACGCCAGTATAGGGTGCGTGTAAATATTTATGGTCCTTGCGGTAAGGTAAGCAGACAGAACCACAATGCTGATATTGAAAAAATTGTTTGACACAACAAGCGCGGCAAGCAGGTGTTTCGGGTTTTGTAATAGTTGCCCTATCTGCTTTTCTTTTTTATTTGCAGAGCGCTGTAGTACTTCTATTTCTGCCGCCGGAATTGAAAAAAGTGCTGTTTCAGACGAAGATACCAGGGCTGAAAGAATGATGAATACTCCTATTAAAAGCAATACAAAACCAGCGCCGAGAAACGAGAAAACAGATAATATTTGAAAGTGAAGAAGTATTAGTAGGGGGTCCAATTTTTTAAAGTATAGTTAAAGAACAAAAGCTCCGGTATTATCGGAGAATTTCAAACAAATGTAGTAAATCAGAATGAAAGGTCAGCCGGAGGACTTACTTCCATATCTTCAGCCGAAGCTGAAATGGTTTCGCCATTTTCTCCTAAAGCGTTCTTACGGCTCAAAATAGTAAGGTTTTCACCCACAATTTCAGTAGCCCTTTTTTTAGAACCGTCTTTATCCTCCCATGAACGGGTACGTAAGCGGCCTTCAACATAAACCTGCATACCTTTTTTCAAGAGTTTTTCTGCCACTTCAGCCAATCCTCGCCACAACACTACATTGTGCCATTCGGTTGACTCTACTTTTTCACCCGCCCTGTTCTTATGAACTTCGGTAGTGGCCAATGGAAAATTAGCCACCGCAATTCCGCCTTCAAGGTAGCGCACTTCTGGGTCTTTACCTAAGTTACCGATAAGTATTACTTTGTTAACTCCCGACATGATTATTAGGTTTTGTTGTATACTAAGTAGCAAATGTAATAAAAGGAAAATTGATTTCAAAGCATTTGGTGAAAAATGTATTGCCTTAAAACCACGACCAATTACTACAATATCGGGACGATTTCTATCAAGGATCGATAGCGCCTGCAAAAACATCAATGTTTTTGAGGTATTTGGCGGCACGTGCCAGGTAACTATGAGCAGGCTCAGGAGCTGATAAACCTGTGTCATTCAATAACTTAGTATTATCGAAGATCTGGCCCAGTTCGGCAAATTCAAGGTATGGGTCAAGTGCAGCAAGCAAGATCCTCATTTCGTTGGTATCGGTAAACCTGTCCTTCCAGTAATCGAGGTAGGTATTGTATTCGTATAGCTTACTACCTTCAGGTAATTTTCCTTTAGCCCACAGTTTAATCTCCTTCATCATCTCTTTATCTATAAACTTAAAGGGAGGAAGTTCAGGAAATTCTTTTGCTATGGCGCTGGTAATCAATTCAGAACTTGTAGACGAAGCTGTTCCTGAAGTTATATGGTAAACAGAATGGTTTCGTTTGCAGAACATGAGTGATGTTATTGCCTTTGAAGCAAAATCAATAGGTATTACATCAAGGGCCGATTTACCATTTACAGGAACCAGGCGAAGCAGGTTTACGGTTTCAATTGCCCAAAGGATGACATAAGAACGGGGAATCCAATCACGGCTATCGCCCATAATAATAGAAGGCCTTACAATAAGTATTTTTTCTTTTGGTAATGCTTTGGCAAGCATTATCTCACCCATCATTTTGGTATAGGTATATTTTACCACATGGTGCGCCTTAGTGTTTGGCGATTCTTCTTCTTTAACTACCCTGTTAACAATATCCTTACCGCAAATGGTTGCAGTACCTATGTAAACAAATGTTTCGAGGTTAGTAAGTGTTTGCGACCATTTTATAAGTTCACTTATACCGGTAATATTTACCTGTTCTACTATCTTGTCGTATATTTTTGAGAAAGAAGTGTTTGCAGCTGAGTGAACAATCACAGTAGTATCGCTAAGTGTCTTGTTTGCAATAAGCATCTTAGCAAAGTCGTGTTCACCTAAATTGCCAAGTACCGGAATAATTCTTTTCGGATCGAATTCGTCGCCATGCAATTCAAACACATGTTTCAACCTGAGTATAGCATGCTCTTCAGAAAGGGCACGAACAAGGCAATATATCTTATTTACCTCTTTTCGTTTTGCCAGATCAACAAGCAATTCGCCTCCTAAAAAACCGGTGCTACCCGTTAAAAAAATATTCATACTCTTATTTTATCATACAAGTTCAAGGCCTAGTATGCCAAGTATTATTAAAAGTATGGAGGCTACTTTAATAACGGTTACAGGTTCTTTAAACCAAATCATTCCAATAATTGCGATCAATGCAGTTCCGGCGCTTGCCCAAATGGCATATACAGTACTTATTTCGCCATTCTTTTTTAATACCATAACCAGGCTTGCAAGTGCAAGGCCATAAAAAAGAAACACTAATAAAGAAGGAACCAGCTTGCTGAAACCTTCAGCGGGCTTCATGCAGATGGTACCCAGTACTTCAAAAACTATTCCTATTGCTAACCAGAGCCACTGCATTAGTCGAAAAATTCTGTCAAAGATAAACGGATTATTATTTTAAAGCTTCTTTATTTCCCCTTTTATGCAGGTGCCTGCTATTTTACCCGTTAGTTTTCACCATCAGGTTAACTTGTTCTATCCGGGTGGCAGACGATGAAAGAATTTTAATATGAAAATCATTTATGGTAATAATTTCGTTTGTTTTGGGTATAGAACCTGTATTGTGTAAAATAAAACCACCCAATGTTTTATAGTCGCCCGAGCCGGGTATATTTAAATGATATTTCTGATTCAGGTCGTCAATATCAAGCCTTGCTGAAAGTATATATTCATTAGGCCCGACCTGTTTTTCCATAAAGTCTTCTTTGTCGTATTCATCATGTATCTCTCCGAATATTTTTTCGATAATATCTTCTGTAGTAAGCAGACCTGAATTCACACCAAACTCATCGACAATTACAGCCATGCTTTTATGTTGTTGCATAAATATACGCAATGCATCTTTTGCAGGCATTGATTCAGGTATGACCGGAGCCGGAAGCAATACCTTCTGTATGTCAGCAGCTTTCGAAAACATTTCATGGTAATGCACATAGCCAACCACATTATCCATATTGCCACTGTAGATCAAAATGCGTGAAAGCCCGGTTTGCTGAAATTTTTCTTTCAGTTTAGCAAGGCCGTCATTTATATCAACTGCAATTGCATCAACCATAGGCACCATACAATCGCGCACTTTGGCATCGGGAAAACTAAGTGCATTGCGGAATATCTGTACTTCATGTTCTACTTCCTGGGTATCGGTGGTTGCAGTAGTATGTTCCTGTATATAGCTATGCAGATCAGTTTTTGTAAAGCGGCTTTGGTAGCGAAACACATTTACCCTGCCAATGCGTTTCATTAAAAAATAAGCAATGTTAAGTACAACTGTTGTAAAGGGCAGAAGCATATAATATAATACCATGCTCGGGAATGAGAATAATTTAAGTATACGGTTTGGGTTCGAGCGGAAAATTGTTTTAGGAATGAAATCGGCCACAACTAAAATAACGCTTGTAGATACTATGGTTTGTATAGCAAGTATTTCAAATTGTGAATGAATATATCCATTCAGCATATTCTCCAACACATCTGACATAAAGATACTGAACACCACAATGGCAAGGGTATTGCCCAATAAAAGCGTAGTAAGAAAACGAACAGGGCTTTGTGTAATGCGTGTAAAAACTCTTCCCGTCAGGCTTTCTTTCTGGCTTTCAATGCGTATTTGTAATTTATTTGAAGATACATACGCTATTTCAAGACCCGAGAAGAAAAACGAGAACGAAAGTGAAATTAGTATGACGAAAAAAGTAATCAAGTGTCTATTTCTTTGTATCGTTAAGCATTACGGTTCCGTGGAGCGAGGTAATCTTGTAGTCAGTAAAATCTTCGTTAGACTGCAGCCCATCGCCATCTAGTATTTCGGTTGCTGTAGTTATGGTAACTGCTTTATTTGTGTAAATAATATGTTTTGTTTCATCCCAATAAAGCTGTTCGGTATTCAGCCGCTCACCTTTTTTATTTACTACCACTACATTTCTGTCGGCTTCCATAAGCTTATTGTTCTTGTTATTATGCATTATGGCTGAGTCGGCTGTTACATGACTGCTTATATGCATAGAGTCGTCGTAAAAATCTACTTTCATACCCTTGCGGAACAAGTCGTACGGATCTTTTCCTCCATAACTTTCAATAACCGGTGCTGTAAGCTTAAGTTTTGACCGGGCTGAATCGGTATAAAATATAGTGGCGTTATTCTCAACCAGTAATGGCGTATTATCTTCTGCTGTAATAAGGTCAACAGTTTTCATATTGTTTTCGCACGATACAACACCTAACAAGGAAATTAAAAGGAGCAATGTGTATGCAATGCGAAAGTGATTCATTGAAAAAATAAATCGGTTAGCACAAATATACAGAAACCTATTGGTAAAGGTGTTTCTGGAACCACCTGCTGTTAAATGTAAATGCTACCAGGAATTTGGCATAATCCTGACGGATAAGATCATTAGAAGTTGTACCTAACGAGCCAAATTGCATGCCAATATTAAGTATACCCAATTGCGTATTGATAGGTGGAGCAAAAGGCGGACCTATTGGAATACCTAAGCCGAGTGAAACGCAATTATCATTAACCGGGTAATTGTTGATATTTAAATAGGTATGGTTGTATGAATATCCTATACGATAATGTATTCTGCTGAAAAAGGAGGTGTTTTTATGCGGAATAAATTGTATACCAACATTATATTGGGTACTGTTATTCAGGTTTTCTGTTTCACCGGGTATAGTAGACCTGCTCCAGTTTTGTACGGCGTGGTCAAAAGAAAATGTCCATTGGTTATTATTGTCCTTATCGCGTTTCACAACGGTAATTCCTAAGCCACCGGATATGGGAAGCTTTATTTTCCCCGAACCGCCTTCGTTATCTATGGTGTCTACATTAGTTTGCGGAGTACCTGGTACATAACCAACTGAAAGCATATTATAATCTGCAAATAAACTACCACCAAGTGTACCCGTTGCACCCAATATAACCTGTAAACCGCTATCGTGAGTTCTACCTATAGTATACATAATGCCATAGTCAGAAGTAAAACCATGTACATTAATATTTTCCATGGTCTGGCTGTTTATGGCAAGTATGTTAGGAGAATACTCCACATTTTGCGTGTAATTCAAGTAACCGAACATAAATGAAGCATTGGCACCTATTGAAAGGTTCCTGTTCTTAAAGAAACTTGGTGCCCAGGCCAAACCAACATGTAATTGATTAATTCCACCTGTGCCAATATATTGGTTTGTAGTGGTACCAATAGGTGTTGAATTGCCGTTTTTGTCAATACTATCAATATTTGCAGTGGTGTTTATATTGTACCCAACACTGCTCATAGGGCGCAACCCGAAACTTGCTCCGAAGCTTTTGCTTACCGGAAATGCAATGGCAAAATATCCGAAGTAAGTATTGTTGTTATAGTGGCTCTGTCCCTCGGTTGCGAGCATAATGTTATTATTCAGCAGGCCTGCTTCATATGTAGTTACCTTATTATAAAAGTACGATGCAGGATTTTTCAGTGTTATAAAATAAGGTGTAAGCGTATCGTTATGTAGTGCTATGCCTGTATTGCCCATTGAAAAACTTTGCACACCATTCTGGTTTTGCAGATCGCCAATACCATAACGCGAATAGGGCGATACGGTAGCTGACTGAGCCAAGCCCGATACTTTACCTAATGTAAGTAAGAGTACCGATAAAAATAAAATACGCGTATAGAATGATTTCATAAATATGCTGAGCCCTGTTGTTGTGTTATGCTTTCTTTTTTTCTAAAGAAGCCGTCAAAATTACATTAAGTCCTTTAAGTGCCAAGAAAGGTTGAGGATTTATTTTTTCCTTAATGCTTTTCCTGAGCCATGATAGCGAGCCTCCCGACATAATAATTTGTAAGTCGGGGTATTTGGCTTTATATGCCTTTATAGTGCCCTCAATTTCCTGTATCATGCCTTGTTGCACGCCTGAACGTATGCTTTCCTCTGTATTTCTTCCCACCAGATTTCTGTAGTTTGTATCAGCTTCAACTAACGGCAGCTTGTCGGTAAAAGTATGCAGCGCATGAAAACGCATGTATAAGCCCGGTGATATAGCACCACCCTTATATACTCCTTTGGTCACCAAATCATATATAATGCAAGTTCCCGCAGTTACAGATAGCACATTCTTACCTTGGTAAATTGCATTTGCTCCTATAGCAGCTGCAAGCCGATCTTTACCTAAGGTGGCAGGTGTAAGGTAAGCGTTCTTAATAGGTAAAGGAGTTTTTTCAGTCAGTTCAATAAGACGAAACTTAGTATTTAAATAGCTTCTCCATTCATCCGGGTAATCCCGTACTGTACAAAGAATAACATTCTCGATGCCGTTATTTTCACTTACAATTTCCTTTAAGGTAGAAAGTGTAAAAGAAGAATGTATAGAGGCCTTAGAAATTGTATTCCGCTTAAAAAGTGCAGTTTTTACACTTGTATTGCCTATGTCGATGGTTAAATTCATTTGAAAACGTTGTCAAATCTACTAAATACAATGTACGTAACAATTATATAACAGACGATTATTTAGCTAAATGCTTGTAGGTCTGAAAAAAATATATACTTTTGTCGCACATTAAGTAAAATGAAACAGGTAATAACAAATATCCAAATCAATCAATCCTACCGAATTATCGGCATGGGTATGGGTATTCACTGCTTTACACCAACCTGCTTCACCTATTGTATCTAATACAATAGACCGCCCCCAAAAAGTTTCTTAGCCCTTCTTGAACTTCTTAAATCTTTACTTATGTTACGCGTATTTAATTCTGTGCTTCAGCAACTCAACAACCTGGTGGTTGTGGTAGACTCTTTAGGAGAAGTTGCGTATGTTGGTCCATCTGCCGAGCGGATGCTTGGCTTTAAAACAGGTGAACTGATGGGTGATAAATGGTGGACAAAGACCTGCCATAACATTGCCGATCCGAAACAACGTAAAACAGAGGTTAGCAATTTGATGAGACAAATAGCTAATGGCAAACCTATTGTTGCACCTGTAGAGCACAAGATAAATACTGCAACCGGTGATGCAAGATGGTTTTCGTGGAACCTTTCTGCCGGGCCTGATGGGTCATTGGTTCAGATAGGGTATGACATAACTGAAAAAAAGCAGAGGGAGCAGGAGCTACTTGGCAAGAACAGGGAGCTGGCTAGCCGGAACAAGGAAATATTCGATAGCCTTGAATATGCACGCAACATACAGCAGGCGATATTGCCATCGGCTGAAAAACTGAAGGGAAATTTTGCTGATGTATTTACATTGTATCAACCCAAAGATGTGGTAAGCGGAGATTTTTACTGGGCATATTTTGATACGGAACAAAATACTTCATACCATGCAGTTGTTGATTGCACCGGCCACGGTGTACCGGGTGCACTTATGACCATAATGGCTAACTCTTTGTTGAAAGACATAGTGGTTAAAAGAAAGATAACTGAGCCTAAGGACATATTGAGCGCATTGGATGAAGAACTGCAGCAAATGATAAACGCCCAGGGTAATAGGGTAAAAGCCAGCGATGGTATGGACCTGGCTGTTTGTAAGTACAACAGAACTAAAGGAGAAATAACCTACGGTGGCGCTTTCAGGCCAATGGTGGTGGTAAGCGAAGGTGTGTTAACTGAATATTTGGGTTCAAGATTCCCGATAGGCTTTTTCCACAACGTGCAAAAGACCTTTGAGCAAACAACTGTAGCAGTGAAACCTAATGATATGGTTTATTTTTTCACCGATGGTTTTGCCGATCAGTTTGGGGGAGAAAGAGGCAAAAAGTTCAATAAAAAGAACTTTAAAGACCTGTTGCTTTCAATGAACGACATGGAATTAGAGGTTCAGCGGTCCTTTTTGGAGTATTCTTTACTGAATTGGAGGCAAAAAGAGCCACAAACTGACGATGTATTGGTAGTGGGCTTTAAAGTTTAAGGGCCTCCCCAACCCCTCCAAAAGAGGGGCTTACCGGATGCAGAGGGTAGAAGTGATAAAGCTGACTATTGTGAAAAGAAACGCTCTCCCCGCTTGGGGAGAGCAGGGAGTGGGGTAGATTTATGGTGAATTGCGCATAGTAAAACAATTTTGTTATTTTTGCGCCCCTGTTTAACGGTACCATAGCTCAGCTGGTAGAGCAGAGGACTGAAAATCCTTGTGTCGCTGGTTCAATTCCAGCTGGTACCACACTCAGAAATAAAAAAGCCCTTGCAGAGATGTAGGGGCTTTTTTATTTGCCCAAATAGAGTAAGAGCGCTTGTGTAAATTTGTGATTAACTAGACCACGTGAAAAAATTCTTTCCCTTTTTTTGCATCTTTTTCACTACTATTTTTTCTCAGGCGTAGCAAATTGGAGGGTATATTGGTTACCATCTATTGCATGGCTAGGATATAGTGTTTCGACGATTGTAGAAACTTAAAAAATTCTATACATTTGAATATCTAAATTCATAATGATGAAAAAGTTACCACTCTTTATTTCATTTTTAGTTATTAGCACTTCTGTTTTTTCACAACCATGGTTATGGGGGATAAAAGGTGCAGGATTAGGGACTGCTTATGGAAGTGTTGAAAGTAATTCTGTTACTATTGATGCTAAGGGTAATGCTTACCTTGCTGCCGATTTTGTGGATTCTGTAATGTTTGGAAGTTATAAGATAAAATCTAAAATTATGAGTTTACCCAACAAATATGAGGGCGATATTTTTTTGATAAAAGTTGATAGCATTGGAAATATTTTATGGAGCGCTCAATCAAACAGAAGTAGTAATAATAGTTCAATTGGCATTGATAATGGTTTCCCTGGGACTAGTTTAATAACCACAGATAAAAAAGGCAATTCTTATTTAACCGGTTTTTTTTCTGATTCAGTCTATTTTGGTTCATATCTATTGACAGGATTATATGTTGAAGCATTTCTTGTAAAGTATGATGTAAATGGTAATGTATCATGGGCTGTGCAATCTGCTATCGCTTCTCATAGTTTTTCCTATGTACATGGTAATTCTATTATTACTGATGAAATTGGTAATGTGTATCTGGCCGGCGAATTTCAGGATACAATTGCTTTTGGTACCAGTAAGTTATATAGTAAACAACCCTCTTTCTTTTTGACTAAATACGATTCGAGCGGTAAAGTTATTTGGGCTAAACAAACCAAAGAAAGTAATTATTATAGGCTATCGACAAATATATTACCCTCAATCGCGATTGATAAGATGAACAATATTTATATGACCGGTTATTTTGATGACACTATCAATTTTGGTTCATCTACTTTAGTATCACCTAATCCTGCCTACAACTTTGCAGCATTTCTAACAAAGTACGATTCTTCAGGTAATGTTATCTGGGCAAAACAATCAGGAACAATTGCAGATTCAAGTCGAGCGGAATCATTTTCTGTAATTACAGATAATGCGGATAATATATATATAACCGGTTTTTTTAACGATACTGTTACTTTTGGCGCGGATACATTAAAAAGATCAGCTATAAGTCCAAGACGAGTAAGTTACGGAAGTATTTTCCTTGTAAAATATGACCCTGACGGGAATATAATATGGGCCAAACAATCAAGGGGTGATACTGCGGAATATGGTTGGAGTGGGTGGTCGTTGAAAGCGGACAGTTTAAATTATATTTATTTGGCTTGTGGCAGTTATAAATATTGGCTAAGAACCGATAGTTTAATTTTCCTGAATGATACCTTTCCTTATACTGCCAGCTACTCAGAGCCAAGCTTTGTTGCCAAACTTGATACTGGGGCTAATGTTTTATGCAGTTCTTTAATAGTTGCCGGTGGCGATGACCAGAATGCCATAGCTGTATCCCCCTCTGGAAAATATGTTTACTTAGGAGGAGATATTCATACCACCGTGGTTTTAGGGAATGATACCTTGCATGAATGCCCGGCATGTGAAAACTCATTTATTGCACGATGGGAACCATGTTACAAAGGACTTATAACGGAGGTAAGTGAAACAAAACCCGATCTTAATATTATTAATGTTTATCCGAATCCTTTCTCAGTCAGTACCAATGTGGTATTTAATAACAATGGGAAACATTATTTGGAGTTAAACGATATGACAGGGAGGAGATTGAAAAGTATAATATGTGAAGGTAGTCAATATGCTTTGCATCTTAACGATATTGCAACTGGGATTTATTTTATCTATTCTCACGACAGTGAAAATAGCCCTGTTTCAGTAAAAAAAATAATTATTGAATAATCACACTTCCCTATTATGCAGATACAGATCAACGCGCTGGCCATTATCAAAATGTCATCTGCCGCTCCTGCAGTTCAACGAAGCCTCGTGCATTGATAAGAAAATCCTTGTGTCGCTGGTTCAATTCCAGCTGGTACCACACTCAGAAATAAAAAAGCCCTTGCAGAAATGCAGGGGCTTTTTTAATGTTTGAGGTGTGGAAGTTTCCGGTTTTGTGGTCCTCTGCTATTCATCTGAGATAATAGGAAAACTATTTATTAGAGGAGTTTTATAATCTGTTTTCTTTTTAGTTAAGTATCTCCTCAGTCAGAATGATACGTCTAATACTTCTTTTATCGTCAAATGGAACAATAAATTCATCTCCCTCAACTCTTTCATCTATATCTAAGAGTTCGAGTTCTGGTTTCTTTGCCGTAGTTATTAAATCAACGTAGGTTCCGTAATCTAATCCAAATACATTATATCTATTCCCAGGATTATCTTTATCTGCATATCCTCTCTTTATTAGGTGAATTACACGAGCATCAAATAGCTTCTGTAAATTTTCATGTTTTTCTAACTCTCTTGAAACAAGAAAGGAACGAGCTTTCCTTTTACCTATTACTTCATCGACTATTTTTCTTAAAATTTCAGTAAGATTATCATCAAGATTATGAGCCTTATCTTTTTCAAACCATTGTCTGGAAGACTCTATTACAGACTTTTTATCAATTTTACTCTTACCTTGTCTTTGTGAATCAAAAAATGCTAATGTAAAAACGTTTATCATGTCTCGTATAACACCTTCAGAAGCTCTTACAAGCTCTTGAAAGTTATTGGAGTCAGTTAAAACCAGACGAATAAAATCTCGACCATCGTTGATCCCATAAACCTTTTTCAGGTAATCTCCTTCTAGTTCATTTTTTACGTGTTTATAAAGAATCTCTGTAAAGTTATTTGTTATAGCTTCTGGATTTCTGTCAAAAACATAATAATCATCTAAATCGAGATTTGTTGAAATATCACTTCCTAATTCAAACCCAATATGATTATTTTTTTCTTGCTGAATTGTAAAGTTTGACCTATACTCCAGAGCTGCTATTTTAATCGTAACTTGTGGTATTGGAAGAAAGCTTTTCTTTAGAAACTCTGCTAGAAATGGTTGTAGGTCAAAGGGCAATGATGACCATTCATCAATTAAATAATATATCTGAGTACCAGTATAATCACAAAATTTCTTTATCCAATGGTTTAAATCTGGAAACAAGATTTTTTCGATATTTATAATATTGTATTTTGTAGTTTTCTCAACATCAGTTCCCTTACTATCTTTATCTCCAATGCTTAAACTGATTAAATCTCTTGGGTTTATAGAGAAAGTTGTACCACCTTCATTTTGGGATTTATTAAGAGTTCTTTCAGTTACTTCTTTTGAAGGAGCTTCATCTTTTTTAAACCTACTTGCTAGAGATATATTATCTAAGGCTTCAAATGCCTTTTCTGTATCCTTTGGAGCTTCATTAACAAGAAAATTCAAAGCTTTCTCACATAATTCATCGACTATGTCTTTAAAAAGGGAAAAGCATCTCTTCTCTATTGGAATAGAAATATCATTAAAGTCACTTGCACTACCTAATGTTCTACAATCTATATAGATTACTAAATTTTTCGGATTTGATTTCAATTCATTTTCTAAATATCTAAATAAATGGGTTTTTCCTGTTCCCCTTCTTCCATATATGATTTGATTGTTTTGATTAACTATTTGGGGTAAGATACCTACTTCAACGTAGGTTTGTATTATCTTATTTTCATCAAGTATTCTTTCTGCTCTTTGGGCAATACTAGAGATTGCTTTTGAAATATTGGAGTCTGTTAACATAAATATTGAGAATAGATGAGTAAGTAGCAATATTAGTAATTAATAGGCTTTTCTGCAACATTATGTAGAATGCCCAAAATATAATCGTACATTTGAAATGTTTTAAAATTATGGGTGCAGCTATGATCTATAAGCATATAATTAAGAATGAAATACTAAACAACTAATAAATAGAACCATGAAACAGCTTGTAAAGAAAAATATAAAAAGGAAAAAACGCATTGTGAAAAAGGAAGCGAAGATGAAAGCCTTGAAACTTCAATCAAAAAAGAAGAAAGCATAATCGTATAAAAAAGCCCCTGCATTTTTGCGGGGGCTTTTTTCTTGACATCAGCACAAGAGATCAGATTAGCTATTCACTTCACCGGAACCGGGTCTCTCATTGGTTGCCATGGTCCCCATTTCTTTCCATCCCATATCTCATCTACGTATGTTAGTTGCTTGTTATTAGCATCAAATGTATACGTCCATCTTTCAACATTTTCCCATTGTTTGCCATCCCATCGTTGAGATAGCTGGCATATTATATTACCCCTTGTATCGTGTGTAAGCGTTTGCTGAACACTGTTTACCCATTGTATACTATCCCATACCTGACTTAATTGCAGTGCGGGGCTAATTGTGGTTCTTGACTTATTAACCCATTCGCTATTTGTCCAATGTTGAATAATTTCCCCGGTCTTAGTATTATTACTATCGTAGGTGTAGAAGTATCGTTCGGTATTAACGTACACACTATCGTACTTATACTGTCGGGTAAAGGTTAGTAAGTTGTTCCTTGCATCGTAGGTAAAAAAGTTTTGCCAAATTGGAGAAATAAACCATGTAGCCTTATTGGCTGTATTATAGGCTGTCTTTTCCGTTTCAATAGTTGTCCACCTATTATTGAGGTACTCCTGCTCAATATCACATATTTTGTTGTTTCTGTCATCGTACGTAATCACATGGCGAAAACCGTTATACACTGGAGTTATTTCAGTATGCTCTTGTTGGGCAAAAGCAGCTCCGCCTGACAGCAATAAATAGCATATAGATATAATCAGCCTTTTCATGAAGTAAATGTATGATTTTGCTCCCTTTTGCAATTTTATTTATCAGAAAAGATCAATGGCGATCTTCAACCACTCGGTAAATTCTTCGGGCTGTAGCTTTATTTCATTTTTTAATTCCCTAATTCCAACCCATCTGTATTCCGAGGCTTCTGAGAGGTTAAGGTTTGGTTGTCCATTATACCGCCCAATAAATACATGATCAAATTCGTGTTCTGTAAGGCCATTATCAAGTTTTGCCTGATATATAAAATCAAACCTTTTCTCCAGGTCTATATCAATACCCATTTCTTCTTTCAAACGGCGCTTGGCGGCATCAAGAGTATTTTCTTGTGGGTACGGGTGGCTGCAACAGGTATTGGTCCAAAGTTTTGCTGAGTGGTATTTATTGTTTGCTCTGCGCTGTAAAAGCAATTGCCCAGCATCGTTAAAAACAAAAACAGAAAATGCCCTGTGAAGCAGCCCCTTTTGGTGTACTTCAAGTTTATCCATACTACCAATGGGCTCATCTTTTTCGTTCACTAAAATAACATGGTCTTTCATTTCCCTCAGGTTATTTCTTAAAATGGTTTTCCATGTGTTTGTTTAATTACACCTTTTGCCAACGCAGGAAATACATTAAAAAGATCGATAGTTCTCCTGGTTAAAAACGAATATTCAGAAAGCTTTTGCAGGTAACGGCTTAGCTTTATACGTGATGAAAATTCTTTTCTCCAGAAGCCTTGGTAATTATCAGCCAGCTCATGCTTCGTTATTTTACCTGAAAAATAGTGGTCTATAGTATCTGCTAATACGGAAGCCGACCTAAGCCCCATGCTCATGCCATTACCTATAATAGGCGCCATGCTTCCCGCCGCATCACCCAAATAAAATGAATCATCTGTTACGGGTTCCTTAATAAGAAAGTTGATGCCACTTACCGTGACAGGCTCATTAAAAACAAATTCAGCAGCGGTAAATATTTTTTTCAAGTTTTTATTTTTAAACAAATAGGTTTTTTCTAATTCAGGTATCGAGTTGTTTACCTTGTTCAGGTACTCTGAGTTGACTATATAACAAAGGCATGCCTTATCATCCTCAATGTTCGATATACCGCAATACCCACCAGGGAAATTATGTATTTCAATTAAATCAGCATTTCGAGGAAGCTTTACATGATACTTAATACCCACATAGTTAGGGCCTTTATGCGCTTCAGTTTTGCCAGGAGTCCGTAGGTTCGATTTTCTGCCGGTGGCATTGCATAGCAATGATGCTGTTATGTCACCCTTATTTGTTTTAATAACATACTCTTCGCCAACGTTGTTAATATCCTGCGCTTTAGTGTTCAGCATAAATACAACTCCAAGTTTTTCGGCTTCTTTAAATAGCATGTCTTCTAACAGGTAACGGCTGATACCAAAACCACCAAGGTCGAGCTTTGTGGTAAACTCCTTGTTGTCGCCTGAAGTCAGTTTAAAATTACTAATGACTGGTAGCTTAAGTTCAGTTAACGCAGGGCAAACGCGTTGTAAGTAAGTATACGATTCCATGGAAATATACTCGCCACATACCTTATGCCTCGGGTAATTGCCCTTTTCAATTACTGCAACATTGTACCCACGCTTTTTAAGGTCAATAGACAAAGGTAATCCCGCAATTCCGCCACCAATTATAGCTACATCGTACTTCATTCAGTGGCAATTACTATGTACCGGAAGGCCCAGCTCCATGTTACTGAATATTTTGTAAACCCGGCCTGTTTCAATAATTCTATCAGTTCTTTTCTCCTGAATCCTCGCTTTACTGAAAGTGGGGCGTCGTTCTTTACTAAATACGATTTCGAAAAAAGGGCAGTAAGGAACTTGATACTATAATAGGCCAGCCAGTTGCGATGCAGATCGTTAGCCAGTATAATACAATTGTGGGCTTTACCAAATTTAAATAAACCAATAATCTCTGCATCGGTAAGGTGATGCAAAAACAAACTGCAATGAATAACATCTATCTTATTAAGAAGCTCTGCCGATATGTTCCGGTAGTCGTCGCAAATAAGTTGTTTGTTGGTTAAGGCAACAAGGTTCTGTTCTGCATATTCTACGCAATCTCGTTTTAAGTCTACTCCGTAAAAAGACAAATCAGCATTTCTTTTATCAGAAAGCCGTGATAGCTGCTTGATAGAATCTCCACCGCCAAAGCCAATATCTAAAACATTGCGTACAGCTTTACCTTTGCCTAAAATAGTTCCTAATCCTTTTAAAGAAGCATTGTATCCACCAAGGTATTTATTAATAATGTCTAATTCCACCAAATTGCGGTACAAGTCAGCTGTTGCAATAGAATCACCGTCGAGGTACTCCTTATCGTTCGATCTATGCTTCAACGACATGATTACGGTTAGTATGATTAGGCTTATGTTGGGTGTTGGTATCTACCGATGAAAGACGCAGCATTTCAATATTAAGGCCGGGGCCGAAAGCGCAGGAAAATATATTCTTATTCTGCTGCTCATTCGCTTTTATTTTATTGAAGATACTGTCAAGTATAAAAAGAATAGTAGGCGAAGACATGTTACCATATTGCTCCAATATGCTCATCGAATCAGCCACATTATTATCTGTCAAATGCAGGCCCTCCTGAACGGCTTCTACAATTTTTACTCCACCAGGGTGAATCGCCCAATAATCAGTTTCTGTTGAATGGTTTCCCAAAAAATTAGTTACGACCTCATGAATATTCTCTTTTATGGCCTCTACTACCTTTGGGCTCAAATGCATACGGAAAGCGGTGGAGCTAAGATTCCAGGTCATAAGGTCGGCGGTATGGGGAATAAATCCTGTACCTAGATCATCGATCTGCAAAACCAATTTGTTTTCGGCCAACTTATTCTTGTTTCCACATATAACTACTGTTGATGCACCGTCGGCAAATAATAAATTGGCAATAATATCTTCCTCTTCAGCTGAAGGATAAAAATGCAATGAACAAAGCTCGGCACAAACAATTAAAACACATGCTTGTGCGTTCGATTGCGCAATGTAATGCGCCTGCTTAATAGCTTTTAAAGCAGCATAGCAGCCCAGAAAATTAACGGCAGATTTCTCGGTATGTTGCAGTCCGTATTGTTCGGCTATCATAAACTCGAGCCCGGGAGCCATTAAACCTGTGCAACTTACGGTAATAAGATGTGTTATATCATCATGTTTAATATCCGATTGGGCAAATAATTTATCAATCGCAGCTGTTACCAGTGGCATAATTTTCTTCCGGTATAGCTCCATTCTTTTTTCTACCGGTTGTTTGAAATTATTATCAGTATAAAGCTCATACGCATCTCCTTTGTAATCGGGTAAACAACTGTAACGCGAATTGATCTTTGTTTTTTTATTTAAAAAATTCAGTTTCTTAACAAGATCATTTCCATCTCCTTCTGCAAAGGCCTGTGTATAAAATCGCATCAGGTCATTGCTTTCTATCTTATGTTCGGGTACAGCAGTTGATATGTTGAGTATGTATGACATGTGGGATTATTTTAAAAGTAAAATGACAAAAAAGAGATTATTGAGCAAAGATGACATAACAAGCATGATCATGGTATTTTTAAAATTCACCTGCGCAACATTTTTGAAAGAGTGTAATGCCCACAACAAAAAATAGACTGTAGATGGTAGCATGATAATATTGAAGAGCCAGAAGTTGTTGATTTCGTTTTTATGGAACGACAGGTAAACGAATATATTGGCAATAGTGAACATGAGTGCTGAAAAAAGGAACGTGCCCTTTATGCCCAATAACATGCTTAATGTCTTCACGCCATCTTTACTATCTGACTCGTGCTGGTATATTTGAGTTAAGGGGTAAATGGTAGCGATAAAAAAGGATGAGGCAATGGCTGAAAACAATACAGATGGGTTTGAAAATAAAGTAGTAGATGATAAAGCAAAAATATTGGCGCAAAATATCCATGCACCCTGGAAGATAAAAACAACTAAAAAGCCAATAACCGGGAATTTTTTGAGGCGGATGCTCCTGTTACTATAAAGGCGGGAAGCAATTATATAACCAGCCACAAATAATGCAAAATATACATTAACCAAGAATGACAATGCTATAGCTACACTGTCCATAATTGTTGATACATACAGGAGCAATTTTGTTGGTTTGGGTGGCGAGGCCAAGCCTCCAATTGGGCCTTCATCCCTGTCATTGTAGCTATTGTATCCATTACTGGATGGGAATACCAGCAAATGCCAAATGGCTATAACCAGGATAAATTGATAAGTAATTGCCGGATGAATGTAGAAAAAGGAAAATAAAGAAACTGGCAATAAGAATATTGAAAATGGAAATCGCAGAAGTTTAACTGTGTCTTTCATTTGGGCAGGAGGATTATCAAGCTAAATCTACGCTAATATTTAGTTTGTTCACACTTTTTTCTGCCAAATTGTTTTTTTTAATAGTCAAACAAAGTTAGAATATAACGGTGCAGAGCAATTTATTGTTTTGTAACCGGCACTTCGAGATATACAGTAACCTTCTTACTTGAATCATTCACAGTATAGTCGTGAGAATCCATAGTAAACTGACCTTTAAAAACAGCACCCGTGCTTGTCCTTGTAAAAGTGAAAGGTATTTCTATTGTCTTGGTTACTGTTTTTATAGTTAAATCTCCTGTAACAATATAGCCCGATGGTGCTTTCTTGATTTGTTTGGATTTAAAGAAGATAAGGGGGTATTTAGATGTATTGAAAAACTCTTCTTTCTCCCGCAAGTGTGTGTTCCGTAATGAAATACCGGTTGATATGGTATTAGGGTTTAAAGTAACCACCATTGAACTTGATTCAGCCTTATTTGAATCAAATACTATAACAGCTTTTATGCCGCCAAGGTTTCCATCTACTTCTCCTAAAGGGCCACTGGTTACAAATTTTATTGTCGTTTTGGCAGTATCTACCTTCCAGCTAATAGACTGAGTAACCCCAGCAATGGTCAATAACATTAAGAGAACAAAAGCCAATCTCTTTTTCATACTAATTTAATTGGATACTAAGTTAAGTTAAATACCTCTGGCATAAGCCACAAACAGAGCCATAAGCAAAAACAATACATTTATAATTGCGTGCTGGTATTCTTTACGTCTGATGTGAACGTTTACTGAACCTGTCATTATCAATGCAATACAGGCAGCACCTATAAAAGTTAGGTAATGCCCATGCCCCAATAACCTGGGCACTATAACCAAAATTCCACTGATAAGTTCTGCCCCGGCAATTGTTTTAATTATTATCGGTTCAAAATCTTCGGCCCATGTACCACCACTTGCAATAATTTTTTCTTTGGTTTGAAAGAATTTAAAACTGCCCGTCATTACAAAGATTAATCCCAGTAAGCCCTCTACAATCCAAAGTGCTATTACCATAGTGTTTTAATTTATGTATCAAATGTATGAAATATGTTTTGAGAGATGGTAAGTCCTCCACAATCCCAAGCGATATTTCTTTATTTTATATGTTTGCCGGCAAGAGTTATAAAATGAAGAGAATCGCCTTTATCATTCATGGTAAGATCAAGAGAAAGCGGGATATAATCTGTAAGCTCGAATCTACCTTTCAAGGTAATTACAAACCTTACTTTCTCATGTCTGAATATTCAGGTCATGCGATCGACCTTTCCTGTAAAGCAGCATCAGAAGGTTTTAATTATATAATTAGCTTGGGTGGTGATGGAACCTTAAATGAAGTTGTGAATGGTGTTATGCAGGCAAGGAATTTGAATCCAAAGCTTGAAATAAAGGTGGGCGTACTACCATTCGGCACCGGAAATGATTTTGTAAAAACAATTAATAGTCCGCACTCTTTTTCAGGAATAAAAAAATTAATGGATGAAGATTTGTCAAAGGAAATTGATCTGGGCCTCGTTCAATTTAAAAATGAAAAGGGTGCGGACAGCAGCAGGTATTTCATCAATATTGCTGATATAGGCCTGGGCGCAGTAGTAGTGCAAAATATCAGGAAATATTCCAGGGTATTAGGCCCTAACCTGGCATACTTCGTACTTGTTTTTAAAACACTGTTGTCGTACCGAAATCAAATGATAGATGCAAAAGCGGAGGAGTTTATATATGAAGGTAAGGTGAAAAATTTTGTCATTGCAAACGGGAAATATTTTGGAAGCGGAATGGGCATTGCACCCGATGCCGAGGTACACGATGGAAAATTTTCTGTAGTTATTTTAGCAGATGTTACTTTATTTCATTTCCTGAAATTTTCATCGACTTTGAAGAAATGCAGGAAAGTAACCCATCCCCAAGTTATGTATAAAACTACTAAAGAAATTATCATTGGTTCTACGTCGACTCCTCAACCTATTGATATGGACGGAGAATTTATTGGATATACACCCATGAATGTAAAAATTAAACCAGGGGTTCTTACTTTTCTTTGTTGAGTTAAGTGAAAGGCATTTGTATTTAGAACCCTAGTATCAGGGCTTCAATTCTAACTTGTGTTACAACAGAAAAGAACGTATAATTTCTACGGGTGCTTTTTTACTATATTTATCACTTTTAATATCCACTAGTTGTTAAACTCAATTCCTTATAAATAGAAAGTATACACATAGGTTCTGGTTTTATGTTGTAATGGTAGTATTTGCTAGTTTGTACTATACTATCGCCATTACAGATCATTATCTTTTCCGTACGTATGCTTTTGATTACGGACCATACAATTTTGCTTTCTGGGATTATTCTCATTTTCATATTACAAATTGCCGTATTTATAATATAATTCATGCAAATAAGACTTTTTTTCAAGATCATTTTTCCCTTACATTAATATACCTTGTTCCCATTTACTGGCTTTTTAATTGGCTCACTGGCACATACACACTTATACTTATTCAGGTAACATTAGTGTTATTTGGCGGCTGGGGTATATACCGACTGGTTTTATTAAAAACTAACGATGGCTGGTTGGCAGTTTGTGCAGTATTATATTATTTTCTATTGCAAGGCCATTATAGCATGTTTGGTGGCGATTGCAATATTTTGGTAATGGCATCAAGTCTGTTAATTTTGTTTGTATATTTTTTTGAAAAGGAAAAGTACATTCCAGCGACCATATTTTTTTTGCTGGCTCTTATATCAAGAGAAGATATACCATTATGGATAATATTTATCTGCATAGTTCTGCTGACATGGCACAGAAATGAGCGAACGAAAATATATACAAACCTTATACTTATTGCGGTATCATTAACATACTTTATCCTGATGTTTAAAGTATTCATTCCGGGCATTGAAACACCTGGAGAACAATACAGTCTTTTTAATTACACTGCCCTTGGTAAAACACCATCCGATGCGTTTTCGTTCATTTTGCATAACCCCTTTAGAATATTCGGTATGTTGTTTTATAACTTTTCAAATGATGCGAATTATAATGGAGTGAAAAAGGAATTTTACTTGGTTTATCTTATTTCAGGCGGATTTCTATTGTTCTTACGGCCTCGTTACTTTATCTGGTTTATTCCTGTTATATTACAAAAGATGCTTAACGATGGACCCATGAGATGGAGTATTGAGTGGCATTATTCAATACAAATGACAACCTTATTGCCTATTTCGGTCTTTTTAATTATTTCAGAAATAAAACAATCCAGACTTAAGTACAGGCTTTCTGTGATAGTGTGTTTTTTAACATTGTGTACAACAGTGTATAAGATGAATCCTGTACACCATCGAATGTATTGGAGTAATATTACGAAAGCGAACCCATTTACAAAAAAATTTTTCACGCATGATTTTAATGCAACGCAAGTACACAAAGACCTTGAACTCATTCCGCCAGATGCTTCGGTATCTGCCTCGGCAGCCGTTCTTTCTCATCTTGCTCAACGGAAATATATTTGTGAGTTTCCGAATATTTACGATGCACAATATATTGCGGCTTTCGCTTATTCAGATTATTATGAAGTTTCTCAACAGGATTACAACACCGAGTTTTATAAATATGTTTTTAGCCCAGATTGGAATATAATAAATGACGATTCTCCTTTCTTCATTTTTAAAAAGGAGCCCAATAAATCGCCATTCATAAGGTACGACAGTATAGTATGCAATGCAGAAACAATTAGCGCAGACAAGCAATTCTATATTGCATCAAATGGAGATAAACTTGATCATGCCGAAACGAGAGACAGTGCAATAGTAAGACACGGGAAGTATTCTATGCGGTTAGATAAGGACCACTCTTATGAGATGGTTTATAGCAAAGAATTTGGAAATGAAAATAGCATTGTACAGGTGACCGTTTGGTGTTATTCTAAAAAAAATAATTTTGGTTATTTTGTCGCAGGTACAGAAAGTGGGATATACATGCCTTTTCAGAGTGATATTAATACTGACACTAATGGTTGGAAACAGGTGGTTATATATTTAGCTATATCTAAATATACCCACCATTTTAATTTTTATTTATGGAATAAAGACCAGGAACCTATTTGGTTCGATGATTTGAAATTTGTTACGTTTAAGAGAAAGTCTGAGTAACTTATGCTTTCCACTCAGTATTACAAATTCATTATCTCCAACTTCTTTTTACAACGATCTATTGATTCCTTGGCAGTGTCAAGATTTTTGTTGTTAAATGTGGTAGTTGCATAATTTTTGTACGCATCAATGGCTTCTTTCAATTTTCCCTGTGTTTCATACATAATTCCAAACTCATTATGCAGGGTGCCCCTGTTTATACCAGGTACGGTAAGGCCTTTATTTAACAATGCAATTAAATCATCCCAACGTTGCAATACCGAAAGCACGGCTGCATAATTGTAATATACAGCAGGGTATTGCGGAGAATACTGCAATGCTTTTTTATAATTGTTCTCAGCATTTACGTAATCCTTATACTGGGTTTCATATATCCAGCCAAGGTGGTTATATGCCTTGCCAAATTCCGGCGCTTCTTGTATAATTGAATTCAGCATATTCATTCCTTCAGCAATTGCTTTTTCATTCAAAAGGCGATCTGCTTCCTGAAACATGCTTTCTATGCGGATCCGTGCTGTCTCTTCCATTGGTATTAATTTATACGAACGAAATTAATAAAATATGCCAATATAAATTGGTGTGCGTGAATGATGTAATATATTATAAATGTTATATAACACTAAGAAGAACATTCCCGTACACCTTTGTCGCCGAAACGGCAAATTAGTACGTATATATACTTAGTCTTAAAAAAACGACAATTCATATTACTGGTCGGTGTATCTGCCTCTATTTTGCAAAATATTAATCTAGATTAAGCTCTATTGGCACTGTATTTAGGAGATTTGCTGATACGCAAAAAGTATGGAATAAAAAGTTTTTACCAATCGTCGAGTGAAAGCTACCATTCGTCGGTTAGTAGTAACAGACCCTTTAATAACTACGTAATATTACCTAGAAGTTAATTGATATATAACCGGAAGCGATAATATACAGAATGATGAAGCACACATATATAAGTAAGACAAAAAAGGCTCTGTTAATTGTACAATTCATTTTTATAGGAAGCCGATTAATTGGTCAAGGAGTAGGTATTGGTAGTACATCTATTACACCTGATGCTTCATCAATTCTTGAACTAAGATCAACAAGTCAGGGGTTATTGATTCCTCGCTTGAACACTGTTCAAATGAATTCAATTACAAGCCCGGCTGCAAGTCTTATTATATATAATACTGATTCTGCATGTTTTTGTTTTTATAATTCAACTGCCAGTTCATGGCAATCTTTGTGTCGTGTTGCTTTTGGCCCGATTGGTCCTACTGGTGCCACTGGCATAGCAGGAACAAATGGTACGAATGGAACCAATGGTGCCACCGGCGCTACAGGTGCGACCGGTACAGCAGGCACTAATGGTACAAATGGCGCAGTAGGGTCTACAGGCCCTACCGGTGCTACGGGTATTGCAGGTGCAAATGGTACAAATGGAACCAACGGTGCAGCAGGTGCGACAGGCCCTACAGGTACAGCAGGAACAAATGGAACCAATGGTGCAGCAGGTGCTATAGGTCCAACAGGAGTTACAGGAGCAACCGGTACAGCAGGAACAAATGGTACAAACGGGACCAACGGTGTAGCAGGTGCTACAGGCCCAACAGGAGTTACAGGAGCTACTGGTACAGCAGGCACAAACGGTACAAATGGAGCAACTGGCCCAACAGGAGTTACCGGAGCGACTGGCACAGCAGGCACTAACGGTACAAATGGAGCAACAGGTCCAACAGGAGTTACAGGAGCTACTGGTACAGCAGGCACAAACGGTACAAATGGAGCTACAGGTCCAACAGGAGTTACAGGAGCCACTGGTACAGCAGGAACTAATGGTACAAATGGAACAACAGGTCCAACAGGAGTTACAGGAGCTACAGGTACGGCAGGTACTAATGGTACAAATGGTGCAGCAGGCGTAACAGGCCCTACAGGAGCCACCGGCACGGCAGGGGTGACTGGTCCTACGGGAGCAACCGGAGCAACTGGTTCAGGTTCTGTATCTTCTTTTAGTGCGGGTACATTATCTCCCTTATTTACTACGGCAGTAGCTACTCCAACAACAACACCTGCTTTATCATTTACATTAAGTACAGCGGCAAAATATACTATACTGGGTAATAATACAGCAGCAACGGCTGCTCCAACATATTTTGCTCCAACCTTAGCTTCTGCATTATTTTCTAATCAGGGAACTACAACAACTGTTTTGCATGGTAATGCTGCAGGTAATCCATCATGGTCGGCAATAAGTTTAACAGCTGATGTAACAGGTATACTGCCGTTGGCGAATGGAGGCACGAATGCAAATCTTACAGCAAGCAACGGCGGTATATTTTATTCAACTGCAACAGCAGGTGCAATACTTGCAGGTACTGCAACAGCTAATAAGGTATTGCAGAGTGGCGCAAGTGGTGCACCAACCTGGAGTACTGCTACATACCCTGCAACAGCTGGTACTAAAGGAAACTACATGATATCAGACGGAACAAATTTTATTTCAGCAGGGCCCAATGCATCACAAACAAATGTAGCATCAATAACCGGTGCAAATAAAACAGCAGCATTAATGCAAGGCCTGGGTGCTACTATAACACCTGGCTCAAGTGGAAAAATACTGGTTGTTATTTCGGCACAAATATCAAATAGCACGCTTAACGATGGAGGCAGAATACAAGTGTATTATGGTACGGGAGGTGCTCCTGCAAATGGTGTTGCCGTAACGGGAACTGCAGTGGGCGGTACTATTGAATACGGCGATGTAAAAACTGCCGGTAATTTTTATCCAATATCTACTAATGTTATTATTACAGGGTTAACTACAGGAACAACATATTGGGTTGATCTGTCTTTAATAGCCCTTACAGGAGGAACAACATCACTTTCAAATGTCAGTGTTTCTATTATAGAATTATAAGTAATCGGTACCTACGTAAAGAGAAATGGGCAAGAGCAATTACCATATACGCAATAGATTTATAAGGGCAGTTTCCGCCTGTACTATTATAGTTGTGCTATCAGCATCAAACTGCCTAGCACAAGTAATGAATAATAATGGAGCAGTTATTACTGTTAACGGAAGTACAACGGTTGCAGGTGGTAGTTTAACCAATACCTCAGGTACAATTTCAAATGCCGGTACAATAACTCTCTCAGCCAATTATTTGAATACAGGAAATGTTATTGGTAACGGCACTTACAATGTTGGTGGTAATTGGACGAATAGTGGAATTTTTACCGCCGGCAACAGCACGGTAACTTTTAACGGAGCATCATTACAAACACTTAATGGTTCGGTACCAACAGCATTTAATAATATCACCGTAAACGGATCGGGAATAAATCTTTCTCAAAATACAAGCTTTACAAAAGTACTTACACTTACAGCCGGTACTATTAGTGGTAGCGATACTATGACATTAATATCAAACGCCAACGGCGATGGAATGATAGCACCGGTTGGAGCAAGTGTATCACAATCATCTGTTACGGCAACATTTACAATTCAGCGATTTGAGAACACCCGTACAAAAGCAAATTACGCTTCACTGTCATCTCCGGTGTTAAGTACAACTATTGGAGATTGGAATATAAATAACAGAACCCCGAAATTTTATATGAGTGGCGTTGGCGGTCCGGACGGAAATTCAGGTTCGTATGTTTCTGTAAAAAGATTCAATGAAGTTACAAATGGGTATGTCAATATTACAGCATATACTACACCCGGTATTAATTACGTAATCAGGCAAGGAGAGGGAATCTATCTTTGGGAAGGAACAAGTCTGACTGCAATGGTAACACCATTTTCTTTTAATACACACGGAAGGCCAACAATAGGAAATGTAAGTATAGCAAGCACATATACATCAGGTAAAGGAAACGGCTTTAATATTTTGGGTAACCCGTATGCAGCACCAATAGATTGGGTTACTTTTCTTACATCGAACCCAACTTTGCAAAGCAGTTATTATATTTTTGAGCAAGATGGAACATGGCACGTTTTCTCAAGCGGCAGCATTCCTATGGAGCAAGGCTTCGGTGTAAAAACTACTTCCGCTGCATCAATTAATTTCATGGAATCGCAGAAAACAATGCTTGATGCCAACTTGCTAAGGCCCATTAATCCCTCCGATGATGTAAATACAGCAACATTTGTTTTATCAGACAATGCAAATGAATTTTCGTGTCCTACAATTGTTTCATTTGCACCGGGTTACGTAAAAAATTACAACCCTTCTGAGGATGCTTCTTACATTGAAAGCTATATTGAAGAAGTACCTAAGTTATTTACTGTGAGTGACGATAAAGAGAATTTAATGCTTAATAAACTGCCTGATGCAGATAATACTATTGATGTTCCGCTTACTGCTGTTGCCGGTGTGCAAGCTGATTATACCCTAACGGCGCAAAATCTTGACAACATCACTTCGTATGATTGTATTATGCTTATAGATGCAGCTACGGGTGCACCGTTAAATAATTTTAAGGATAACCCAACATACAATTTCACTACAAGTGCACCTGAAAGCAAGAATTTTCTATTGCGGTTTACACGACTTACAGCAGGTCAAAGTTGCAATCCGGTAAATAGTAATGCAAACGAAGGCGTCGAAATATATCCCTCAACTTCAGGTGCTTTTGTGAGCTTTCATTTATTGCAAAGCGAAGACGCTGTAATAGAGGTATATAACCTGCTTGGTCAAAAAATATCTACTGTATCACGTACTACTCAAAATGATATTATCAATGTTCCTTTCCCGGCTATCGAGGCTGTTTATATCGTTAGGGTAGAAACCAAATACGGTATATTTACGCAAAAGGTATATCACAAATAGTATTTGCGGCTCAGTATAAAGTAACGTTTTACTACTTACTTCGTATTACTTGGTAGCATACACAGTGGAATGAAAAAAAGGTACATAAAATATTCATTTGTTATTCTTTCATTTTTATTCTTTGCAAACGTAAAGGGTCAAAGAGTTGGTCATTTGTATGGCATGACACCATCAGGTGGTAACCCTGCAGCAGGTGTACTTTTTGATTACAATGTGCAACAGGCACATGACAGTGTGTTATATCAATTTCATGTGAATCCGTCCCAACCACTATATAATAATCTTATACATGCCTTCGATGGTTATCTGTACGGTATGACCGATTATGATAACGGATCTGGGTATGGAACTATTTTCAGAACCGATACCTTGGGAAATGTTTTTGTATTACATGTTTTTGATGACTTGAATGATGGTGGAAGTCCTGAAGGGAGTTTAATGCAGGCTCCGGATAGCTTGCTGTATGGAATGACATACCAAGGTGGAGTAGGCGGAGCAGGTACTATTTTTAAATGCACAACTTCAGGTATAGTTTCTACACTCTATAGTTTCACGGGTGCCTCAGATGGTGGAAACCCTTACGGCGGCCTTATTATGGGTAATGATGGCAACCTGTATGGAATGACATACAAGGGTGGAGTAGGCAGTGCGGGCACTATTTTTAAATGTACCACAACGGGTGTGTTAACTACACTGTGTAGTTTTACGGGTGCTTCAGATGGTGGGAATCCATATGGTAGTTTAATCCAGTTAACTGATGGTATTCTGTATGGAATGACGTATCAGGGGGGAGTTGGCGGAGCAGGTACTATTTTTAAATGCACAACTTCCGGAACGCTTACTACCCTATACAGTTTTACGGGCGGAGCAGATGGGCAAAGCCCTTTTGGTAGCCTTATTCAGGTTAATGGCAAGTTATACGGTATGAATAGTAACGGAGGTGCGTCTGGTTATGGTACCATATTTAAATGCGATACACTTGGAAACTTTAATACGCTATACGGTTTTACAGATGGAGCAGATGGTGGCGAGCCATATGGTGATCTGATTCTGGCAAGCGACGGCAAGTTATATGGAATGACGAATAATGGAGGTGATTCAGGTAGTGGTACCATATTCCGATGCGATACATTGGGAAATGTAGCTACAATATATTCTTTCAAAGGACATGCCGATGGCCTTAACCCTTATGCAAGTTTGGTGCAGGTGAAAAATAATTTATATGGCATGACAAGTGCAGGTGGGCAATATGGCAATGGAAATATTTTTAGTTGCACTCCTGCAGGGGCCGAAAATAATTTGTTTGATATGGGTGCACCTATCGTTAACGGTAACAATCCTTTCGGACATATCATTCAGGGATTCGATGGTTCGTACTATGGAATGAACTACCAGGCAGGTGATAGTGGAGCAGGTATTATTTTCAACTATTCATACTCGGGAGGCTTGAAAGCGCTTTATAGTTTTGATGGAGCAGCAAGCGGTGGAAACCCTTATGGTAGCCTTGTTCAAGGGAAAGATAGCAACCTGTATGGTATGACCTCGCAAGGCGGAACATCAGGAAAAGGTACTCTTTTCAAGTGTTCAACTTCAGGTATTTTAACCACACTGTATAGTTTCACGGGTGGTTCAGATGGTGGAGTTCCCTACGGTAACCTTATACAATCAAACTCCGGAAACTTGTATGGTATGACTTCAAGCGGAGGTAATTCCGGCGACGGAACCATATTTAAATCTTCAATCTCAGGTTCCATTACTATCCTTCACGCTTTTTCCGGTACCGATGGCACACAACCTTTCGGAAGTTTGATACAAGGTACTGATGGAGAATTATATGGTATGACAAACAATGGAGGTAGCAATGGCCATGGTGTTATATTTAAATGCGATACAACTGGAAATTATAAGGTCATATATAATTTTATGAGCGGCACCGATGGAGGCTCGCCCTATGGCAGCCTTATTCAGGCTGTTGATGGTAACCTATATGGCATGACAAATAGTGGTGGAACAACTGGTTATGGTACCATATTTAAGTGTGACACATCAGGGAATCTTACAACTGTATATACTTTCAAAAATACCGGCGATGGTGGTATTCCTTATGGTAGCCTTATACAAGCATCGGATAGTAATTTTTATGGTATGACCTATAGTGGAGGAACATTTAATAATGGAACAGTATTTAAGTTAAGCAAGTCAGGTGCTTTTGATACGCTATTCGGTTTTAATTATTTGAATGGGGCAAGTCCTGAGTACAATGATCTGTATGAGGGAATGAGTGTATCTATTCTTACTCCTGTACTTTCTTGCTCCGGTTATTCGCTTACTGCAACGGTTGCAGGTGGTGGTTTTGGTACGCTTAAATACAGTTGGTCAAATGGTGCAACAACATCAACTATCGATAGTATTACTTCTGGCGGAACGTTTACCTGTACAGTTACGAATTCGAAAGGCATTACACTTTCTTCAAACATAACTGTGCCTTCATTCACTGTTCTTAATGTTTTTTTGAATATGACTAATTCAACTGCACTATGTGTAGGTGGTGCAGCAGTAACCTTAGGTGGTGGAATCCCAGGTGGTGGATCATATAGCGGAACAGATGTAAGTGGCGGCCAATTTAATCCGGTGTCTTCAGGTACATTCCCGATAACCTATACGTACACCAATGGAAGTGGTTGCACTGATTCTGCAACGCAAAATATCACAGTAAGTATTTGTACCGGAATAGGGAATCAGGCTACTAACAATAACTTCAATATATATCCTGACCCGAGCAACGGAAGTTTCGTAGTTACTCTTGGTGGCTATGGTTACCAATCAATGGCTATTTATAATGAAACAGGCAAGCAAATACTTTTCTATAAACTTGATGGAAATATTTCAGGCAATACGCTTTCAGTTGACATGACCATGTATGCCAAAGGCTTGTATTATGCGCGTATAATTACTGCGCAGGGTTGTCAGTTCAGGAAGATAGTGCTACAATAATGTAGGATTATATTTTTACTTTTTGCCCGAGGAAATGTGGCGCTGTATGCAATACATACAGATCGAGCACAGCTTTTGATTTGGCAAAGTATTCGCGCACATTGGTTTGAAACGAAAATGCGGGTGAAGGGTCCAATGCATTAAATGCTACGGCGTGCATTTTATAATAGTTGGCAATAAAAATGGCGCGCTCATTATGAAAGGCCTGTGAAATTACGGTAACACTATCCTGCCCGAAAACTTCAAGGCAGCGCACCATGGAATCGAGCGTTCGAAAACCTGCATAATCAAGCGTAATGCACGAATCGGGTATACCCTGTTTTATTAAAGAGTCTTTCATGTCCTTTGCTTCATCATAATAACTTAAATGATTGTCTCCGCTTACTATAATGTGTTTTATTTTTCCGGCTTTAAAAAGATCGACGGCCGCCGTTATGCGATATTTAAAATAGGGGTTTTCGCCACCATGCCACGATTTATTTGTTCCTAGCAGCAAACCAACTTTACGAAAAGGCAAACTATTTATATCGCCATACAACTGGCTTTGTGTAGATGATACTACCCAATGATTACATATACCTGCACATATAGCCAGGAATACAACTATGGCGCTCAGCCATTTTACAAGTTTGGACTTAAATATTCGTTTCAAAAAAGACATGCTGACCAGGGTGCTTTAATATGTAAGGTGAATATACAGTAATTTTCGTGTTTCATATACTATATACAAATAGTATAAAGATAATGAAGGTTTTAGTAAACTTAATCGTCAAATAGGGTAAGGTTACTCCATGCCTATAGAAATAGATATACAAGCGCTTAAAGCGAAAAATGAAGATGCCTTCAGGCAGCTTGTTAATGCATACGGTAAAGATATCTATAATGTATGCCTGGGTATTATACCTACTACAGAGGATGCAGAGGACCTTTCTCAGGAAGCATTTGTAAAAGCGTTTAACAGTATTGATTCGTTCAGGGAAGATGCCCAGATAAAAACCTGGTTGATAAGAATAGCAATTAATTTGTGCTATGATCATTTAAAGTGGAGCAAAAGGAAGAAGAGGCACGCGATAATGCAACCGCTGTTTAACCGCGAAGATGAACCTATTGAGATACCCAGTAATTTTCAGCACCCGGGTATAGCCTTGGAAAATAAAGAGCATGCTAAGGTATTATATGCTGCACTGGAAACACTGCCGGAAAACCAGCATACGGCCTTTTTATTATATGAAATGCAAGGCTTGAATTATAAAGAAATAGCCGAAACCATGGCGGTAAGTGTATCTTCGGTGGAGGCGCTATTGTTCAGGGCACGGGCAGCGCTGCGCAAAAAACTTCATACATATTACAGCGATTACGCAAGTTTTAAAAAGTAACATCGTCAAATTGCTTATAAATGGAAACGAATAACAACATAGAACAGGATATTGAGAACGTTCTGGCGGCGGCAAAAAATGTAAAGCCCGTTGATGCCCCGTTGCTATTTACGGAAAAAACAATGCAGCGTATACGCGCTGAAAAACAGGAACAGGGATTCTCACTGTATTCAGTATTGAAAATTGCTGCAGTAATTGTTCTGGTTGGCCTTAATATATATACCATATCGCGTGTGCTTGAAACCCCATTGCAGCAGTCAGAGCCTGTTAAAGTTTCTATGGATGACCTGGTAAACGATTACCAGATTACAGATGTAAGTAACGACTGGCTTAACAATAAAACATTGCAAAATGAACAACCCTAAGCTTACAAACATATTACTGATCGCACTTATAGCCTGCAATATTTTGATCTTTGCAGGAGTGCATATTTCAAGGCATCATCACCGTATGAATTACGCGTATAACAATTTTCGTGGAGGGAAGCATGGCAGTTTTGGGTCCTTCCATCGAGGTTTCGGAGCTTACCGTGGAAATTATGGAGGTTTTCACGGGAGCTTCAGAGACTGCAATTGCAGAAATTTATAAACAGAATTAGATGAATACCCGAATAACAAATACAATACTTATAGTAATGCTGGTGCTGAACCTTGCATTTATAGGTACCTGGTGGATGAGCAAAATGAAACAGCACAACCGTATGCATCATGCCGGTGACTTTCACAATATGGGTTTGCATGATAAGGGAGGAATGTTCCTTACCAGGCAATTGAATTTCGATTCCAGTCAAAGTGCGAAGACAGAAAAGATATTCCATGAGCATGCTGACAGAATGCACAAATATGAAATGGAAGTAAACCGCCTGCAAAGAGATATTTTTAAATGCATGTCACAAGATTCACCAGATAGTATACATGCGTTCGTGTATGCTGACTCGGTGGGTATACTGCGAGTTGCAATCCAAAAGGAATTCTTCAGAAGTTCTATAGCAATCAGGCAGTTATGTACTCCCGAACAAAAGAAGAAATACGATGATCTGATGCAAAATATGACCAGAAGGATGAACCATTCATTGGATAATCATGCGGGTGCAGGACATCATGATTCTTTGTAGATTTGCAGACCCTAAAACTCCAGTTATGAAAAGGCTTTCAATTGTAAACGTACTCGCACTGTTCCTTGTATCACTTACCGTAAATGCCCAAATGATGGGCGGTATGGGTGGTGGATCAGGTGCCATGAAAAGCCAAATGAACTCTGGCCACTTTTATGGTAAGGTAATTGACAGTGCCACTGGAAGTGTTATTCCTTTTGCAGCAGTTCAACTTACTGCACCTATGTGGGATTCGGCCTCACAAACTATGAAAGTAAAAATTATTGCCGGCCAGCTTACAACCGATAACGGAGAGTTCAGCCTTGAGAAATTGCCGGTTATGGGTCCTATGTTCTCACCTGTACAATATACCCTGCAAATTAGCTCTATAGGTTATAATATGTACACGCGAACCCTAACTTTTGATATCAGCAAGATGGCAAAAGCTGCAAAAAAAATGAAAGCTGCCCAAAGTAATGCCGATATGAGCAATCCTACTGCAGGCCTTGAAGGTGTGATTGATATTGTAGATAAAGACCTGGGTAATATTAAAATGAGTTCTTCTTCTCAGCAATTAAAAGCAGTTACAGTGAGCGGAGATCCACCACAGGAGGAAATAAAACTTGATAAGAGAATTTTTGATGTAGGCAAAAGCCTTACCAGTGCAGGCGGAACCGCCGAAGATGTGTTGAAAACAATTCCGGCCGTGAATGTGGATATTGATGGAAACGTAACACTGCGCAACTCATCACCGCAGATATATGTAGATGGAGTACCAAGCACATTAACCATTGACCAGATACCGGCAGATGGAATTGATAAGATAGAAGTGATCACGAATCCATCAGCAAAGTATGATGCCTCAGCAGGTTCGGGGGGTATTATAAATATTGTGATGAAGCATAACCGTAGCATGGGCTACAGCGGTGATGCCCGTGGTGGAATTGATGAGTACGGCAAACTTAGCGCAGGTGGAGATATTAATTTGCGCCAGAATAAAATGAACTTTTTTGCCAATGTGTTCTATAAGGCAATGGAACATAAAATGTATGGAAGCGAAACAAAAATGGCTGATACCGCTACCAGTGCTTCAAGAGCCGCTGATGCAATACCTACAAATACCTGGCAGCACGACACCAATACGATGAACGGCTATTTTGCATTTGCACGCGGTGGTTTCGATTATTTTATTGATAACCGTAATACACTTACAGTTACAGGTACATATGGAACAGGACATTTTAATTCACTTGACCTGTTACATACCACAACCGATAGCTTAGAGCCTAAAGGCAAGTATCCGGTAGCTGGTACTTCTCCAATGTCGTGGACCTATGAAAATTCAAACTCGAACAGGATATTTAATAACGTGGGTGGTTCATTACTATTCAAGCATCTTTTCCCTAAGGACGAAGAAAATATTACAGCTAACATTACGGCCAATGAAGGAAGCACAACCGGAACGGGCAACTATGATATTACAACATCAAACATAAATGGCGTAATGTTTACCATACCGGAAGTGCAGCAAAGTAATGGTTCAAGCTCATATTATGTTGGTAAGGTAGATTTTACTGATCCGGTAACAACTAAGTCGAAAATTGAAAGCGGTGTTATGGCTACCGTAAATGGTGTTAATAGTGTCAATACTATTTTAGCAGATAATTTTGAATTAGGTAAAGAAAGCAATACCACTACATACAACTCAGAGATATATGCGGCGTATTTTAGCTATAGCCACGATTTTGGTGCTAAGTTAAGCACTCAGGCTGCAGCAAGAGTGGAGCAATCTTTTTACAGTGGACAAGTTGTTGATACTACTACTACATTAAAACTTGCACCACAAAATCTTTTGTATTTTTTCCCAAGTGCATTTGCCACCTATCATCTAACAGATAATGCTGACTTGCAATTTAGCTATACTACACATATTACCCGTCCGAATTTTAGCCAGTTGGTGGTGAACAATTACTCTAATTCTGAAAATGTGCAGATAGGCAACCCTAACCTGAAACCTGCGTATCAAAACTCTTTCGAATTGAACCTGATAAAGAATTTCGATAAAAGGAATAATATTCTTATTTCAGCGTACTACAAGATCACTTACAACATTATTGCAACACAATTAGATTCAGAGGTGAATAATGAACAGTTGAGACAAGTACAGTATTTCAGCACCTATGAGAATGCCAATTATGCATATTCAGAGGGATTGGAACTTACATCTCAAAACTCATTCGGATCTTTAGATGTAACAGGTAACATCAATCTGTTTGAATCTGGTATTAATGCTACTAATCTTAATATTCCTGATACGGCTAAAAAATTCCTCAGCTATTTCGCTAAACTTAATCTTTCATACAAATTTCCTAAGGGCTTTAGTTTACAGTTAAATGGCAATTACATGTCTAAGGCAGAAGTTGCACCGGGCGGTGGTGGTGGTGGCCGCTGGGGCGGCGGCGGTATGATGGGTGGCGGTGGTATGGGTGGTGGCATTACACCTTCTGCCAGTGGTTACATTGACCCAAACTATTCTGTGGATGTTGCTTTGAAAAAGGAGTTTTTTAAGAATAGTAAACTATCTCTTACCTTCAATATAAAAGACGTATTTGGTACATCTGTTTCAGGAACCAACGTATTGGCTGCTAACCCAGTTGGTGTTCCACTTTATTATGAAACAACCTCACGTCGCAGAGACCCTCGTTTCTACCAGCTTACATTCAGCTATAAATTCGGGCAAACTGACTTTACACTCTTTAAAAGGAAGAACAATGCTGTTGATACCGGACCTGATATGGGTGGTGGCGAGCAGTAGTAATACATCTAAGAGATATTATCTTATTACCTGATAATCAGAATAATCATTTATTTTTACACAGGAAATGAAATTCAATTCATTGAATTTCGATAAAATCAAGCATGAAGAAGTATTTTATATTTCTGAAAATATCGAACCTGATATTAGGCCTTGTTTTAATTGTATGTGTATTTAAGAACATTTCGTATCCACTGTTTTGGGCCGATGAGAGTATGACCATTATGGGAACTGAAAGAGTTTTGCAGTATGGTTATCCAAAATCTCACGATGGTAAAAATACATTGAATGATTTGTATTGCACTGACCCGAAAATGGCTGTGAATGAAGAAGACGATGCATTTATAGGAGGTGCCAGTTGGGGGCAGTATTATTACGGCACGATAGGTTATGCTCTTGCAGATAAAGCAGATGATATGTACACTAAAACAGGTATAGTCAGATCTACCTTTGCCTTTATAGGTATAGCCGGTATATTTTTATTAATATACTTTATGTCAGGACTTTTTACAAACGGATTTACAAAACAGATTTTCATTTTCATCTTTCTGTTATGTGAGTTTACTTCTTGCACTTTACTTCTTCATTTGAAAGAGGTGCGATATTATTCAATTGCGTTTTTCATAAGTGCGTTTCTACTCTCAATATATGTTCGCTATAGGTTTTATAAACCATTCAATAATATACTTTTCATTTTCCTGCTTTCGGCCTCTTCCTGGTTATTGTTTAATACCTTTTCTCCTTTGTATTTTATTTTTTCTTTAAGTATAGGGTTATCAGAAATTATTATGATGGTATTCGAGTATGTTAAAACTAAGAAACTCATGGACTCATTTAAAAAGTCATTGCCCGTTATTGTTTCTCTTGCAATTGCTTTTTTTGCTGTTTCTCCCTTGCTTATATATTTCAAGACATTTGCAAGAGCAGAGGTTAATTATAGTGATCTTAACTTTAATTTCTCAGTTTATAAAACATACTTGGCTCTTGTTATAGGGTATTTCGAAAACCGTGAATTATTCTGGCTTGCCCTGGCTATGAGGATTGGCATTCTGCTGAATATTAAAAAAGTAATGACTTTAAATAGCCCGCTTTTTAAAGCCTCAAACTATTTTACCCTGTTATTTATTGTTTTTGTTTTCAGTATTCCTAAAATTCCAACAGGAATATTCTCCAGGTATCTTATATATATGCAACCTGTTTTATGTCTTTCGGCAATCTTTGACTTTTTTCTTCTGTTCAAATTATTCTTAAATGACCAGAAGAACATATTTAATGCCAAAACAGTAGTTCTCATAATTACATTTAGTGGTTTATTTTCTTACACGGTTTTAATGAATTTGCCGTATTTAAGATCGCACTTATTTGAAATGACACATCAATATAAAGGGCCACTGGATTATACAATTCCATTTATAAAATCAAATTTCACTGAAACAGATAAGTTGGTTATTGCCACTAATTACGAAGAAACATCTTACATGTATTACTTAAAAAGTAAGGTGATAGTTGGCAATATGTGTAACAATATTGCCTCAGATTCTCTATTGTCTCCCGATATTATTTCTCGACGATATGCATTAACCATGATGCCGGGAGTTTTTGATAAATTCCACAAACAAGCAGTATACGATACAATTGTATTTCCCTTAAATGATGCTACGGTTAATAATATTCCTGAGTTATACACTGAGCCTCAGCATAAATTTGTGTCGGATACGAGCTCAAATGGGCAGAACGGACAGGTTATTTTGTACGTAAAAAAGGGTTTACGTAATCGCTGAAAGGGATTTTTCCTATTTTCGTTGTTCTTATAATTATTCCCTTTTATGAAAATAGCATCTACAATTACGATTTTATCATTGGTAATAAGCGGCCATTTGGCTAAGGCCCAAAACAATAGTAAAGACACCCAGAAGGTTAAAACTGTTACAAGTGGCACATTAGATACCTCTAAAGGAAAGATGCGCAGAGCAAGAGGCTCATTCGGAAATTTTGTAGATAAGACACAAACTCCGGGGTACATACCACATGAAACATTCGATCCTACTTTTATGTACGAACCCGGTCAACCATACCGCAGTGGTAGTGGTGCTCCTGGGCCAATGTATTGGCAGAACAGAGCTGATTATAAAATAGCAGCCACTCTGGATACGAATACAAAATCTATTATCGGTACAGTTGAAATAACCTATACCAACAATAGCCCCGATGAACTGAATTATCTGTGGCTACAGCTCGATCAGAACCTTTTTTCAACTTCTTCACGCGGGCATTTTAAAACCCCTATTGGTGGTGGCCGTTTTGGTAATGTTGAATTCTCAGGAGGAGATAGTATAAGTTCAGTAAGCATAGTAAAGAATGGTGCTAAAGGACCTGAAACTACAGCCATTACTGATTATGTAATTACTGATACCCGTATGCAGATAAGACTTAAAACTCCTATGAAAGCCAAGGGAGATAAGATGACCATAAAGATTGCATATAGCTTTAAAATACCACCTGATGGTTCTGACAGAATGGGAATGACAGAAACACAAAAGGGCAGAATATATGAGATCGCACAATGGTACCCACGCATGTGCGTGTACGATGAAGTAGAAGGCTGGAACATTGAACCTTATTTAGGTGCTGCTGAATTCTACCTGGAATACGGCGATATTGATTTTTCTGTTACCGTTCCTTCAGATATGATCGTAGCAGGTTCAGGTGAATTGCAAAACCCAACTGAGGTACTAACACAAACTGAAATAGACAGGCTTAATAAAGCCAAAGCAAGTGATGCAAAGGTTACTATTGTAGGTGTTGACGAAATCGGAAAACCATCCACTCATTTGAAATCGAATGGCAATGTAACATGGCATTATAAAATAAGTAATACGCGTGATGCTTCATGGGCTTGCTCAACAGCATTTATATGGGATGCTGCCAGAATTAATCTACCTACCGGCAAAAAATGTATGTCAATGTCTTTCTACCCTATTGAGTGTAAAGACGATTCAAGCTGGGGCAGATCAACAGAATATGTAAAGGCCTCCATTGAATTTTATTCAAAGACATATTATGTGTTTCCTTGGCCATGTGCGTCAAACATTGCCGGTAATGTGCATGGCATGGAATATCCTGGTATAGTATTCTGCGGATGGAAATCGAAAATGTCGCAACTATTTTTTGTTACTACACACGAATTTGGACATAACTGGTTCCCTATGCTGGTGGGTTCTAACGAACGTAAATATGCATGGATGGATGAAGGCTTTAACACCTTTATAAATATATACTCAGGCCAGAACTTTAATAAAGGTGAGTATAATAAGGCACAAACTCCCGATCAGTTAATTGGCTTTGCTAAACGCGATAGCAATGTTGTAATGACGTATGAAGATTGTATGCCACAAAGAGATATTGGTATGCTATGTTACTTCAAACCCGGTGAAGCATTGTATTTGCTGAGAGAATATGTGGTAGGACACGACCGCTTTGACTATGCATTCCATAGTTACATTAATCGTTGGGCATTCAAACACCCTACACCAAAAGATTTTTTCCGCAGTATGAATGAAGGTACAGGTGAGGACCTGAACTGGTTTTGGAAAGAATGGATATTCAAGAGCTGGCAGTTGGACCAATCGGTAAGCGAGGTTAAGTATTCTGCAGGCGATACTGTAAATGGAACCAAGGGAGCAGAAATTACTATTAAGAATAATAAACAAATGGTAATGCCTGTGATTATTGAAGTGAAAGAATCAAACGGCCATACCGGCAGAGTAACCTTGCCGGCTGAAATATGGCAGGCCTTGGGTGTATGGAAGTTCCACTACAATTCTACCAGCACCATTACTTCAGTAACCATTGACCCTGATAAGGTAATGCCGGATGCCGACCGCAGTAACAATACATGGCCCGCAACAACCAATTAACGAATGCCCGGAAATAATATTTTTCCTATATTCGATAAAGTACTGGATAGAAGCAAGAAGGAAGCGCTTCTTAAACAACGCGGAATAGTTATTTGGATGACGGGCCTTTCAGGCTCAGGCAAAACAACACTTGCTATAGGGCTTGAAAAATACCTGAACGATAAAGGCCATTTAACTTATCTGCTCGACGGTGATAATGTTCGCTCAGGCATTAATAAAGACCTTGGTTTTTCAGAAAAGGACCGGGTAGAAAATATCAGGCGCATTGCTGAAATAGCAAAACTATTTGTAAACGGGGGAGTGATAACCATCAACTCTTTTGTTAGCCCATCGGAAGAATTGCGCCAGCTTGCAAAAAATATAATTGGTGAAAAAGATTTTAATTGCGTGTATGTAAATACACCCTTGGAAGAGTGTGAAAAGAGAGATACCAAAGGCTTGTACGCAAAAGCCCGCAAAGGCGAAATAAAAGACTTTACGGGTATTTCCGCTCCATTCGATGCTCCTCTTTCTCCCGAATTGGAAATAGACACGCATAATCATTCGTACGAAGATTGCCTGAAAAAACTTATTGAGTTTGTGGAGCCTAAAATAAAATTGTAAAGTATTTTACCTGTAACGGATCGTAGCTTTATATATCCTAGTAAAGTAAAGGAATCCTATTAGTGAGGCACAGATAGGTATTACAAAATCAAGCGAAATATCGTATTTGTCCATATCCTTGAATCCATTTAGAATATCCATTATGGCTATTATAATTGCTCCCGAAAAGAAAATATAATATAGCCTTCTTGCACCAAGCAGTTTTGAATATAACCTGAATGCAGCCAGCAATAAAATGCTATAAAGGCACCACCGGTACCAATAGTGAACAAGATATGCAAGGGTAACATCTCCACACGATGCACATTTTAAATGATCTATAAATGGCATAACGGTAAGCCCGATATAGGTAACACTAATAATTACTGATATAGAAGCAATTACAATGTTAATGGAGTAGGGGTAAGTCTTTTTCAATAGTCTGTAGTCTAAAGAATGGAGGTTTTGTGAATCAATGAATACAAGAATATGAAAAAAAACAGATACCTGCAAGGATTTGTGTCACAAATTCAAATGTGTTACTTGGCAAAAAGGATCATTTATCCTTTTTCTTGAACATATCGTCAAGCTGTTTAAGCGTTTCAGAAGTATCGAAGTAAATGTTTTTGGCATCAAAATACTTAGCCGATTTAATGTCGAACATATCACAATCGCCAACCAGGTATTGTGTTGTTTCTTCAATTTCGAAATAGCGAATCAGGTCATATTCGTCAGGAACAAAAATAGTTTTGAATGCGGTTTCACATGTAAGTCCGTTACCTGTTGATAATACTGCATCCCGCAAGCAGTGATAACGCCATTTCCATTTATTGTATTCACTTCTTTCATCAGGGCTCATGGTATAAAGTACCACCAGCTTTACAAGATTAGCCGATAGCGAAACAGGCATGCTTTTAAGAACAGAATCGGAAAGATTTAAGGCAGCAAGGTATTTTTTATCGTCGAGCAGCTTATATATTTTTCCCTTTTCAGTACTTCCATAAGCGGAATAACCGTTATCAAATACATAACCATAATATAACAAGCGGTAATCGGTGGGAGTTAAGGTTGTGTCAAACTCATTCAGGCGCTTTAGTAGTTTGGAGTAATAGGTAGGCTTTGCCGGATCGGATATAGCAGCCTTTACCGAATCGCGATTTACTTTATAAAAATGAACACTATCCTGCCCCTGACTAAAAGAAAAAAACAGTAGAAAGAGGAGTGCCCATACAGGATTTTTCATCAGTGTCTTTACAGTTTTATGCAAACATTTTTAGGTTCGGTAAAAAAGCGCAATGCTTCCCACCCACCTTCGCGGCCAACACCTGAGTTCTTACTACCACCAAATGGCGTACGCAGGTCACGCAGTAACCAGCAGTTGATCCATACTATGCCGGAACGTAACTTAGCCGCCAATGTATGTGCACGTGTAAGGTTTTCGGTCCATAGCATTGAGGTAAGCCCATATTCTGTAGCATTAGCGTATTTCAATGCTTCTTCTTCTGTTTCAAATGGCATTATAGTAACAACAGGGCCGAATATTTCTTCCATATTGGTTCGGCAGTTGTATGTCAGTCCTTCAATAACAGTAGGTTCAATATACCAACCATCCTTTTGTTCGCCTTGCAGCTTCAGTGAATTTCCACCACAAAGTATGTTCCCACCTTCCTGTTTTGCAAGTTCAATGTATGATAATATTTTATCGTAATGCGGTTTTGAAACAATAGCGCCTAGCCTGTTACTATCATTCATCGGGTCACCAACCTTAAGCGCTTCTACTTTTTCGGTAAATTCTTTTTTGAATTTTTCGTACACGCTTTTCTCAACCATTATGCGCGAACCACACAGGCATATTTCGCCTTGGTTGGTAAAAGAAGAATTAACAGTGGTCTTCATCATTTTATCCCAATCGCAATCAGCAAAAACCATTACAGGGTTTTTACCTCCTAATTCCA
>Ga0206876_1028_pt1 | contig 42785 bp, 47 predicted proteins | sample Alteio_BWOrgCont_10_FD_152619 | JGI IMG/M metagenome (GOLD analysis project Ga0206876, IMG submission 152619) | Enriched cells from forest soil in Barre Woods Harvard Forest LTER site, Petersham, Massachusetts, United States -... | ecosystem: Environmental > Terrestrial > Soil > Temperate forest >...
TCGTGTTTTTTTCACGGACAAAGATCCTGCTGATTTTATGATGGAATATGCCACTCATTATGGTGATGGTATTAAGGGACGATATGTTAAATCTACTGATGCAGAAGATCACTTCAATACATTAACTAAGAAGATGAAAGCAAATTTGGTTACTGAATCTGATCATGTATATGAATGTAAAACTACCAGTCTAATCACCATGATGAAGGACGTTACTGGTGCATCAACAGCTCACAAGTGGAAAGCTAACAAGGATAAGGATGATTCTGAAGATGAAGGAGGTGATGATGATAAGGATGCTAAGGATACCAAAGGCAAGAAGGCACCTGCTAAGGATACCAAAGGCAAGAAAGCAACTGCAAAGGATGATGATAATGATGGTGATGATGATGATAAGGATGCCAAAGATACTAAAGGTAAGGGTAAGGATAAGAAAGCAACTGCTAAAAAACAAACTGCTAAAGCTGATCCCGAGTCTGGTTCGGATGATAATGAAAAGGATGATGATAAGAATGATGATAAGGATGAATCTGGATCAGATGACGATGACAAAAAGAAAAAGGCAAAAGGTAAGGGAACTGATGATAAAAAGGCAAAAGGTGGAAAGACTGCTAATAAATCAAAATAGGCAATTTGATGCTAATTCATGACCAATTTCTTTATAATATTTAATTATTTTATTGTTTAACTTTTTATATTAACTTTTGTTTAATTTTTAATCAAACAAAAAGTTGAAAAAATAAAATAATAATAATCACAAGATAACATAAATTATTATCCACCATGTTTCCTACAATAAGGAGATGTGCAATGCCAATTCGTCGAATGAAACACATGTATGGCAAAATGAGCATATCAAATAAAATTTCTATATGTGAGCCAGCAAAAAGTGTTTTTAATATACCTTCGCGTGTTAATAATTTTGATAATCAACTAAAGATCAAACCAATCACAAAAGAAAATGATATATTGGATTTTTTCAAAAAGAAAATTGTACCTCCAAAACAATCATTAAAACCAAAATTTCGGACTGTTTCATTTTTAATTGATATATCAAGTTCAATGACATTAAGTTTTGGAGAATTATCATGCATTAATGCTGTAAAAAATAAAATTATTAAACTAAGTGCACAATTACAAAAGAAAGATTTTATGAATATAAGTACATTTCATAATGAATATGACAAAATTTGTAGTGCAACTATTAATGAAATTAGTGAAGAAAAAATTAATCGAATATCAGCAAATGGTACAACAACTCATTTATATGATTCATTATATAAATTTTTGAATGATATTACAATGACAATGGATAAACATTATGTTATTGTTTTAACTGATGGTGATGATAATGGAAGTAGTGAAGATAGTATTGATGCACTCAAAGAAAAAATAGCAACTATTAAAAAGGAATATACTGAAACAAAAATAATATTTATAACAATTCATTCTCATAGTGCCATTAAACTATTTTGTAAAAAAAATGGATTAGAATGCTATGTAATTACAGATGAAATTTTATTTGATAAATATATGGCTCAAATAACAAAAGAATTGACTATCATAAAAAGTTGAACTTTCTGTGACGTCTAACTGTTTTATATCAACTATACAAGTATAGTTGCTACAAAAAGTTGAAAAGCAAAAGATTTATTTATCTCCTTAACAATTGACAATTAAGAAAGCATCAATAATGTTTAAGTATGTTGCATCACGCGTTCTTCAGCGTTCGCGTACACCGTTAATGAGGAAAATAGCGCGTCAATATTCACCATTTGTTAAGAGGATTTTTGGAACAGATTTCCGACCAAAATTCGAATACGATGAAATAAAAAATTACGACGAATACAAAAGAAAAGCAATTATACATCAATGTGCTGATTCAATGTGGCGATTAGGTAAAATATATGGTGCAATGAATGAAAATCAAAAGGCGATAAAGTGGTTTTCGTCATCAATAAAAGAAAGTAGTGAAAATAAATTAGAACAAATCGAATTTGATGCATGTAGTGAATTTGGCAAATATTGTTATAATTATGAAATTAAAAAGAAAAGAGGATTATTAGAAAATTTTATGTTATACAATAAAGTTGAATGGGATTCGTTTAAAGCACGTTTTGATACAACGAATTATCACATCATTGATTTTGATGATGCCACCATAAATACTAAATATAAAATGGCAATATTTTATGATGATATTGATATTGAAAAGGCAATTAAATTTTATTCTGATCTTGTCTTTTCAAATAATCATCAGAAAGCGAAATATAAATTAGGCCGAATTTTTGCAAGAACTGATATACCATTGCGGAAATTTATAATGAATGATCAACTAATAATGAAATATGCATCGGATGCAAAAGATTTTGAGCATAATGATGATGTCGTTGGTGCAGGACAAAAATTATCATTATTGATGTATAACAAATACGGAAATATTGATAATATTCCAATTGGAACAACTCAACAAAATACGCATTCATCTGCTTATTTTAGTGCAGATACGAAAGTTGTTATATTTTTTGTTATGTATTGTACATTGTTAGTGCTTCCTTTTGTAGTTGTAAAAAGTTAATAAATTAAGTTGGTTGTTGAAAGGGTAAACTTTTTTCTTCAACCATTTCGAAAACCTGTCGACTATCATCAAAAAATAATTGAAGTAAATCAAATGTTATACATGGCTCATAATGAGTTCCAGTTTTTTCCCAATGATTTGTTGCTAATTTGAATAAATTTGTCCATTCGCCTTCCGACAAATTTTTCCAGAATCCATGACAGGTAGAAACTACATTCTTATCTTCTTCATAATATTGATTCATAAATTCGAATAATGTGGTTTTTGAAATGTAATTTTTTTCACCTGATTCGTTTTTATATTGCATTAATTTATTGAATGCATCCTTATTGACAGTTCCATCTGTATTATAAATTCGTGAATCACATGGATGCTTTAAAACAAGTCCGTCTTTTGGCGTGAAACTTTTGAATGGACATTTTACAATACCTGCTGCAATTGTAATAGTCCCGGTTGCTTGTTTGAATGATTCAGTTTTGCTATTACCTAACGCACGAAATTTGTTATATGATGATCCATAACCGATTTTGCCGGATGTTGGATCAGCAAAATAGCCCATGTGAGCTTCTAGTGGAGTTTGTTTGTTTTCTTTAGTTTCTGACATTGATTGATTAATATTTATTTTTTAATATTATATATTGTAGATAAAGAAAATATCAACTTTTTATATAATTTTAATTGTATAAAAAATTAGCCGATGAGGTTGAAAGTTATTTTTTATCCTCAACTTTTTTTTTCATCTTTAACTTTCTTCTCATCCTTTTCACGTTGTAATTGTCGTTCCATTGCAGCAGATGCAAAATCTAACTGTTTGACATGTTCTATACATTCAGGCATTTCAGACTTAATATCCTCCCATTCCTCCCTTGTGAAATGGCCACCAAAAGCAAATTTAGTAAGATATTCTTCATATGTTATGGTCCACCAATCAGGTGTATTATGTGGTATACCTTCAGCTCCATTCAAATGTTGAACTCGTGGTATGTCAGTGCTCATTGATAAAAATGAATAAAGCGTGAAAGCTAATAATAACATCCAAATATATTGAGCATAATAATTGTTTATACTTTCAATTTTTTACGATCGGATAATTATAAGGCGACATTAATAGCTCATTTCGTCTCGTTCTTCTATATCATCACGATCATCATCTAATTCAAAAAATTCTTTGCTAATATCATCAACTGGATTTAAAAATATTTGTAATTTTTTGAAACTATTATTATTTGCTAATAAAACTGTTTCATTAACATCATCAATGCGCATTTTATCATCTTCTTGTGTTCTAGCAGTAATTTTTCTAACTTGTCTTGCATCTATTTTATTTTTTAATACTTTTGCATCATTTATTTTATCAATAATGTCAACCCATGATATATCTTGATCAACAAACTTTAATTTCGTTGATGGCATAACACAAGACTCTTGTTCTTCAGTAGATTTACCAACAGCTGATTTTACATATATGCATTCAATTTTAACATCGAAATGGTTATCTTTTCCACCTATTTGTTTTAATGATAAATATTTATTTTTATATTTCATATATTTCTGATAATAATCCGTCATTTTTGGCTATATAATAACGTTCAGAAAAAAATTGAATTTTTAACTAACTAATATTACTAACCTATAAATGAAATATATCATAACACAATGCGCTTACTATTAATAACAGCTCTCTTTCTAATTGGATGCACTGCAGTGACAGTATCATCTTATGAAAATCATAAAAAGGTTCTTTTGACTGATGTTCCAACTCTTGTATTAACTGATGGGTTATATACCACCGCTCGACGAACAGCAGCAATTCCACAAATGTTTTGTGCTGGCAGTCAATGTCATTATATGAATGTTCCAACAACTATGCAATGTCGTAATACTGGCCATAATGGGGTTGATGTGACATGGGAATGTAAGGCAACATTACATCCTTCAATGCAATTAGGCAAAACAACTGTGAAATGTGAGGGATATGACTATCCAGAGGATCCTTATGTTTTAGCAGGAAGTTGTGGAGTAGAATATCAGTTGGTTCCAAATACTTCTTATCGACCAGAACCTTTAACACAAACCACTACAACAACGGTATCATCTTTTCCAATGAGCCGTGCACGTAATCATTACAATACTACAGTTGGTGAAGTTATGTTCACGATATTATTTGTTGTGGTTTTTATGTTTGTATTTTATGCAACGTATCCATGTGGTGCTGGTGTGGGTGGCTATTATGATGTTGCACCACGTCCAATTTATACACCATATTACACGCCAGTGGTTGTTACATCCACTCCATCATATAGTCAGACAACAACGACTACTTCAACACCTGGATCATCAAGTGCACCAACAACGTCAACGTCTTATGCAAATACCGAACGTCGATAAAATTTCATTTATTAATAAGTAATCACATAATCATATGTATACCAGACTAAATAATGTTATTAAAAATTGAACTTTTATATATAAATAATTTAAACATATATAATATAAGATACAATAACTTTATGGCATATATTATAGGAAAACAAATGTTGACAGTTGTAGGAAGTAATTTATTGTTATCTGCTGTATCACGATCAACAAACTCGATCGTGATGAACAAAATATATGGAGCAAAGGCACCTGACATTCAGGAAATCATAGATACACTAACAGATTTGGATCTTGATGTCACATTAAGGAAAGCAGAAAATATTGTAGAAAAGTATAAAAATTTAGAAGTATCAGAAGAAATGTTTGGCTGTTTAGAAGATTTAAAAGATATAGTTAAAAAAATTAATGCAGAATATAAAACGGCAATTGACAAATTACATTATAATAAATCAGTTAAATTTGGACAAGAATGGATAACATATGATTGTACAGCAGACTTAAAAAATTTAACAAGATTTGAAAAGATATTGGTCAAACGAATTAGATCATGTAACGAAGCAATTGTGGATATGAAAAAATCGGGAAGTGTATTAACCACACGAGTTGAAATTAAGAAAGCTGTTGAACAGATTTCAATCAATGAAGATTTTATTTTAATTGAATAATTTATAAAAAAAGAATATTGCCAATAACATTATTAATATAATTATTGACAATATAACTTCCACATTTTGATATTGAATAACATTTCCAAATGGTTCAATTATTTTTGATTTATTTAATGCTTCCTGTTGTAGATTTGGCATATAACAACTTTTACAATTAAGATTTTGTATGGTTGTATCAAATATTCCATAATCATGATGGGTGATAGAAGGTCCCTTATAACCATAAACTTTTTGTAATCCAGCACTTATTAATATTGAAATGTCAAAATCTATCTGATATTTAATTGGTGATAAATATGTAAGTAATTTTTGAGCACTTTTATTTGTAATCAAATATGAATATAATCCGGTAAACCTAAAAATTTTATATGTATTCTTGTTGATATGTGTGATTTTATCATAATATGTTCCGTCCAACAAATAAATATCGGTATCGCCCGGAATGTACAATTTATTTATTCTATCCCAAAAAATATCTGTGGGAATGTCAATAATGGCATCATCTTCAAAAATCAATGCATTTTCATTATTATTGGCAATAATTTGTTTGTAAGCTTCTAAATGGCTCAAATAACAACCAACTGATCCGTTTGTTAATGCTCCAAAAAAATGTCGTTTTCCTAATTTATTATCTTCAAGTAAAGTTTTATAGTGAAACGGTTCGATAAGATTTTTATAATTATTAACTTTTTGTATTGTTCTGGTGTTAATAGCTGATATTCGATTAATGTTTGTAAATCCAAGTCGGGTGAGTGTTTCTACAATATTATTTCTTCTTTTTTGACTATCATCTAAGTTAATATAATATACTGGAGTTATCCGTGTGATTCTCATGCTTATATTAGTAGCAGATATTTGATAAAAATTATATTATAGAATTATATAGATTATGACTTGTGTAATAACAAAAGACACACCAGTATATTATATTAATTTAGATGATAACATCGATAGGAATAATAATATTAAGGAAACATTGGCACGGCATGGATTCACAAATATTAATAGGATTTCGGCTGTTGATACCAGAACAATACAAAAAGTTAACCAATATAAAAAATTCATAAATCAGCAAGCGTATGACACATTACTTGAGGACATTCAGAATAAAAAAAGGAAATTCCATGAGTCGCTTACAACTGGAGCAGTAGGATGTTATTTAAGCCATTATGAAATTTATCAACAAATAAGTCAACTAGATGATGGGCATGATTGTGCATTAATATTTGAGGATGATGTCATAATTGATATTCCAACGACATTATTTTGGGAAAGAATACATGATTTAAAAATACCAGATGATATCGATATATATCTGTTAAACGGTCATTATTATAATCAAGGATATGCAATAGATAAACTTTCGTTAAAGGTGGAAAGGTTTATAGGTTTGTATGGTTATATTGTGACCAAAAAAGGTAGTAAAATATTATGCGATCGATTGTTACCAATTAAATATCAATTGGATCACGCATTATCGATATTAAGAAGTGCTCATCTCATTAATATTTACGGATATATTGGAAAACCAATTATAAAACATGATTACGGAATGTTTAAATCAACAATTCAAAATTTGAAGTGCAAAGATTGTGATCTTAAGAATTTGACTGAAGAGGCAAAAGTAATACCCCTAAAGGGTTATTCGCGGTCAAGACCGGTGATTGAAAGATTTAATGGTTATGTTGAGAATTCTAATTATTTTAATATTAATAATATTATCATTTTTGTGATTATAATTATATTATGTCTTTTTATAATTTTACATAAAAATATATTATGGATATTAATAATTATTTTAGTATTGTTGATGGGTATTATCATTGTAAATCTTAGAAATGCAAAAGAAGGTTTTAGTTCAGAAAGTTATGATATGAATCATGATATTTTTGATGATATTGGCATATATGTGATTAATTTGAAATCGAGACCATTTAAGAAACAATATATGATAGATGAATTGAAGAAAGCGAATGTGGATGGTGAGATTATTGAGGCTGTCGATGGTTCATCTCTAGATGTAGATCAAATACACCACTTATTAAAATCAAAAGAAAAATTACGAAGGGGTGAAATTGGTTGTTATTTTTCACATTTTAATGTTTGGAATAAATTTTTAAAAAGTAATAAAGAGTATGCATTGATATTGGAAGATGACGCAATTTTACCATATGATTTTAAACATAAAGTAAATATGTATTTCGATGAATTAAAACCATTTGATTGGGATGTATTTTATTTAACAATGAATTGCAAAGGTCATCCTAATTTTGAAAAAAAATGTGATAAATGGAGGAATCTTACTGAAAGTGTAAAAATACCTGATGTCATTGGTTATGGGTTATATGGATATATTATTAATAGAAATGCAGCGCAAATATTTATCGAAAATGCATTACCAATTAAATTTCCTGTGGATGTATATTTAGCTGATAATCAAATAAATAACAAAAAATTAAAATTTGTTCAATTAAAAAATCCCATAATTCTTTTGAATACGAGTAAGGATTTTGTAAGTGATACAGTAGGAATTATTTAAATTTACCATGCGCCTGAGTATGGATAATATGAGTTCCAGGTATTCCAATCATACCATGATGATGGATTATTCCAAATGGTTTGTGGCCATGGTGACCAGGTATCATAATTGTTTGTTCCAATTTCATATTGATCTTCCGGTCCACGTGCATATAATTGCGTTAATGCACCCATGAAATTTTCATTTTGACATTTTTTAGAGATCATATACCATAGGCAAAGCACTATGATTATGATGATTACGGCTACAATGACACACTGCATATTTTTATATATATTATAAAGTAGATTTTTATTTATTTTAGCAATTTATTTATTATTTTTTATAAATCTAAATTCCTGGACGCAATAAAGTCATGATTTGGAATTTTATGATTTTTGCCATCCCCACATTCCAGGATATGCAGAACTCCAAAAATTCTTACCGATACTCTTTATTGTTGTATAACAATCACTTGCTGAAGGAACAAATGTTATACCTCCACAATTCGGGTCGTCAATACATATTTGTTTACATTTGGCTGCATTATAACCATGGAATTTAGATATGCCTTGTTTAGATCGATCAGGATTGTAATAGGTTTTTGAATCGATGAGACCAATATCTCCCGGGCGAGTGCACACTGAATTATTGCAAAATTCACCTTCATTCGATTTGCATTGTTGATCAAAATGACAGGATGGTGTTCCAGCAAAATTTTCATTTTTACATTTTTGCGAGATCATTGACCATAAGCAGAGAAATATGACTATAATTATTACGATTACAACAATACAATCCATATTTATATTTATATATATTATAATGATTATTATTTATTTGTTCAAAAATTGAATAAATAAATAATTACATCAATTTGTTATGATGATAAGAATTATGTATGACTGCATTTATTATTGGAATAGCTGGTGGAAGTGCAAGTGGGAAAACTGCAGTAGCAGAAAAAATAGTTAGACATTTGATAAAAATAGGTGTTGATTCAGTTATTGTATCACAAGATAATTTTTATAAAAATGCTCCAATATCATCGAATATTACAAACTACAATTTTGATCATCCAGATGCAATTGATTTGGATCATTTATATAATTCATTAGTTGATTTAAAAAATAATAAAGAAGTGGACATACCAATTAATGATTATGGGACAAATCAAAGGAGTGGTAGTCAGAAAATAAAACCTGCAAAAATAATAATTGTTGAAGGAATTTTTATTTTGTCAGATGAGAAAATAAGAAGTTTGATCAATTTAAAAATATTCGTTGAAGCATGCGCAGAGATTAGATTGTTGAGAAGATTAAAACGTGATGTGCAGGAAAGAAATCGAACAATTGATTCATTACAAACACAATATATGAAATATGTTAGACCGGCATATGAGCAAATAATTAGACCGTCTAAACATTTCGCTGATATCACCATTCATAATGAATATAGTGATGGATTGAATTTAATTGGTATTGAGTTGGTTTGTCATTATATTGAAAAGACGTTTAAAAATTGAAATGATTAATTGGTTGTATATTCTAATGATTCAGTAGATTATCACGAACAGTTATTTGTTTATTGAAACATTTAAATGGCATTAGTGGAACCTTCGAATGAAAAGAAATCTATTAGTCAAACACAAGCGCATGCATTTAGGATATTTGGCGATGTGATTCAGGGCTTTCTTGGAAATATTTTAGATACAGTTGCATTGATTGGTGCTGGATTAATCAAATCAAGTCAAATAACAAGGATAGTTTGTGAATTCAAAGATGGAAAAAAGTTAATATCACTTCCAAATTTGGTTGCGATACGATTATCATTTATTAAATTTAATCCGTCACTATGTCGTTTGGGTGAATATAAAACAGAAAAATTAACTGAACTCGAAATAATATGGATTGATCACGATGAAAATAAATATCATAGTCCAATGCTAGCTATCAGTTCTTATGTATTACGAAATTGGAAATTGACAAAATTACGATTAGATGGTTATAGTTTGGCCTTTCATGATAACTCATTGCAAGGACTTGCTGATATGAATTTGAAAGAATTATCATTAACATCATGTAGCGGAATGTCATTAACTCCCCTACGTAATATGCAATTTGATAAACTAATCGTGCCAGGATATTCAATGAAGCAAGTTGCTGATGTTTTTGGTGAGCGATTACCACTGATTTTAGTTACCAGAGGTGCTTTTGGTACGATTATCGGAGGACAAATGTTCAAAACATTGTTGCCTAGACATTGAGTTTTTATTTTGATTGTGTGTAATGAATAAAAAATTGAAATATTTAATAAGTTACATATTCCAATCATTTATGAAACCCACAAGGACAGTTATTGTCTATTGAAGCATTTTAATGGCATCAACTGAACTTTCAAATGAAAAGAAATCTATTGGACAACCACAAGCGCATGTATTTAGAATATTTGGCGATGTAATTCAGGGCTTTCTTGGAAATATTCCGGATACAATGGCATTAACTCGTGCAGGACTAATCAAATCACGGCAAATAATAAGGATAGTTTGTGAAATCAAAGATAAAGACAAGATGATGACATTACCAAATCTAACTGCATTACGAATGGAATGCGTTGTATCATTTCCATATATATGCTTTTTGGAAAAATTTAAGACAAACAAATTAACTGAGTTAGAAATAATATGGCCTTGTAATGATGAAAATAAATACAATCAGCCTCTAAGGTATACTGATTTTCATGCATTGCGAAGATGGAAATTAACAAAATTACGATTGGATGGCCATAGTTTTGACTTATGTGTTTCATCGCAACCACTTGCTGATATGAATTTGAAAGAATTATCATTGCCATCATGTAGTGGCATGTCATTAGCTCCTTTGCGCCATATACAATTTGATAAATTAATCGTGCCAGGATATTCAATGAAGGAGGTTGTTGATGTTTTTGGTGATAGATTACCAGGTGTTTTAGTTACTGGAGAATTTCTTACATTCGGTCGCAGAACTATTATGAAATCGTGCATTATTGATGGTGTCATGGTTTCGATGACACTTTGATTGATGGAAAGTGAATGGGGTAACCATAATAAAATGGCTTAAAGAGATGAGTTTATAGGATTAATAGAAGTACTTGGTGCTTCTTATGTCAAGATCCGCTAATAAACAATTATCAACAACCATGGAAAAACATTTGTTTATTGCTTTTTGTTCTTGACACGCTCCTATTGAAGTTTCGGATTTCAATAGGGGCTCGTGTAACTCAATTTCGAGAGTGTCTGATTTTTAATCAGAAATGTGCAGGTGAGAATCCTGTCACGAGCTCAATTCCTTCATAGGTTAATAGAAGACCAACGATTTTGTAATTCGTAAGAAATGGTGCGATCCCATTTGAAGGAATACGACAGCATCGCATAACGGTATTGCACCAGTTTTGAACACTGGCCTGTGAAAACAGATGTAGATTCGACTTCTACTGTTGTTGCTATTGCTTCTATAATTCAAAATGTAGAATATCGGATTGCAAACCCGAATGTTGAGATTTCGCCATCTCTAGAAGCACTTTTGCTATTTTAACTTAATGTAAAGATTTCATCTCTTAAATGAAAAGATGCCATTTCATCGTGGCAAATAGCATTATTAATTTAAAATTATTTTTTAAATTAATAAAAATAATTTTTACATTACAGTAATTTTCTTTTCCAGAACCAATCATCGATTGATTCAAATTTTTTAATTTGATCATCATTTAATTTATTCTTTTTATATTTCTTTCTTTGTCCTCCACACCATAGAGCAACTCTTCGTTCAATATCATTTTTTGACGATTTTGATGGTAATTTATTATTATCAGCAACAAATTTTATTAACTCTTGATAATTATCTTCATGTGATGTTATTATAATTGTAGTCCAAAACCATAAATCTATTTTTTCAAGTGTTTCAATCATATTCTTTGATAAAATACCTTTTTTTTGTTTTCCTCTTAATTCACCACACCAGCATCCTAATTTTTTCTCGTCAATATTTTTTGAATGTGGTGCTGGCATTCTATTATTAATTCTAACAAAATCTTTTAGTTTATGACACCTTTTATTAAAAATATCATAATGTCCCCAATTCCATATAGACAATGATTCTAATTTTTTTATAAAATCATCACACAATTCGTTTTTCATCACACGTTGTCTACTGCACCATATCCCTAATGATTTTTCATTTTTATCTTCGCTAGAACGTTGAGGTAAATTACCATCATTGTTTTTAATCCATTCCTCTAAATCGGCAAATCTTGTATAAAATGAGTTATCAATACTCCAATGCCAGTGAGAAATTTCTTCTAATTTTGATATTATTTTTTCATCTAACGTACCCTTATTTTTTAAATGCCGTTTCATACTACACCATTTACCTAAATTAGTTTCCTCGATATTCTGCAAATTTTCACTAGGTAATTTATCATACATCAGTGTCCATTTAACAACTTGATTGTACATATAATAAAAACTATCAACAATTTTCCAAATATGTTCATTTAACTGTTGTTGCCATTCAATTAAATTAATATTATGATCAACATTTATTTTGTCAAAATATTCAATATGACATATTTGTCGACCAGATAAATTACCTGTTTTTTTATCAGCTGACAAAGTAAAATATTCAACAACACCTTCATCAGTTGATTTCATACATCTCAATATTTTAATTATATTTCCATAAACATTCTTATTAAATTCATCATTGATATTATCAATAAAAGCAGGAACAAAAATACTAGCAACTTTCTTTCCATCATAATCCTCCCTTCCTCCAGACATTTGGTCTTGAACAATTCAGCATCTTCATGGTCATGTATGCGAATAAAATCAAACAAATCGTCCATCTCAAACTGCATATATCTAATAGCTCTTCTTAAAGCTCAACATTATTTGAAATATTCAATTTTTATTGCATATAATGATTAATGTAAATTGCTCCTATTTATAAACATGTTTAGATTTATAACATTCGCTTCATGATACGAATAAAAAATACAAAACAAATTTTACTTCGAGTTTCTTATTGAGATAACGATACGGGATTGATGTCAGTTCATTTTTTTGTGAATAACTAACTTATAATGAATTATACGAACGATAATCATGCTGGCTGGCGCATTGCAGTCTCCCTCAAAAAAAAATTGATTTAAATAATATTCTAAATTATCAGTAGACCATTAGGAAATAAAATGACATCATTGAAAGAATGTCGTATTTGTTATGAAGATACTGATCAACTAAATCTAATTATTCCATGTGGCTGCAAAGGATCTTTAAAATATGCTCATATAAAATGTATAGTTACATGGATTGACACAAAGCCAAAAAATTTTGCAATATGCGAATTGTGTAAATATCCTTATTCGAAGACATTAGTGATTAGCAGGCCACGCTCGATCAAAAAATATTTATTGGTTATATCTATCTTAGTTTTATTTTCCTATATCTCATTAAAAATCTGGACCAATAAGTATTATCTCTTCGGTAATTATTGGACGAATACTGTTGAGCAAGTCATCGGATACGAACCAATAAATTTTCAAACCAACTACCAGCGAACACACTATTGGGCTATGTGTCTGAATATTGATCCTATAACAGCACAAGATGAAAAGCGCTATGAATATTGTGAAAATATCGAAAAAATATCACCAATGGACACAAAAAAAATTAATTGTGAAACTACCACAATGCTCGGTTTCAAAAATATGGCTCGCAACTGTAATTGTATCGACTATTTATTTAGAAAAAAAGTATTATGTGTAGTCCAGACAAGTTATCTATTTCAAATAAATTATGGGTATTATGTCGAGGGAAAATTATATCCAACTCGAAATGTGACAGGTTCGTGTACTCAAAATACATGTAATGGTAATATATTTAGACCGATGCGAATGAAATATTCAAATGACGACTATTCAATTAATGAAGTCCAAAGAGATTGGATTTCGAGTGATTTTATTTTTTATTAACTGTAGTGGGGGTACCTAGCAATGCTGGGGGACATTCAAAATGGGCCAGCATATCACTTTCACTTTTTGGGCACATGTCAAACATTTCATTTTATAAAAATTTATCTATTTGCTTGTTGTGATGACTTTTATTTTATGTTGATAATAATAATTTTAACATAAAATAAAAGTCATCACAACACGCAAATAGATAAATTTTTATAAAATGAAATGTTTGACATGTGCCCAAAAAGTGAAAGTGATATGCTGGCCCATTTTGAATGTCCCCAGCATTGGGGTACCTAGACCCATATTATAAGATCTGTATTCGAAGGGCAATATATCAGTCTTGCTACAGTTCTATTTGTTGCAAATACCCAAAAGGGAATGCGGTTGTTTTGTCACGATAACTAGTAAACATGACATTTTTTTGTGTTCCAGTGTAAGTGATTGGATGGAATTTATTTAAATGGGTAAGAATCAGTTTAGTAAAATCATATATACGCTACGGTATATGTTTTTCATGATTAGAAGATTTAATTGTCTAAGTTATCAGATCACTTGATCATCGTTTGAGTGTCACATACCTCGTTGCATGCTTAATTTTCTAAATTATCGATTTCATGAAATAACGTGCGGAAATTTATAGAGAGAGATCCCTCTCCTCAAAAAATTGATTTAAATAACTTTTATGTTCCCTTCTCACATAATTTCTCAATATATAAATACGAAAATGCGTATTATTAAACGGGACCGGCTGGCTAAGGATAGGATCGTCCACTGGGGAAACGGGGAAAGCCGACGTATGTTGCTCCTGCGTGATCGTATGGGTTATGGTTTAACAGATACGGTGGTTCTTGCTGGGACCTCGTCTATACTTGAATATAAGAACCATTTGGAAACATGTTATTGTATTCAAGGCGAGGGAAGTGTAACAGATCTGACAACTGGAGAAGTGCATAGGATTGAGCCTTTTACCGCGTATGTTTTGGATAAACACGAGAAGCATATTTTAACGGCGACGACTGACATGATATTAGTTTGTGTTTTTTCCCCTGGTTTAATTGGGAATGAGACTCACACTTTATCAGAAGATGGATCTTCAACCTATCCCGCACCTCAGATCGTGTTATTTTTGGACACGGATGCATCATTTGCAGTAGAAGCACACATAATTCGCGAAATGAGCTTAAGTCCTGTGTTTTTTTCCGATGCATCTCGCTTTGATCCTAATTACCACAGCAAAAAAGTTCGCGAATCATTTGATCAAGTTATTGATGTTGATACCCATGATCCACATGCAATGCGTGCTGTTATACGAGCACTTAAATTAAATGTTCAAGGTGTTGTAGCTAACGAAGATGATATGATTCGTTCGGCTTCGGAACTGGCTAAATCATTGGGGGCTCCCTCATGCAAACTTAGATGGACTTAAAAATGCATACTCCAAAGCGACAGTACGGAAACTATTAGAAGAATCATCATCCTCGTCTTCGTCCTCATTAGTCAAATGGCACGAATTCAGTGATTCAACCAAAGATCTAATCACCACGATATCATTAGTTCCTGAAAACTCCTACCAATACATTGAACAATATCGATACAACTGTTTCGATTATCAACAAAACAAATACCATCAATACATGGAATATTAACTCCTTCATTAAGTACCCGATTAGAACATAATATTCCATTTTTCGCTTCAACAAAATTATTTACGATTCTCTTTCGATTACTCATTGTTTTTGAACCATCTAAACTGTCAATATAAAGGTCAGAACCCTTATACAACAATTCATTTATAATTCCAATGATTTTTTTAAATTTATTTGCCCTATTGACAGTATTATGATATGTAACAATATGATTTGATGTGCCATCATGTATTTTCTTCAACAGTATAATTATGATTGCTAAATATTGACTATATTCTTCTGTAAATTCCTTTTTAAATTTCACCAACTTATTTTCTTCAATAAATTTCTTCATGTTATCATCTTTGGTTAATATTGTAATTAACTGATAATCAACTAATTTCTTGTCATTGATTGCATTTCCGGTATTATAACAATATAACTTTTTGCCATAATACTTTTCATCATCCATACTGATTATATCATCCTCTTCCAAACTGCCTTTTCCTCCATATATTTTTGGTGTTGCTGTCATGAATAACCTTTTATGAATAACCATATTATCATCAGTTAACATCAAAGAAAACTGTTTGCCAGCTTGTCCAACTGTTTTATGTGCTTCATCAAAAATTCCGAAATCAAATTTGATGTTTTCTTCACATGCTTTTGCTAATTTATCAGCGCTTTGGTATGTTGATATGACGACTAACTGTTCATCTTTTTTGACATTTTTGATGTGTTCTTTAATCAGTTTATAGTCGGTTAATAATGTGATACCACTTGGTGATTTATATTTGATTTTATCATCAACATCTGCATCCGAACCGATTAACAAATAATTAATTTTGACACCTTCAGCATAACTTTGATTGATCCAATCCGTATAAAACTGACTGAGCAAATACAAACTTGGAACAAATATAACTGTTCGTTTAACTTTCATCATTACAGTTAGCCAAAACGCCATTAAACTTTTTCCTGATCCACATGCAAGTTCAACATATGCACGCCAAAATAAATCAGCATTATTTTCTAAAAAATATTTGAGACATACATCAATACATTCTTGCTGATGTTTAAACGGTTTCTTCCTGATATAATCAACTTTATTTTTGTTTTTTAAATCGTTGCAAATATTTTTGAAGAAATTCTCTGGCAAATTATCAGTAAAAAATTCTCCATGAACCGCTTTTACTTTTTCGGAATCTTGAACTTGTTGACAAACATCAAATGTATTAGTTACCAAATAAGCACCAGCAAATTTATTGTTTATTCCAAATGATAATCCAAAAATGTTCCCAATTCACCCCATTTAATACAGCGATATGGATCATGACGGTATTTTGATTGAATTGCATAATATTTACCTTTAATTTTTGCAATCATATCAATCCCTTTATCATTAATCGGTATGCCCAACAATTCTATTATTTTTTGGGGTATATCTTTGAGCATATAAATTTCCTCAACATCGACATTCAATATTGGAATTAGCTTGAAAGCATAATATGTTACAACTTCAAACAACTCACCTTTTTCTTTTGCGGTAAGAGGTTCTACTGTATCACAATAGCTTTGCCAGTTTTTTAATTTTGACATATACTTAATAACTGTTTGTGAATCCATTTTATAATATTTACTATACAGATTTCTTTATATATTTTGACCACACACAATTTTATTTAAAATCAATCTTTTTGTTGTAAAAATTGGTGATTTTTCTATCAAATGACATAAATTTTTGGAAAAGTGATGGATGCAAGGGTATAAAATGGCTTAAAGATTTGACAATATCAGTTTATTGTAAGCGTACAGAATCAGATAACTGGTTTGACTCAAGATCAAATGGCTTTTGCCTTAGAATGTGCAACTCATTCCGCTTACACTGCAACCATAATTTAACGGAAGAATTTTTCACCTCTAATGAAAAAGCGGAGGTCCGACCCCTCCTGGTTGCTTTTTAGCTGTCGTAGCTCCAATAGTCAGAGCAATCACCTGTTAAGTGATCGTGTGAACGTGCAACTCGTTCCGACAGCTACTTAATGCCATATTATAAAAGAAATATACCAGATTTTGACTCTGGAGATCTAGATGCAAGTTCTAGTGGCATTATAATGAATTATTAGCTTAGTAGTCTAAAGCATTCGTCTTATTCACGAAAGATCAAAGGTGCAACTCCTTTATAATTCATCAAATCTCATTAACTTAGTGGTAAAGTACAAGCCTCATAAGTTTGGTACAGAAATTCGATTTTTCTATGAGATATACAAGCCTCGAGAGGGGCTAGTGGGGAACGCGGGTGCGTGCCGTGATTTGTATTGCGGGGATGTGACGCCGGCTTGCTGATATAAACAATTATATCAACAAGCCTCGAAAGGGGCTAGTGGGGTGGACGAGTGCGTGTCGTGATTTGTATTGCGGGGATGTGACGCCGGCTTGCTGATATAATTATTTATATCAACAAGCTGTTATTTGGTTTGACAAGTGATAATTTAATCGCTAGGTTGTTGATATGTAAAAAATATATCAACAACCTTCCATAGCTTAATGAATAAAGCCATAGATTACGAATCTATTTATCTCGGTTTGACTCCGAGTGGAAGGTCTAAGCAATTTTAGCTTAATTGGATAAAGCTCTTGATTTCGAATCAAGATTATATTCGTTCAACTCGAATAAATTGCTCATGGCCTATTTAGTTCAATGATAGAATTCTTGCTTTGGGAGCATGAGATTGGCGTTTAATTCGCCAAATAGGCCCTATAATATAAATAAATACTATTTATATTATTATCAAACATAATTTAATGATCATATATACAATTGGCCATTCAACAAGATCTATAAAAGAATTCATCGAATTACTAAAAATTAACAAAGTACAATTACTTATTGACGTTCGTTCCGTTCCATATTCAACATACAATCCGCAATATAATAAAGACAAATTGCAAAAATCCATCGAACGAAATAAAATGCAATATGTTCACATGAGTGGGCTTGGTGGATTTAGAAATCCATTGCGAAATTCAATAAATATGGCATGGAAAAATAAAAGATTTAGAGGATATGCTGATTATATGCAAACTAAAGAGTTCAAAAATAATCTAAGCCATTTGATTGATCTTGCAAAACAATACAATGTTGCAATAATGTGTTCAGAAGCTGTTCCATGGAGATGTCATCGTTCATTAATTGCGGATGCATTGACAATTAGAAAAATAAAAGTATTTGATATTTTTAATAAAACCACTAACAAACAACATAAGTTAACATCGTTTGCAAAAGTTAAAGGAAAGAACATAACATATCCATAAAAAATTGAACAATTAATCATATTACATATCATATAACAAAAAGTATATATTATAACTTGTCACAATATGACTGCAACGAGTAAATTAGGACAAAGTATTTGTAATTTGATATGGTTTATATTTGGTGCGACATGCATCATAATGCCAATCATGACATTTTGTGGTGAATATCAATGGTTAGGTTACACTAAATTATCACAAAAAATAGTGTATGCTCAAAACTACAATAAATATGAATATATTGGCAATTGTATTAAAGTTGATCGTCCATTTAAATATGAGCCATGTTCATATTATAATGAAGCATCTAAACTTACTTATAATATTAAATGCTGGTATGACACAAAAGATGTGTGTGATTACAAATATGGTAATAAGTCAACATACGCATTTCGAATCGGCACTGATTACAAACGTATTGGATATGATCCAATTATGTATGCTGATGTAATACCGTGCACAGGCACAATGGAACAAGTCGATTATTGTTATAATAATTACATCACTAATTTTAAACCACAAATTGTTTGGTGTGATGTAGATTGTAAATATTCAAAAGAAATATCACCATCTGCTTTTGAATATTTTTATCTTTCTGTTTTTATTTTGATTGGAACATTAATTGTAATGCATTCAATGAATATTCAGATATTTATATGTGATTATTACAAACAACCTGTTGCATCTGATCCAATACTTACAGTTGATAATTTGGCAATACCTTCGATGCAACAACCATTGATATATTCTCATTCAATGACTGTTGATAATATGGCAGTATCAACAGCACCAACAATACAACAACCATTAATATATTCTCATTCAATGGGGGTTTAATTGTTATTTTTTTATTACAATGCATCAACTCAACTTTTTATATCAACAAGTCACTACAAAAACTTGAACTTTTTTGCAACATCTAACTTTTTATTGCTATAAAAAGTTGAATTTTAAATAAATTGCAATATCCTTATTATTTCAGCTTATCATAATCCTATTCAGCTAAAATGCGAAAATTAACGGTAGCAGATTATTTTCTTCCTGTCACGTTATTTGTTACTTTTTTCATCGCAGTACCAATATTATTGTTAACGATTAATTGGGAATTCACAAAAGTCAATGATCAGATACTTTCAAAAAGCACATATAATTTTTACGATTACAAGGGAAATTGCACAAGGTCAACGCGGAACGATCAACGATGTCTAGTTATTTTTCATGATGATAGCATATATGCCAACAAATCATGTGGAGCATCACGTCATCCTTATCAAGATTATGACTCTAATCTTATTACAACATGTAAATATCAATATACTGGTCGATCAGAATATACAACTGACATCGGTGCGCATTGGGAGTATAGTTGTAAAGCAGGTACGCGTTGTACTGATGTTATAACTAAAATAACCAAGCAAATGTGTACTGGAACAGATGAACAAATTTATAAATGTCGGGATGATTATTACAATAGTTTTGTATCCGTGCCGATGTGGTGTGATTATTTAGGTTGTAATTATAATGTTGGAATATCACTGTGGCAAATAATTCCGGCAATTTTATTAATAATTATGGGAACAGTGATTTTTATTAAATGTGTGTGCAAGAAACAAAACAATGAGCAAGAAAGTGATCGTCAATCAATAATGGTAATTGGAGAACAAACAAGTTTTGTTTAGATTTTTTTATATCAGTAAAAAAATTGTCTCCGATTAGTATTCTTTTTTCCCAAAAAAGAGATATTAAATACGGATACTAAACTTTTTATAAAAAAGTTGATTTTATAATATTCTGGATGTTCTTAATAATTTAACCTATTATATCTTCTATTTGATAACACAACATGGTTGAAATGAAACATTGTGTAACGTTATTTGTAGCAATTGTATATATTTGGTTTTTCATAGGATTTCCAATCGTATTATTAACACCTAAATTGGAATATACAAAATTGAATGATCAAATAATTTCAAACAACACATACAATTTTTATGATTACAAAGAAAATTGCAGAAAATCAAATTTTAATGATGAATTATGTATGACTATTTTTCACGGTGATATTTTATATCCCGCTAAATTGTGTTCTGCAAGTAAACATCCTTATATTGATTATGACACCGCTAATATTACAACATGTAATTATCAATATACTAATCAATCTAAATACACACTCAATATTGGTGCATATTGGAAATATAAGATTAATGGTAATAAGTTAACTGATATCATAATAAAAAAAATTAGCACAATTTGTAATGGAACAATTGAACAAATTTACACATGTAGGCAAACTTATTATAATAATTTCAAGTCCGAAACCATTTGGTGTAATTTTCGTGGATGTGTATATGAGATTCCTACTGATCGAGAAATATGTGCAATTATATTAATAATAATTGGATTTATCACGAGTATTTTACTTGTATACATATTTATGAAATCTGCTAGACGAGATAGTATTAATCAACCATTATTATCTTTATAATAAGATTTTTTTATCAAAAAATTGAATTATTAATAATTTGTGTGATGTATTAAAATTACGATTGATCATTTAGCTATCATGCGACTGCGAAAAGGTATTGGTTGTAATTGTGCAACATTAGTAGTTGTGGCATTCGTATGTGGATGCACTGCATTGGCAATAGTATTTCTAACAATAAATTTCAGTTATGTAAAACTACATGACCAAATAATTTCAAAAAGTTCATATAATTTTTATAATTACACCGAAAATTGTGTGAAATCAAATATTGATGATAAATTATGTATGACTGTTTTTCATGATGATATCATAAGCTCTATAATAAATTGTTCTGCATCAAGTCATCCATATAAAAATAATGACATTTGTCGCGTTACAACATGTGAATATCAATATACTAATCGATCACTGTATACCAGTGATATAGGTGTATATTGGAAATATAATTGTGGTGGCGAACAATGGTGCTCTTTTGTTATAAAGGAAAAAACAAATAAAATGTGCAACGGAACAAATGAACAAATCTATAATTGTAAGAAACAATATTATAATAATTTCAGATCAAAACCGATTTGGTGTGATTTAGATAATAGTTGTCAATATGATATTGGTGTTCCACTATTTCAAATATTATATGCAATTCTGTTAATATTATTTGAATTAGGTATTATTTATAATATATGTATCAAACCATCACATCTCCAGGAAAGTATAAATCAACCTATCATGATCGAAGAACAGGAAAATTTCGTTTAATTTTTTTTATATTACATTTTATTTTCAAAAAGCATAAATACTGACAACAATAAAAGGGCTTAAAGACTTGAGGATATGATATATTTGTAAGTCTTAGTAATTCAAAAGAAGAATGCGAGTCTGTGACGCTCGATGTAATGGTGCAAGCCCATTCTAAGACATACAATTTCTGTAGTTCAATGAAGAACAATTGTTTTACACACAATAGAAGGCAGCGCAATTCTGCCCGGAAATATAATCATCGATGTGATCTAATAGTAGGAGATCGGGCTTTCATCCCGGTAGAGCGAGTGCGATTCTTGCCATCGATGCGAAAATTTCGTAGTTCAACAGTAGAACATTGGTCTAACATACCAAAAAAATCAGTGCAACCCTGATCGAAATTATAATACTTGTGTGATTTAACGGTAGAATAATGCGCCTCCAACGCATTTGCAGGAGTTCAACTCTCCTCACAAGTACAAAATGATGTTTAGGTCCGATAATAAACTTTACCAAAAAATTTTTTATAGTTTATTACCATCTTGACTTAATCCAATCTTCAGCAAATCATTTGATCTTAAATTAGATTCGTCTGCTAAAGATTAACAAAAAGTAGATTAAAATTTTTTAATCAACGTTTTTTTGAATTTAATTGAAAAATTAAATGAAAAAACAAATTTGATCCGAAAGTGTATGGTTAACCACTGCTCAATCCATACACTGTCAATTTGATTGAATTAATCATTGGATTACCTTGTAATTCAATGATTGATAATCCTGATAGCCTAATGGTAAGGCAATAAACTTCAATAACATCAATAATATTGATAACTTGATCACATCGGTCCGATATTTGAAGGTTATCATTTTTGTTCAAATCAAAATCGGGATGTCAATTAATGGATAAATTTTTATCCCATTAAGCCATCATAGCTTAATTGGATAAAGCGCTTTGTTCCTATCAAAGATTATGCAGAATCGTTGTCTGCTGATGGCTTTTTTAGTCCGATTATAAATAGTTACCAAAAAATATTACAAACTGCTGTTTATTATTACTTGACTAATATTATTACATATTTTAAATACGTAATGATATTCAAAAAAATTGATTTATATATTGCATGAAACAATTTATCTAATAATAGAGGTTATATAATAACAAATGACAAAATTAACCCTTAGTGATGAAGCTGAACAATTAATTGTTAAACACAATCTTAATATTTCACAATCTACTCGTGAAGCTTTACAAATAATGAACAATGACCCTGATCGTCAATCGAAATGGGTTGTTAATCCTTTAATGCAATGGTGTGTTGAAAATACAATGACAGCAATGCAATCTGAAAGGAGTCAATATGTTACACCAACTAATGTAGAATTAGTTGCTGATGATACTACCACTACCATTGACATTGTTATGGACCATAAAGCAGATATTGAACCGGCTACTGCACCAGGTGAAGAAATTGATGAGGAAGGATTTGGTGGATTATTCGATTAAATATCAACAGCAACTATATGATATTGATCAGTAAAATCATCTCGTGTCGTTTCAGGAATTATTTCATTTATTTTGAACTCAATGCTAACACTTAATATTGTGGCATATGATACAGGTGCTACCATTGGCGAAAATATATCTGGAGTTGTGGTTACACTTGTAAATAATTCAATTGTTAAATTATTAGTTGTCTCATTATTTGGTTCATAAACTAGTAAATTTTTTTTATATTTTTCAGAAATAGATATATCAGGTGTCACTTGTATTAATGGTTTAGCTGATGTTTCATATGAGTCAATTGTAACATTGTATTCTTGATCGTTTGGATATGATTTATGAACGACACTATTTAATGCAGTGTTACTTGATGAATTAAATAATTTGTATAACACACATTTGTTTTCATCAGTCTCCTTTTTATAAAAACATACCGCATAATGGAAATTATTAATGTCAGATTCAACAATTACAGTTTGGTTATTTCCTAAATGAGCATTTAATAATTTCGTTTCAGGATATGTCATATAAACGCTCATTTTCCAATTAAATTGTAAATCAATAGGATGACAATCTTTAATTTTACTAGCATCACAATTTAATGAAATAATCCCATTGGTTATGACAGGCATTAATTGATCTTTGATGGAAGGTGGCTTACTTCCAAAATTATTATTTGTATAACACTGTTGACAAACTGAATATGGATATTCGTAATGACCCTGGCCAATTTCTTCTATTACCCACCAAATCCTCCTTTCTCTTGTGTGTAATTTTAAAGGACATTTTATTGATGGATTGATTGTTTGTAATAGATTTGCTTCTTCTTTTGTTAATTTGAAAATTTTTGCTTGTGACATCTTTAATCTATATCTGTATATGTGATTTATCTTTATGATATTATTTTGCAATTTTTTGGATCATTTGGTTATTATAAAAATTGAATAAGAATCAATATATAAATATTTATAGTCTAATCAATATCTATACATAAGCAAATATTTATGCACTGTAAGTTAATCGATAAAAATCGAAAGGATTGGACAAGTCCCAATATTCCGATACCTCGTTGTAATCTTGTGTTGGGTGTTGATGAGGCACTCATTCATTGTATTGTTCCGGAAAAGTTACATGACATACCTGATATTATGACTCGACCATGTTATGCAACACAATTTATCATTGACAATATCGTCCACATGATTTTTGTCAGACCATATGTTATTAAATTCTTATTATTTATGAAAAATTATTGTGATATGTATTTATACACTAATGGAACCGAGGAATATGCTTCATTAGTTGACGGAATGCTAAATAACATTTTATTTTCTCATTTAGCACCAGATAATGGACGTGTTGATCGAATATTTAAAAAAACATTCTGTGTTGATATTCATTCAAATTCAAAAGAACAGAATAAATTAGAAAAAATTAATCTTGATCCAAAAAAAACGATTATAATTGATGACAGGGAAGATTTATGGACATTTGATAAAAATAATTTATATTTAATACAACAATTCAATGTAAATGATGAAAATATTAATTATGTTAAAGATAAAGAATTATTAAATTTATCCGTTGATGTATGGCATATAATTAAAATGTATGAAGAAGAATGTTTTAGTCATATTGATTTTGACATTCGTGATATCATTAAAGAATGGAAATTAAAACATAAAACATCAAGTGGCATGTCTCCAATAAAAGTTGTTGAACAAAAGTTTGGTTCGCCACGAGTTCTTGCGTCAACAGGATCACATGAAAATTCGGTGTCACCTGTTAAGACACAACCAAAACCATTAGTAAATCCTCCAAAGATAAATACAGAAATAGCACAATTATCACGATCAGAAATATTATCAGTATCACCAATAGTTGCTCAAATAGGATTGAAGCAATCATCATCACATCCAATTCTTAGTAAAATGCCCAGTTTAAAAAATCATCCAGTTGATAAAATAACTGTGTCATTGGATGTTGATAAAAAACTAGGTTGTGATAAACCACCTCTCGAAAGAAAACCAGGTGGGGAGACAAAACAAGATTTTGGTTCAGCCGTCTGGACGGGTGACAAGCCACCTGAACTTGAAAGGAAATTAAGTTCGGAAAAAGATCAAACGGTTGTTGGTCGTTTTCAAGTTCTAGAATGTGAGGAAAATTTGTAATTGAAAAAAGAGATATTAACAATAGATACCGAATTTTTTATTTAAAAAAAATTGATTTATATAATGCATATATATGAACATTATAATTTCAACAAATATTATAGGCAACAATAACAGCCATAATGGTATTAAATAATATATTTACCGAAAATAGAAAAATCAAAAAGAAGAAAGGTTTTGGAATATTAAAAAGATTAAATGAAAATGTAATTAATTTTTTATATGAAGGGCAAACTGTTTTATTGTCATCATATTTATTACCTGGTGCAGAATATTTCATTGATTCAATAGCATTGAAATATCCTGACCATTATTTATTATGTGTTGGTTATCCGAACAAAAAAGATAATTTAGATGATGGTGATTTCCAACTTGGATTGACAGGAACAAGAAAAGAATGGGAGACACTCACTTGTAAAAATAATGGTATCATGATACCAAATGCATATAAAAGAGAATTACTTGAAGAAACAGGTTTGACACCTCAAAAAATGTTATGGATTGATAACATTACAACACCTAGATCGCCATTTTGTAAATTTAGTGCGCCATGTTGTGTTGTATCAGCTGAAGCATTAAAATGTGCAGAATATCCATGGGAAGAAAAAGGACGAGAAGGTGATATAAAAATAACAAGTGTACATAATGATAAAATGTCAATAATGGTTCATGGAACACGCGATAGAATGCACGAATTATTATTATCAACAAAATTATCACAAGAAAATAAAGATAAAATTACATTCCTTACAGCAATTCCTATTCAAGAAGCAGTTAAAATGTGTAAAATAATTAGGTGGTTCCGCACAACATATGGAATAAAAATATTTAAATATGGGAAATGGACATTTGGAAAATCAGAAATGATTCCAGATATTTTGCATCAAAAAAAATCATCATTCAAATGTAAATCATATTCAATCGAAATGGGAGGTTATATGGCATATATACCGCCATATAGACGTAAAGCATTAATCATTGAATAATTTTATTTTGTTTATTTATTATAAATGGAAGTTTATTTCAACAGTAAAAAAATTAAGGATAATCAAACAATTAAACTAGAAGATGTGCAAACTCAACCAGACATAAAGTATAAATTCAATCCAAATAAATTATACACAACAATAATGTTTGACCCTGACGCACCAAGTAAAGCAAATCCGATCAATGCTAATTATTTGCATTGGTTAATTGTGAATAAAGACGACATTGTAGCACCATTCACACCATCAAACCCTCCTCAAGGATCGGGACCACATAGATATTTTTTTGGTTTATTTGAACAAAAAAATAAAATATCGCTGTCGAATGATGAAATGAATAAAATTAAAAAAAGGAAAAAATTTGATGTGAATGATTTCATAAAACAAAATAATTTAACAAAAGTAGCATCATTTATGTTTATGACTGAAAGAAAATAATTTAACCGAAATCGATTCGCGACACAGATAAATGTTGTGGATATCTATTGAGAAAACTGGTTACATTGTACCTACTGTTTTGTGTGAATCCATAAGGCGATTGTAAAGTTAAATTAACGCGATTGTCATTATAATCAGATGTTGTAATAAAACCATAATTATCAATTGCTACAACACGATATTTAATATTATTACGTTTTAAAAAATTTAGTGCATGCATATAACTTTTGTTCATTAAATGCATTGTGACATATGCTTGAAATTGATCTTGTGTCATTGTCGCTATCATTGGTGGTACATAATCAGCTGGAAGAACATATTCATTACCATTAAAAAAGTATGAATTATTATTAACGTATCCATTGGTATTCACATATTCATTACCATTGAAACTGTAATTTGGCGCTTCATCTGGATATGTAAATGGAGTATATAAAGTTTGCTTGTTCATAATATATATTATAGTCAACAAAATAAATTAAAACTTATTCAAAAATTCCTTCAATTTATTTTTAAATAATGCATTTGATGGAATAACATGTTTACCATTATGCTCAAAAATAAGTGGATTCTTAAATGATTTTGCAAGATCATGACTATATGTTGGTAATATAATTTCGTCACTTAAACCAATTATGTGGATGGATGGTATGTCAATTTCATTTATTAATAGATTGCTCTTAAATCCTGATATTGATATCACGAATTTGGGATTTATATTGAGGTTGTCCTTGTTATGACATATGAATGATGCCATTGTTGCACCTTGTGAAAATCCTAATATCCCATCAAACTTATTTTCATTCCAAATTTTCTTGACAAATTGCAATGATGCATCAAGATTAATATGGTCAACATTATGACCAATTATATTTTCCCACTTAATATCTAATGGTGCTTCTTTTGAATATATCCACCACGCATTACCGCTATCATTTGGTAATTTGTATGGTGCATCAATGAATGTTAATTCAAAAATATTTTTAAATCTATCACGTAGGAATGCACATTTATGTTTAAATATTTCTTGATTTTGATTAAATCCATGTAAGCATAACACTTTTAACATTTATTGATGTTTTTTTATTATATAATATATTTAATCGATTAATTGTTCAATTTTTTATCATAAAAAATTGAATAATTATTTGATCTATAAATTACATTATGATTACCAATACATAACCCATAATCCAATGGAAAATCCAAATTATGATTCATTCGAACAACGGCCGAATCGTCCGACAGAAATTAAAAAGATATCACTACAGATCTTTTTTAAATTGAATTTGCTATGGAATGCAATAATAATCATAATTAATTGTGTTTATTTGCTAAACTATTGGAATGTGTTATGCAATACCAATATACGGGTGTGGTTGTGGATCAATGTATTATTTTTAACATGCCGATCATTTATGTATTATTCCGGAATGAATAATTTTAATAATATGACAGGAGAGAATAATACATTGCGATCATTTACAGCGTTATTATATATAGGAAATATCCATTTATTACTTTTTGGATATGTAATGATATACAATGACACTAATAATTGCAAAATTTTTTCACCACAGTTAGAATGGATTATGGAACGAATGATTTTATATAAATTAATTTTTATTGTTTTCCAACTTTTATTAGGTGTAATAACATTTATGTCAAACGAAATTCCATGCACATTCAATTATATATATTCTGTGATTTATCTTTTTGGATATCAAATTAAAGAAAATCAGTTAAATCATAAACAACCTAATAATATAAATTGTGATATATGTCATATGAATTGTAAAATATCTGATAATGTGATGGTTTTGTCATGTGGTCACGTATTTCATGATAAATGTATTACTTCATGGCGTACACTTGATAATTTATGTCCAACATGTCAAACCGTCACCGTTTAAATGGGAATACCCTTTAGGCTGTTACAATTTAAGGTATTATTTTTTTATCATCACATCTAAAACTAATAATTGCTTCACGATAAATATAATTATTTGGTGTTCTTTCGACAGGTGCCTTTATAACTGTAATTATGATTGATTTACCTTCATTAAATGCAGTTGCCATATCTTTAATTATATCAATGGTAGGATTCGGGATTATCATTTCACCAGACGTGATATTATTTGTAAATTCTATTTTATGACCATCTATTTTTATTACTTGATAATCTGTTTGAATAAGATCAAATGTTGGTAAATACATATGATTTGCCAGAGCTGTTTTATATATTTTAGCATCAAGAACACCTATACCAATGATATTAGCTTTTGCAAATCCATGTTTACCAGTATTTTGTTTAATTATATTTAGAACTCGACATGGTTGTCTTTTAATAATAACATGTATACCATTTTTAATTTCTGCAACTGTGATTTCATTACATACCGCTTGCATTTGGATTGTTAATTATATATGATATAATTGATATTTTATCATATTTTGAATTTCAATTTTTCATATCAATATGTTTGTTATAAACAAAATGCTGATTGATATTCGCTCATAAAATCAAAAAATTTATTAGCTCTTTTAATAGCATCATCATTCAGGAGCATCAGAATTCCATAATAAGCATTCCCCGGGAGATTTACATCCTACTGAACACCTTTGCATAAATTCATATAAATCACGATCTTTGCTTTCATCATTGATTTCCAATATTAAATGTATTATTGCAATTGTGATAGTATTATTAGATTTGCAAAGATATGACATATTTTTTATTTTGTCATGAAAATATTCACGTTTTGTTAAATATTTTGTTTCTTTAGATGTACTCATTAAACAGACTAATTAATACATAATTTATATTATGTGTTTACTAATTATTTAAATCATCAATTTTTATTTCTTTTTGCTTTGAATTAAGGAATCAACAGCTATTTTTAATTTTTTATTATTTTCTTTTAAAGTAACATTTTCTGTGTCACATTTATTATATTCCTCACGTAATCTTTTATTTTGATGTTTTAAGATATGTACTTCGGCACTTACTCCGTTATAATTTTTATAAACATCATTATATTTATTTGTTATAATACCATTAGCTAATTGCATTTGTTTATTCATAATTTTATATTCTTCAATAGTATTTTTGTATTGATCAACAGTATTTTGTACTAACTGTAATTCTTTTTTAACTTCTTCATACGCAGATAAATGATTATCAATTAAAACTTGAATTATTTGCTGATTATGAGTTCGAACAGCAATATCCCATGGAGATACATTATGCATATTCTTTTTATTTTTATCAATTCCCATTTCTATTAAATATTTAATAATAGGATAATCTTCAATTGTTGTTGCAATATGTAATAGATTGTTACTATAATCATCTTTAATGTTATTTATTTCTTGAGGTGATTTTGTTGATAAACAATATTTTAAAGATGCTATATTTCTATCCGTTACATATCTAAATAATGATTTGGATGAATTATCGATGGAAGTGAAAATTGTATTGAAGTTCATTTTATTTTATTTACTTTTATTTCTAATATCAGTGTCAATCAATATTAATATCAACTTTTTATGACATCTCAGCCTGTTGTGCAATGGGATGAATAATTCACCTTATGACATCTCAGCCTGTTGTACAAACATACAATATCATACATTGTTAGACAGCAATAACATTCAACGAAATTACAAACATACAATATCATACATTGTTAGACAGCAATAACATTCAACGAAATTACAATGTATAATAAAATATGTTTGTGCGACGGGCTGAATAATTCATCTTATGACATCTCAGCCTGTTGTGCAACTGGATGAATAATTCACCTTATGACATCTCAGCCCGTTGTACAAACATACAATATCATACATTGTTAGACAGCAATAACATTCAACGAAATAATAATGTATGATATTATATGTTTGTACAACGGGCTGATTATTCGCCGTATGTCATAAAAAAGTTGTCTTCGATTAATACTTAACAAAAAATTGAATTTAATATGGTCTTCAAAATAGTGATTATAATAAAATGTATATAAAAATATGGAATATTCAATTGATAAATTAGATGAAGCTATTGTATTTTATTTAACATGCAATCCGGATAAACCAAAATCAATTTATGAAGTATATAATGGATTATGTGAAGAAAAGATTTGTCCCGATTTGAATAAATCATTCATGACAAAAGATATTAATAAAACAAAATTTACAACAATATGTCATGTATTAGATACGTTATATTGTAATATTCATAAATTTTATAGCAATAATACTTTATACTTGATGTTTTCACTAAAAGATAAAAATCAAATAATTTTAAGTAATTACCATTTAATTAAAAATGTTACGAATCCAGTTTGTGAATTTCTTGCACCTGATCAATGCAATGTAATTAATTATATGTTGGATAATAAGAATTATTGTACATCGTTCAATTTAACTGAATTTATGAATGATAGAGATACAATGCTTCATATTGTGTGCCAAAGTAATCGAGTAGATTTGTTGGATAAAATGTTATTGTCATATGATGTTGATATTAATGTTAAAAATAAAGAAGGAAAAACACCTTTGGATATTTCTACGAATAATCAAATAATGAGGAAATTATTAGAATATGATTTTAATAGAAAACTTTTAAAATTACAAGTGGATAAGCAAGATTTGAAAGAAAATAATACGCATATCATAAATACAACATCATTGTCTTTGAATAAATGTAGTGAAGATATGCAAAAATTAAAAAATCAAATGTATATGTACAAATTTTTATTCTTTGCAACTGGCATTGGAATGTTTCTTAATTCAGTACTTTTTTAATTTATTCATAAAAATTGATTATTTAATATAATGACTATATATCCTAAATCTAATAATTGAATAAAATGATAAGAGTTGGAACCCGTATTTATAATAAAGATGGATCATTTACTGATCCAAGTTTTGTTGATTTTACCCCTATTATTTGTTTAACAAAATCAACAGAATATGGTGATCTTGGGCCATATTGTTTAAAAGATAAAAATGGTCAATATATGGAAAATATTTACCAATTTGGAAGGTTATATCAGGAAGTCCCTGAAACAACAATTAGATTTTCAAGATATAGTGATGTCATAACGTGGAATCATCCGAAGGAAATTCATGTTAATGACAAAAAAATAACAAAAGAATATTGGAATTGGAGGAAAAAAGGATTTACGACAAAATATCCAATTAGATATCCTGTCGGATTTAACAATAAAAATTTAGGTATATGTGCTCTTAAAGAAGATGATGATGGTACATTTAACATTCTGGATTATATTGAATCAAGAAAACAACTGTATGCAAAAACATATTGTGAATTAGTTGAAAATATGCCACGATTCAAATCATTAAAAGAAAGATTATTAGATGGTGAAAATCTATTAATCATTGAAGTTGATGGTCCTCATGAAAAATCTTTACAATATTATAAGGATACTTATGGAGTTGATGATGAATTTATTGTTGATAATACAATTTTGATAAATAAACAAAATATTCAAATAATGTTATGTGACGATAAACATAGTTTTGGTCATGGTTATTGTTTGGCAAGTAGCTTATTAGGTAAAAGTAAATGGATTTTAAATTGTGGTGATGAATTAATAAAAACTACTCAAAAATTTATTATTGAGGATACTAAAAAGAAAAAATATTATATTTTAATTAAAAATGGCACTGGATATTGTATATGTGAAAAGGAAGCATCAATTCATGATACTAAATTCACAAATGTTAGGTTAAAAATGAATAATAGAGTTCCGCTAGAAACGATTACGTTGCAAAATATTTTAGAGATATTAAATAAAAAGGTTTAATGATTTGCATATCGCATGTCATCAAACTTTTTATTAAATAAAAAGGTTTAATGATTTGCATATCGCATGTCATCAAATAATCTGAATGTTAAATTTAATCTGGGATTTGGACAGTTTTTATCTACAGGTAACATATGTTCATAATTTTCCTGACATCCTTTTTCCATAACAATTAGGCTACCGTCTTCTAATAAAATTTCTTTATAAATATCTTTTGTTTCTTTCTTCCTAAAATAAAATGATCTATTTGCTCCTAAACTAAGGCTTGCAATACAACTTATCGATCCTTTTTCTTCGTTATCAGCATGCCAACCAATATTTTTTTTACCAGTTGTATAATAATTTGCTAAACATATGTTGAATTTAAAATTCAATCGCTTTTCTAAATCATCTTTGATTGTATTTAGATAATCAGGAAATTCAATAATTGTTACATTTTTACCCCATATCTTTGGAATAATATCCTTATTAACATTCTTATCAATAAATACTATTGTTTTTCTATTTAATCTATAATAATCACCTTCCTTTTTACTTTCTACATGTTTGGTTTCTTCTTTTTCAAACAATTTTGATATATCATCAAATAATTTTTTTCTTATTGATTCAGCAATAAAATCCTTATTATATAATACACTAGCATTCTCAAAATTTAGATTTATCATTTATTATATATATTATACTATTATTTGTTATGATATGCAATATCAATTTTCTATATTAAAAAAATTGAAATATCCTATATATTGAATATTCTATTAAAAATCAATATGAGTATATCTGTGACTCACAGAAACTATGGCATCTATGACGACGTCGACTATTGTTACAACAGTTGTGACGACTGTCGAACATAAAGGTGAAACCAAATCACTTCCTACTTGTAAAGGATGTAAAAAATGCCATCATGGATTTACTGGAAGTGGTTGCCTTATTGTTACAAAAAATGACAGGACCGGTGACACTGACATTGTTCTTGCACGTGTTCGAAGATCTACTGGTAAACGATATTTCGATTTTGGAGGTAAAATTGATGCTGGTGAAAGATGTTCTGACACTGCGTCACGTGAATTGTTTGAAGAGAGTTGTCGCACAATCAATATCAAAGCAACATTTTTACAAAAATGTTCGTATGTTGATATCGTTAAAAAAGGATGTGTACATAAATACCGATGTTATGTTGTACTTTGTTTGGGGGTTTCATGTAAAACATTCTATCAGGCAATTAAAAATCCTGGATTACCATCTCGTCTTAAAGAAACAGATGCAATGACACGTTTCCAACTTGGTGAAATTAAAGCAAACTACATTGCGAATAAAGGTGTTTTGGACGTATTACAAAAAGCAGATTCTGGAACTCACAAACCGCTTAGTTCTCGTGCTCGACACATCATTGAACAATGTATTGAGAATCATTTACTGTAATTATTTATTATTATTTATTTGATAGGAAAAATTGAAAGATATATTGCTATATCTTTCGATTTTATTATTAGCATATAATAAATGACGTGTTTCTGGAAAGGAATTATCACTGCGCTTGGCATAAATAAAATAAAAAAAGTTTTAGATTATAAGGCACGTCATTCAAAAATTGCACAGCCAGCTAAATTCATACAAGCATTAAAGGAAAAGAATGTTGAAACTAATGATGTATTGTGGGAAGGAAATGAATTAAGTGACATTTTAATAAAACAAAATTATCATGATATTGCGAATTTTGATATTGATAAGATTAAAATGGGATATGATTGTTCCTCATGTGACCCATTTTTATTATTAATATGTCAAATATTTGAAATCAATATACAATTTAATGTTGATGGAGTTGTGGTTGATTATACAAATAAAAAAGTTAAAAATAAATCATACAAATTAAATTTTAATTGTGATCTTGGTCATTTTTGGACAGATTAAAGGTTGCTGTTCAGCAACTATTAAAGGCTGTCATCTTGTACAAACATACCACAGCTGGCAAATACATCAGGACCAACACGTGTAATTATACGACTTTTATTATATGGTGTTGCATCAGTCATTGCTGTTTGCATAACATTAAACAATTCTTGTAATTTTGCCATATTTGGTTCAACATTAGGAATGTCAGGATGAGGATTAAAGCGAACAAGATTAAATTTGGTTCGTGTAAATTTCCTGGATTTAATTTCATCAGCCAATTTTTGAACAGAACCCACATCATCATTTTGATCTTTAATAAATGCCCAATGAAAGGTAATCATAGGATTTAATGGTGAGTCTATTTGAAACTTTTCAAGAATGTCTAATGCTTTTTTCCAATGAATAGCATTTGGCATCCAATGTTTTTTAAATTTATCATCTGTACTGTATAATGAATAATATATGTTAACAGGTTTATCTTGAAAAATATCAATTAGTTTTCGATTCTCTATTATTTTTGGCATAATTGTTGATATATTAATTTTCATATGATTATACCCATGATTTTTAACATCTTGTAATAATTGATCATATAATTTCGGGTAACTGTTAATAACGGATTTGTTCGCCAATGCTTCTCCACGAGCCATGAAATTCACATTTATTCGAATGTCTTTATTTGGAGTTATTTGATCAGTTATTTTTGGAACTCCAGATAATACGGTGGATAATTGGTGTGAATAATCTTGTATTGATGAATGATTGAAATTTGTTTGATTTTGTTGTGTTAACCAACAAAATTTACAACCCATTTTACAACCGTTATGGCTTGATACATATGTTGAAATGTAATCTTCTCGCCTACGAACATATCGGCATTCAAGATTACTTTTTCCATATGGAATGATCCAATTGATGCTACCATCTTTTGAAATTAATTTTTTTGGACCATTTGAAAGTCCGCGAACTTGTTGTTCGTAAGGAAGTAACGTTTTTGATAATACTTTTCTTATTTGCAACATTGGTTTATATTGATTATTATCATTTTATTGTATGTGCATGTTTTACAGTTGATGACTTCAATTTTTTTATTATTTATTGATTATTCGGCCAGTTGTTCAACATATAAACAATAGATTGACATCATGATTACATTTGTTACAAATCTATGAACCACATGTTGATTCACTTGCTGACACTACCATATAATGATTTTGCTTGCTGGCATGTTATTTTATTAAATAAATATATCAATGTGAGATTATGCTTAAATATAAATATGATATTATATTTATAATGAATATAATTTCAAAAAAAATAGAAAAAGATCATATAGATATTATAAATTTATGGTATAAAACAGTCAATAAAAAATTAATTCTGTTTATACATTTTAATATAAATAAATTAGAAGGAGTTATATGTGACAATTCTGGATATTTTGTTAAGACTGTCGATAATTTTTTAGGAATTATTGATTCTGTCACACATGTTGTTTGTTATGATTATGATCATACCAGGGCACAATTAAATAAGTATAATATGGATGATGTTATTGATATATTCAACTCAAAAAACATAATAAGCTTGGTAGATTATTTTACAAAATATATTGAATACATCAGTATTGAAACACTTTATGAATTTTGTTTTACCAAAGATATTGGTGATGATTTATGTGATAGTATTGCTGACTGTTTTTTTTATTTACGCAATAAATATAAATTATTTGATGATACACAAGATAATCAATTGATAAATCTTGAAGATGATCTATTGGATATTTTATCTGATGATCTAGAAAATATTGTTGTCGTACCTGCAATGATTGAACAATCAATAGATTTAGAAGATAGTAAGTTAGATGACCATTTAATTGAGCATTTAGATGAGCATTTAGATGAGCATGTAGAGGTGCCTTTAGATGAGCATTTAGAGGTGTCCTTAGATGAGCATTTAGATGTTTCTTTGGGTGTGCATTTTGATGAGCATTTATCTGAGGACATTATTGATATTCCACCAATAATTCAATCAACTGTGCAAATTGAAATACCAACAAATGCAGAAATAGGAAGTTATTATTTTGGTGAAAAGAAAATTAATCCGAATGATGAACAACAAAAAATAATTAATGAGCATCCAGATAAAAATATATTAATTGTTGCATGTGCAGGATCAGGTAAGACAACCACAATTTTATGTAGGATTAAATATTTGGTTGATTCAGGTGTTCCAGAAGCAAGTATTATTTTAACTACATTCACCAGAGATGCAACAAATGACATGAGAAATAAATTAAATTTATTATTTGGAAGGAAAACACTCATTGAGATTGGAACAATGGATAGTATTGCAAAAAGAATGTTTATAGGTATGCCAAAGATACAATTGGTGAAGATAAATTATATGTTGGAGAGTATGCAATTAAATTTAAAGAATTCCTAAAGACATCCGATGAGAAATATTTATATTTACATGACAAAAAGTATTTATTTGTGGATGAATATCAGGATATTAATGATATACAATTTGAAATTATAACTGAATTTTACAAAAATAATGTAATCATTACAGCAGTTGGAGACGATGCCCAAAATATTTATAGTTTTAGAGGATCAAATATTGAACATATTTTTAATTTTCCAAAATGCTTTGAAAACAATGTCAAACACAAGCTAGTTAAAAATTATCGATCAACACCAGAAATTATTAAATTTGCTAATCATTCAATAGAGAAAAATAAATTTCAAATGCCTAAAAAAATGATTCCATTTCATAGTTCATTGAAAGCAAAACCGACGGTAGAATATTGTTATTCGAAACAGGCACAGAACACATATATTTTAAATGCAATATTAAATTATATTGCATTAGGTGAAATTAAATCACATGACATTGCAATATTATCACCTATTAATATGCCCCTTCGGTTAATTGAAGAAGAATTAATTAAAAATAATATACCATGTGTACTTCTTGATAGTGAAAGTGACGTCAAAGCCAAAATTAAAGAAAATCATGTATGTTTATCAACAATTCACAAGGCGAAGGGATTAGAATGGTCAGTTGTATTTTTAATTGATATGAATGATGAAATATTTCCGGGAAAGAAAAATACATTAGATATTTATGAATCCAGAAGATTATTTTATGTTGCTGTCACACGTGCAAAAATATATTTACATATATTATTTACAATGGCATATAATTGCTTATTTGTTACACGGTTTATTTCTGAATTAAATACTGATTTATATGATTTTAAAAATTTTAATAGTAAATATGTTGGAATATCAGAAGCTGAACATGGATGTTATGAGTTGTCAGTAACAGAATTAATTAAAAATTTAGATGAAAATGATTATATGAAAATCAGAAAATTAAATTTAATACCAAATTTGAGGGAATTGAAAACGAATTTATATACGAAATATACCTATGATGAACAAATTATAAAAGATGATTTGTATTCTGATTTTGGTATTTTCATTGATTGTCTAATTTCAAGGATGATGGGTGGAATAGATGAAAATTCAAATGGACTATTATATGAATCAGCAATTTTAGCAGTAGCAGCGGTAGAGCTAACATCATCCGAACATAAAATATATAAAAAATATATTTACAATTTTAGTTATAATGTAAGAGATTGTTCAACAATTGAATCAAAAATAGAAAATACTAATTTGTTAATAGAATGGTTAGAAAATAGAAATCATTTATTTTTTGATACAAAAGTTAAAAATATTATTTGTAAAATTGATAATGATGATAAGGATAGAATTTTTAATATATTTCAGAAATTAAAGCAAAGTGCGGACAGATATAAAATTCCTATTGAGAAAATACCAATTTTTAATCAAAGATTTTTACCTGAACATTTCAAGGAACAAATGGAAAAACATTTGGAATTATTTACAAATGGTAATAATAATTGGTTTGATATTATCGAAAGTATTTGGGAAATTGCAAAATGTGATAAAATTGTAAGAGAGGAAAGAAGAAGATTATTATATATGGAAACTGACAAATCCATTTTTGAAAAATATAAACCACTGTTCAATGAAATATTTGATCTTTTTGTATCAGTAATTAAAAAAGGTGCGAAATGTCATAAGCATCTAAAATCATCTTATGGAGTATTTGGTGAAATTGATATTCTTAATGATGATTGTGTTATTGAAGTTAAAACAAGTGTTGATAATGTCAAGATTGAATGGATTATTCAATTGTCATGTTATGTACAATTATGTAGAGAAAATAATATTCCAATAAATTATATTAAGATATTTAATCCCTTACGTGGCGAACTTTTTACTTATGATATTAGTAATTGGAATAATGGAGAAGAATTATTAATATATTTATTAGACAAACGGGAAAAATTGATAAATAGGACGATAAAGGAATAAAAATATTACTATAATATATACAAGTAATGGATATAGATAATAATTATGATTCTCACAATAGAAGACCACTTGCCTTAGTATTATGTGGTGGGGGAGCACGTGGAGCTTATCAAGCTGGATTTTTGCATAAATTATTTACAACACCTGAATATATTGAATGTTGGGATATTGAAAAAATAAATGGAACATCCATTGGAGCAATAAATGGTTATTACTGTGCTACCGGTAACGCTGATCGTTTAAGAGATACATGGAACAATCATACGTTGAGTAATTTTATGACACAATGGTGCACTGTTCCGTTTTTTGGTAAATATATTAGTTATGTTGGTTGTTATTATAATTTATCTTTTTATAAACCAAATTATGATTTGTTATTTGGAAATCTAAAAAAGAAAGATGATAACATATTAAATAAATTCTCATGCACTGTCACATGTTATAATAATGGTAATGATATATTTATAAATGGTGATAATGCTAAATTAGATGAATATATGAAAGCAACTATGGCAGCGTTTGGATTACCACCAATATTAATCGATAACAAAACATATTTTGATGGCGGACTTTTCCAAAACATACCAATCAATTTTGATGTTAAACAATATAAAAATAATAAAGGAGTTGTGCTTATTCTTGACACTGTTGAAAAAATTAAAGAATTTAATGATGATGAAAAAGACGAATTAGTAAACCCGGATAGTTTATTAACATATATTAAAAATATTATTACAATTCAGAATAATCGTGTGTTATCATACGAATTTTATCAAAACCAAATGTGTGATCAAACAGAACCTATTTTTAGCAAAGAAAGTTGGATGGATAAATTGAATAAGGATAGTGATAGGAAATATATTATTAGGAAATTTTATAAACCAGAAAATCCAGATGATCAAATTGTAAATACATTTGAAGATGATATTGAAAAGATAAGGAGATCATTTAAAGCCGGGGAAGATGAATGTGATAAATGGATGGAGGAAATGAATATTGAATTAGGATTAAATTTACATACAATTAATCCACAATCGAATGTTTATTTAATGGTTAGTAAAACCGAAGAACCAACTGTTAAACATGTTGATATTGATAAGCTAATTGCATAAAAATTTGAATTATTAATGTATGGAATATATTGATAGATAAAAATTTATCAATATATATATTAAGATGACTGATAAATCTAAACGTCAAATGTTGATTTATAGAAAGGATGAATTATGTCATGATTCACGAGATATTACTGTTGAATTAGATAATGAAGTAGTTATATTGAAAGTTCTAAAGACAGAAGATATAGAAGAATCTAGAAGAGAAAAAATAATGCAAATAGCTTCTGATGTTACTGAATTAAATGGTATGTTTCAAGATCTTAATGAAATCGTAACTGATCAATGGGATATTATTGATGTTGTTACAGAGAATATTGAATCAGCAAAAGAAAATGTTAGCGATGGACATCAGGAATTAGTAAAAACAAATAAGATGATTGGCACAAATTTTTTATTAAAAGGTGGATTGCTTGCAACATTTATTACTTTCCCTGTTGGAATAATATTTGGAATAAAAACAGCAATTATCGTTGGAACCAGTAGTGGATTAGCAACATATGGATTTTCCAAAATTAATTAAAAAATTAAACTTTTTAATGATGTCTAACTGTTTTATATCAACTATGCAAGTATAGTTGCTATAAAAAGTTGAACGTCATTAAAAAATTAAACTTTTTAATGATGTCTAACTGTTTTATATCAACTATGCAAGTATAGTTGCTATAAAAAGTTGAACATGAATTTGTTTGAATCATCTATATAAAATATAATTATCATTATACACAAATGATTGATTTAGTAGATAACAAGCAAAATTATCAAGCTATGTCAAACAATCATCTTGTAGATATTAACCTACAACAAATTCCAATTGATCAGCCAGTAGAACAAGCACACCGTGACCAACAACCACATGATGAAAATGTCGTTGTACCAAACCAACCACAAATACGTGAACTTAATGGAAATATGAATAACCAGGATTTATTTGTTGATATGAAAATAATTCACCGTTCTTGTTTCATACTCAAATTTATTCTGTTTATGGAATTATTCACAATGCCTAACTTTAATTTGTGGATACATATCTACAATTTATTATTATTATTCATTGCATATCATGGAATGGTCACGTATAATAAAAAAGCTATTTTATGTCACATCGGTTATATATGTGTATATACTGCCAAATTGATAATAATATCGACAGAGGAAAACCAAATTTTATTACCAATTATTATATATGCTTATCGATTATTTCTGGTAGGTTATATAATTCGATTATATAACAAATTATCAATTATTGGCTTTGACAAATCAATAATCCTTAAAAGTGGCTGGAACCCATAATTACATTTTTTTATAAAAAGTTGAAATATAAAACAGCTTAGCTTACCATAAATAAATAACATTTAATATAATCATGCATTCGGTGAACGTAATTGTGAGAAAAAAACCTACAACAGATGATATTGATGTGTGCAATACTCATAAAACATCAATTACAGTCAAAGAAGATAAGATTGCTGTTGATTTAAGAAAACAAAATAAAATTCATAAATTTAAATTTGATCATGTTCTTTCTGAAAAATGTACAAATGAAGATATCTATAATTTAATATTTGTTAATGAAATAAAATCATTGATTGCAAAAAAAGATGTTATTTGTTATACTTATGGACAAACCGGATCTGGTAAAACTTATTCGATTTTTGGCAACGCAACTCATCCTGGTTTATTGGACCTTGTGGCAAGTGAAATATTGAATAATTCACCATATTCACTATTAATATCAGCATTTGAAATTTATAATAATGATATTTATGATTTATTGAATAATAGATCAGTTATTCCAATGAGGGAAGATGGTGGTCATGAAATTAATTTTTGCAATATTATCACAATTCCAATTACAACACGCAAGGATATTAGTAGGAATATTAAAACAATTCACAAGCAAAGAATAAAAGGAATATCTTCACAAAATATGACATCTTCGCGATCTCACCTTGTTATCCAATTGCGAGTTTTGAATAATATCACAAAAAGTATGCATGGTAAAATGACGTTTGTTGATCTTGCAGGTAGTGAGAGAGCATGTCAAAGTTTGTATTTTGATAAGGAATCTTATAGGGAAAATGCAGAAATTAATAAAAGTATTTTGTGTTTGAAAGAATGTA